>Ga0080007_1120150_pt2 | contig 13260 bp, 13 predicted proteins | sample OctOCTMetagenome_FD_69210 | JGI IMG/M metagenome (GOLD analysis project Ga0080007, IMG submission 69210) | Hot spring and microbial mat streamer communities from Octopus Spring Streamers, Yellowstone National Park, USA - OCT_B (SPADES... | ecosystem: Environmental > Aquatic > Thermal springs >...
GATCTCTACCTCTCTGCCCTTGGTAACGACGACCTTGACCTCTTTGACGTAGCGGGTTCCCCCGGCGGCGGACATCTGTATTATGAACATGCCGTCTAGTCCCTCTGGCGGCGCGTTTGCCTCTCTTATGCGCAGAACCACGTCTTTGACGGCGTCTGCGTGCATGGTGGTGAGGGCGCCGTGGCCGGTGAGCTTGTAGTTCACAAGCGTCTTCAGCTCCTGCGGCGTCCTCGCCTCAGCAAGCGCCACCAGCGTGTGCATGGTGCCGTACCTAAGGGCCTGATCCAGAGCCATCCACAGCCTGTCCTCAGAGGGGACGGAGAGGTGGAGCATCTGCCCCTCCAGAGGGGCCCAGATCTCCCTGGCGCCCCGCTCCACGACGACCACCTGCGTCCAAGGCGGGGTGAGGTAGAGCAGTTGGTTAAGCTGTGTGGTCTTCCCCGTGCCCATGCCGCCGGAAAACACCACAGAACCCCGCGTCTCGATGACGAGGGAGGCAAGCGCCAGCACCTCAAGCCCCTCAGGCCTGTAGTGCTCGGCCTTACTCAGGCCGGCGACAGTCTCCATGGACTTCGCCGTGTAGGGCTTGAGCAGGGACTTGGAGGGCTTGGGGTACGCGGACACCTTCCTAATGTTCACGTTGTATTCAAGGAGGTCAGCGGCTATTCTGGCCTTGTAGATCTGATCCTCCCGCGTGAGCATGGGCCTGTCCATGGTGAGCGAGGGGAGCAGTTGCTTAACCACCACGTACATGAGGGGCTCTGGTATGACTATGTTGGTGGGGAGGCGGAGCTCGTTCCTCACCGCCATGACGCGTCTGTACCGCCCCAGCTCCACCATCTGGAACTTGATGTAGTCCAACTGCTCCCTTAAGTTTTTGGGTATGTGGGTGTATTTGGCGGCGGGGGCCACGGGCTGTGGTATTACGATTTCGGTGAGCATGGGGTCTCGCATCAGCGCCTCAAGAGCCCCGTAGCCCATGTACTCCCGGGCGCCGGACCACCTGTCCAGCAGGTAGTGGACCACGTCGCGGTGGTCCTTATAGAGGAACCAGATGGCTCTGTCTCTGAGGCCTTCGGCTACTGACTTCACCAGCTTGGGGTACTCCCGCTCGTCTGGGGGGACGGCGCCTCTAAACATGATCAACAACAACGCAGTCTGCAGGTCGTCTGGGAGGTCTGGGTCTATGACGACGTACATGAGGTCTTCTGTGATGCATATATCCGTCCTCACGCCTCTGTCCACTATGACGCCCTCCTTCCGCAGCCAGCACCTGGCGCGGAGGGCCGGGTCAGTGTAGGCGTATATCATGAGGTCTTTATCTTTGTCAGCACGGTGTCGACGGCTTTTCTGTTGTCTTTGTCCCGCAGTATGGCGTTGGCGATGGATTCGCCGTAGTATTCGGGTATTTTGACGCGCTTGATCACCACGGGGGCTATCTTCCTCGCCATTTTGAGCTCGTCCTTCTCCACCATGTTTATCACCACGAGGCTGGCGTAGGCCATGTACCGCCTGTAGTGCTCTGCCTTGACGTCGGATATGCGGGAGATGATGCGGCGGTCTGACATGAACGTGACGAAGACCCCCTTGGACTGTAGCTTGGAGAGGATGTTCAGGCTCAGCGCGGCTGGCGTGTCTATGATGACGGCATCGATGGGAATCCTAAGCAAGGAGATGTACTTCGGCATGGCCTCCACCCACTCCATTAACGCCTCTCGAAACTCGGCGGCGGCGTCCTCTCCGTACTGCTGGTACAGCTCCACAGCCTCGTAGCCAGGTACGACGTAGAGCATGGGGTTGACCTTGTGTACGTACGGCCTCTGGCCGTCTAGAAAAGGCGCCAGCCAGCCGGGCTTCCTGGGCGCTCTAAACAGCTGCGAGGTGTCCGCCTTCTCCCAGTCCATGTCGATGAGGAGCGCGTAGCCCTTAGCGACGCCGAGGACCGTCGTCATCGTGGTCTTACCCACGCCGCCGTCCAGCGACGACATGACCATGATTTTTATCGGCCTCATGGATGCGGAAGCCAGAAAAGATCAAATAAATCGTGCCGATGAGGTTTCTTGGGGGCTACGCCAGTTTTCTGAGCTCCTCCAGCAACTTGCGGAGGACAGCCCTGCGGAGGGTCTCGGCCGCCGCCACGCCTCCCACCTCCCTCTTCAGCTCGGCCACGGCCTCCCCGACGGCCTTCATGAGCTTCTGCATTATGACCCTCTTGTCCTCCCCGGTCAGCCCGGGCATGTCCCCGAGCCACTTCTGCACCAGCGTCCGGTACGCCGTGGTGCGGAGGTACACGACGCCCACCTTGGGGAGGTGTCTGTGCATCAGCAGGAGGGCGCAGAGGCGGGGGTGGGCCGCCGCCGCCTCCCTCTTCCTGCACGCCTCAAATAGGGCGTCTACGTGCGGCACAGGCACCTCCTGAGGCGGATCGCGTCGATGCCGAGGGCCTCGGCCGCACGGCGCATGAGCTCGGCGCAGTCGTGGGGCTCTTCGGGGGGGTCGCCGGCTCCGGGGAGTGGGTGCTGTGCCTGCGGCTGGCGGCGCGGCGCGGACGCCTCCTCTAGGATCTTCTCCCTGACCGCCGACACGTCGCAGCATATGGGGTCTACGTCGCACCACCCAGTTGCCCTGAGGACGTCGATGTTGAACTCGGTGCACGGGATCCCCTTCACGTGCATGCCGAATTCCAGGAGCGTCCTGAGGGCGTCGGCTATGTCGCGGAACCTGTAGAGGTAGGTCTCGACGCGGCACTTCTCCGCCAGCTCCTCCCGCCACTCCACGTCGCCGAATACGAAGCAGCGGCCGGGCGCGTCGGATTGGGGCTGTGAAAAGCAGCACTGGTAGAGGTCTCGGCACGCGCCGTCCCTGTCGTACACTGCCACCAGGTATATGAGGTGGTAGCGGGCGCAGTACTCCTCCACAAGCCTGCCGTGGTAGCCGGCCCTCGCCGCGTAGACGCCGGGGGGAGGCGGCGCCTCCCGCCTCTCCCAACCCGAGAGGAACCTCTCTAGATCTTTGAGGCGCGCGGGCTCAACTGGAGTCATATCCCTTTACAAATGTAAACACCAACGCCGGACGCCCCCGCCGCAGTGGCGGCAGTTTCAGCGTGCCGAAATTGCCGACGCTCCGCCGAGGCCCCCACGGCGTTTTTTATAACTTTGTCAAGGGGAGATCTGGAGATGAACTTGCCGAGCATTAAGTCGATGTGGGGCATCCTGGCGTGGTCTAGCCAGTAGAGCCACTCGGCGAGGGCGTGGTTGCGCCGTCCCTCACTCCTCGTGTTGGCCGCCCAGACGTAGCCCCTTGCGGCGAGGGCCCTCAGCTCCCGGGGGAAGAGCTGGCTGAGGTAGTAGTGGGGGTGGGCCCTGGTCGGCACAGCGCCTCCCGTGGCCTTGTATAAGGTGTGCGCGTCTTTCCGCCACCTCTCTCTGCATCTTTCAAAGGGGAGCAGGAGGGCGGCGGGGGAGAGCCGGATCCTTACGCCAGGCAGCTCCCCGCCCGCGTCAACGCGGGGGAACTTCGTCCTGGCGCCGAGGCCCAGCCGCCGCCCCTCCACGTACGTCCTCCACTCCTCTCCGTAGTCCCCCCTGAACTCGATGCCGAAGAGCCTCCCCGGCGAGTCCTCCGGATGCTCGAAAAAGAGGCCCATGAGAGAGTAGAGATCCTTGATCCCGAGGAAGTCCACATTGCGCATTATCACCTCAATGCACCTCCAGCTGAGCAGCTCCTCCCAAGCGCGTGGGTCGCGGTGGATCAAAATCGAGGGATCCGCGTGCGGCCGGCAGATGCGCAAAGCCATGTGCACGGTGCGCCCAATCTATTTTGATGAACTGGCGCCGCTTGCACGAAGATCGGCCTAGGTCTGAGCGAGGGAAAAAAGGAGGGATTAAACGCGCTTCAGCCTCTCCCGGAGGACGTTGAGGAGCGGTTCGTCGTCTTTCTCATCTTTGGGGTATATGAAGACTTCCTCCTCCGGCTTCACGATGCCGTCTTTTTCGACGAAGTAGATGAGTCGAACCGGGTAATCGTAGCCCGCCCTTCTGTACAGCATCCTCATTATCTTGGCCGCGAGTGTCCACTCTGTCTTGATGTTCCACTCGCCGTCTTTGAGGATGTGGCTTTTCAGCTCCACCAGCTCCTTCCTCCCGTCGAAGTACTTCACGAGGAAGTCTGCTTGGGCCGTGAAGCGAACGTCGCCTATCCATGTCTCAACATACCGCGCCGGTTCGGCGTCGAACGCCTTCTCGGCCCACGGCTTCACCTTCATCAGCTTCGCAAAGGCGCCGGTGTGCGGCTCGCCGTAGTGTTCGATGAAGGCGCGCATCGCAAGGGCAACATCCTTTTTCTTTATCAAAGTAAGCACCGCCTTCTCAAAGGCCTTACCATAGAGCGAGCTCAAGGCGTCGGGGCTCTTGATCTTTAGAACATCTGTCAACTTAACCATAGAGCTGTCGCGGCATATTGTTTTGTCGATTTGAAGGGACGTTTTTTGAAAAAAGGAGGTTTGAACAAGCCGCGGCGGCGCACCGCTGGTCTGATGTTCAAACGATGCCGCGGCTACGGGCATTGGATTATGTAAATGTGGTTGCGGTTTCTTCTTATCGGCTTCCCGAAGGCTCTTGTCATCAAGGCGTCTATGAGCTGGATGGTTGCTGGGTTTAGACGTAGCGTCATGTGGCGGGAGAAGAGCTTCCGCATTTCTTTGTATTCTGCGACTAATTGGAGAACCTCTTTCGGTTTTGCGAATCTTCTTCGTCCGCAGAGCAGGCTCTTAAGCGCTTCGTTGAGCTTGGCCAAAACCGCTTCCGCCGCGGCGCTGTTAATGCACCAGAACGCCGCTCTTCCTAGGCTTACGGCTTCCACGCGGCCCTCCCTCCTCAGCCTGTCTAAGGCGTAGAACAGCTCGTTGTATGTGACGCGAATCCGCTCCGCAAGCGCCGAAGATGCGGCGCACCCCGCCTCATTAATCTCCCTGTAGACCAGCTCCGCCAGCAGCGGTGCCCTCTTAATCACGGCCCTTCGCTGTCTTCTCCGCATACTCCTTAGTAGCTCTCCGCCTGGCGCCTATGTAGACTTCTGCCACCGCCCTCATCGCCTTGGCCAGCCTGGAGTAGTGCCGGGGCGCTATGAGGGGGCCTGACTTGCTTCGGCTCCACTTCCCTGCCTCTGTGATGAGGGAGACGAAGGCGGCGGGGGTTTCGTTGCAGAGCTCGTAGGCAAGCTCTCTGTCGAACTCAGCCGCGTAGAGCATGATGGCGAGGGCCGACGCGGCATAGACGCACCACATGGGGAGCACCACCGCCTCAGCCCCCTCCACCGGCCGGCCGTGTTGCCTCAGAAACTTGTAGAGCTCTGCAGCGCGGCCCCGCGGCGGGCATGCCTTGACTATGGGTGGGAGCTTAGGCGGCCATTTATCCTCCAAGTAGACGTATAGGCAGTCCCCCTTCAGGACTGCCGCGGTGTCCATGCTTTTACTGATGAAGCCTGTAGGCGGCCCTGCACTTCACGCATAAGACCGCCCCACCTACCTCTGCGAGCAGTGCGCCGCAGTTGGGGCATTTTGGCCACAGCTTCACCACGTCCGCGAGCTTGACCCCCGTTGCGCCGCACAGCTCCTTAAGCATCTGGTACTCCTCCTTCCTAAGCCTTATGCTTACAGACATGGCCCCTCTGCGTCTGTAAGCTCGCTGTTTGAAGCGCTGAGTGGGGGGATTCCGTTGCCGGGCTCCCCCCAGGCCCCGGCCGCCCCCGCGGCGGCCAAGCAGATGCATTTGTTCTGCATGTGGAGAAAAATGCAGAAACTTTTAAGCATGTACGCCGCGCCTACAGGGATTACCTCACAGGGATAACCTTACAGGGATAATTATCCCTGTAGGGAAATCCCTGTAGGGGAATCCCTGTAGGCGGTGAAGGCTTTTTATAGCAACAGCAACGTGTTGCCGTGCTGAAGGCTCTTCTTCTGGAGGCGTTCATCTGTGCCGCAAGGCGCGGTCTGGGGTATAGGGACTTCTTCTTGGCCTTGGCGGCCGCCAGGGGTGTGCCTGTCTCTGCCGATGCCCGCTTGGAGTCTATGATTAGGGATTTGGCGCAACTTGTGGAGTCTGCCCCAGCCAGGTGGCGCGTCCCGGAGGATGCGGTGCTGGTGGACGGGCTGGGGCTTGCGGAGGCGTACGGCATATATGTGGAGCTGTCCGCCGCGGGGGCTCCGCCGTTTGTAGAAGTGAACGTAAACCCCCGGGGCGACACCTTGGGCTTCAAGCAGAAGCTAGACGTGCCGACCATGGCTCAGGCGTCTGAAAAGCTGAGGACGGCAACGCTCTACAGGTCTGTGGACAAGCTCGTCCACGGCCTCCCGCCTATGCCGCCGGAGGAGCTGGCGTCTGTTTTGGAGCGGGAGCTGGGGGAGAGGCTGAAGAGGATTGTAGAAGACGCAAAGAGGAGGAGGGCGGCCATAGCCGCAGACCACGCATACGACGTGGTATGTGAAAATGGGATGTGCCGGCTGTGCCACGGTGCAAGATGTCCGCTTTCAAAGATAGCCTTGGTGCTGAGCTAGCCGACGTAGGTGTAAGTCCGGCCGCCGGACTTGACCTGCAGACTCTTTATGTTGTTTTTTATGGCGTTTAAGAACGCCGCCGCGACGCCGGGATCCGTAACGACGAAGGAGACCTCAACCTCTGCCCCTTCTGCAACTGCGTTGAGGACTGAATCGAAGTCGTATGCGGCGCGTTGCGGCTGGGCTGACTGCTGCGTTGCGGGCTGCAGCTCCGGCGCTACCGGCTGTGGAGGTGGAGGTTGCTGAGGCCTCCGCTCTATGATCATTAGATCGCCCCTTTCGTAGACGGCACAGCCCCGCCTCAGGGCCTCGCTTCGCACCGCCTGGAGGAATGCCTCATACGCCTCTCTGGAGAAGACGTAGTACTGCCCCATTACCTGGGCCACGCGGTTCGTCTTGGAGAGCTCAGCGTAGCTCCCTGGCTCAAACCTGCGTCCGAGGGATGTTGCGACATTGGCGTCGTAGATGAAGCTGACTGTCTGCGCCAGCGTTTCTAGGTATTTGGAGAAGATGTTCCCAACTGCTTCGTTTCTCTTCTGTTCGAGGTTCTCTAAGAGGGTTGCGTACTCCACCTTCCTCCCCGCCTCGGCGGTAGCCGCAGCCGGTTTGACCTTTACAGGATCTACCGTGCCTGTGGGCGTCTTGTAGTAGGCGTCTGAAAGCGCATCAGAAACTGCGCGGGCTAATTCGCTGAAGACTTTTGACGCCATCTCTATGGATGCGTCTAGCAACTCCTTTCGATACGACTCCATGATGCGTTCATACATCTTCTCACCTGCCTTCTTCACCCGCTCGCTCTCTCTGGACTCTAAGTATGCCTTAGCCTCGGAGGCGGCTTTCACAAGAGCCGACTCCTTTACAAAGGCAGAAACAAGTAAGTCATACTTCGGCGCAACTGCCGCCGCAAATCCCCTGACCTTCTCCAGCATCTGCCTCGGGTTGCCGTTCAGCACTACGATTAAGTTGAGGGCGCCGTCTCTCAGCTGCTTCAGGTCGAAGCCGCCGTCGGCCACCACGATGTTTGCCCAATTGGGCGGGCTGGAGCGGAGGAGGAACTCCTTGAGGCGCCGCGGCGCGTCTACCGCCTCCCCCTTCAGCGCCTCGTTGAAAAGCTCCATGAGGAAGGCCCTAACGTTGAGGAACGGCGTAACCACGTACGCCGCATCGCCGTCGCTGTCTACAGCCTTTATGTGGGGGATGGCCTCCAGGGCCTTGACCGCCCTTACCGCCGCCTCCGTCGGCATTATCAGCTTCAGCTCTTCAATGAGCCACCTCTCGGTGGAGGACACCACGAACCTGTCGCCCGACACCACTGCCGTTAACCTTTCGGGGTCTCCCACCATGGAGCCCGTAAATACCGCGTTTACGGCGTAGAGGGCGTCCCCGCCGGCCTTCCTCCGGATCACGTCGTAGATGGACTTGTAGCGGCCGGCGTCTACCCCCAGCAGTGCAGATATGGCCGCCTCCGTGAGATGGGCCGCCGTGATTTTTCCGTGTCCCGCCTCGCAGGCCGCCAGGGCGTAGGCCGCCATGGCCTTCAATAGGCCGCGGAGGTGGTGGGCCTGGGGGAACGGGGTGTCCTCCCTAAGCAACTTCTCGGCCAGGTCGTAGAGGCCGCGGCTGAAGTCCTTGGCCGACAGCCCCAGCCGCTTGGCGGCTATCTGCACGGCCTCATCCACGCTGATCCACCTGGTTCCCGCTAACAGCCTCACCCTCTGGAGATCCCTCTCGAACTGGTCTACGAATACGCCGATTCTGCACGTGCCGGAGATCTGCCTCCACGCGCGGTAGTCGCTCCGGGCGCTCGCCACGAGGAGCGCCACGGCTGAGCGTCCGGAGTCGGCGAGGGGCCTCCTCCTCTGCACCAGCTCGTATATGAGGCGGAGGAGGTACACCATCTCGTGCTCTGCCCGGTCGCAGTTCATCACCGCGAAGCCGAACAGCTCGTCTACCAGAACCAGCAGGTTGGTGTTCTCGTTTATCGCCTTGGCCAGCTCTTCGCCGTTGATCCGCTTGGGATCGTAGTTCACCTTCTCTATGAGCTCCGCGGCGTTGCCGTCGCCCGTTTCCTTCAGCGACTCGGCAAAGAGCCGCAACGTCTTCGATGCGTTGCCGGTCTTCAGATCTACGGCAAGAACCGCCACGTGTTTATCCAAGGCGTCTGCGCCATCGCCCAGGAGTTGAGCAAGGGCGGCGCCCAGCTTGTGCCTGAACTGCCACTTCTTGAGGGAGTAGAAGAGGTGGAGGAGGAGCGAAAGAAGGTGCGTTTTGCCGCTCCCCATGTCTGCGTCCAGGAGCATCGCCGCGAACCTTCTGTGCGTCCCCCGCACGGCGCCCAACACGTGCGAAAGAACAGCCGACATGCTTTCAGTGGGTTGCGTCAGCTCTATGAATAGTTGCGGATTTGCGTAGTCCGCCCTTAAGTCCTCCTCGACCAAGGCGTGAACCAGCGAGCTTATTGAAGGCGCCAGCTCGTCTACGGTGCGCCCAAATGCGTATTCTTCAAGCGTGCCCCTAAGGCACCGCATAGCCCGCCCTCTGGAGGAGCTCCCTCACCACTTGGTCGTAGTTCCGAACCTCCATCTCCACCTTCAGTATTGCAAGAACCTTCTTAACCTCCTTGGAGACGGGTATGACCACATACTTCTTCGGCATATCCTAAAAAAGTCCAAAATTTAAAAAGATCAGAGAAGGGCTCCGCCGCACCTCAGGCCCAGCTTCTCGCCAGCAGCCGACACAACGAACTTGGCCAAAGCCCTCTCCTCTTCTCCCAGCTCCTTCAGCTTCTCCTCGGCGGCCCGCACCATGCCCTCTGCACAGAGCCTGTCTGCCTGGTAGACGGCGTTTAACACGCGGCTGATGCCCAGCCTGTGCCGCCCAGCCGCCACGTCTCTCGGAGGTACCAGCTCCTTAGCCTCCCCCTTGCCGAAGACGATGTCCATGCCGGCGCCCAAGACCTGCGCCAGTCTGTTCGCTACATCATACTTCACTCTCAGCCTCTCGTCGGAGAGGATGAGGAGGTAGAGGTACAGCTTGCTGCGGGGGTCTAGGAAGGCAGCCCTCGCCCTGGGGACGCCCAGCCTCTCCGCCAGGGCGTCCAGAAAGGCGTCTACCGCGACGGAGATGGCCGCAGACATGAGGCCCCTCATCTGCGTCCCGTCCAGCGCCTCGAACCGCGTCGAGGCGGCAAGCCCGTTTGCCACGGCAGTGACGGCGGCCTCCCCCAGGAGGCCTCTTTCGAGGAGCACATCCGCCACCTTCTTAGCCTCGGCGTAGACGGCTTCGCGGAACTTCGGGTCGTCCCTGCCCTGGATGAGGATCCTCTGCGCGGGCCTGGCCACCACCACGATGGAGGTGTTGAAGGCGGAGCCGACGGACGCCACGAGCCTCTGCGGGGCCTGCGTCCAGACCTGCCACGCCCGCGTCACGGCGAAGCCGGCGCGGTGGAGCCGGAGGAACAGTTCCTCCCACCCCTCCACCCTGCCGTAGGTGTACCAAAGGATGAAGGTGCCCTCTTCTTTCAGCACGTTCCTTGCCGCCCTGAAGAACTGCTCAATCCTGTCCCCGAAGCTTGAGCCCGGTTCTCCTCTGATCTCCCGGGCCTTGGGAAGGGAGGCGCTCCGCGGCGACCAGGAGATCTTAACACGGTCGGGCGGGAACAAGACGTCCAAGACGGGGTCAAGCGCCGCCCTCAGCGCCTGCCAGAAGAACTCCGAAATGCCGGTGTAGTCGTGTTGCTCGTAATACGGCGGATCCGCATGCACCACGTCAACGCTCTTAGGCGGCAGATGCCCGTCCAGCTCCGAGGCGTCCCAGAGGTGTATAGCGTCTCCCTCCCCCCACAGCCCCTCCAGAGACTCAGCCAGCCACCGCAGGACAGGCAACAAACCGCCATTAGTCAGATGAAGTTTGCCGGACTCCGCCACGTCCGCCTCGAAGGCCCATGGCAAAGTAATAGGAGCCAAATTGGCATCGACAAAGTCATAACCTACTTCCACTTTGCGCGACAACGCATACTGACTAATTATGTAGCCTATTGATTCAGTACCTGCATCCCACTGTGTAGCTATGTTGTTGTAAGTAACCGCTTTGTCTACTCCCACAGCTAAGTACAGTGCAATGGCGGCCCCCAGTTCGCCGTATTTTTCCTTCAGCTCCTTTGCCTTCTCTCTTACGTATTTGATGAGCTTGTAAAGGGCGAGGAGCTGGCGGGGGTTGAAGAGGTGGTGCCAGTGGGTCAGCCCGGCCTCTACTACCGGTCTGAACACTTCGTTGTCTCTGTCTATCTGCGCAGTGGGCAGTACGGATATGGCGTCTTTTAACTGCGCCAGCTCTCTGGCGGCTTCTGCGAGGAGCTTGAGGTCTTCTTCGGACGGCTCGCGGTAGCCGCCTTTTATCTTCACAACGGCCACCGGTATGTAGAGCTGTCTGATCCTCTCCTCGGCGCCTTCTGTCTTCCCGGCAAGGAGGTCGCCTATCAGCTTCTTGTGCTCCTCTGCCCACCTCCTCTGGAGCTCCTTGACGCTGAGCGGCTTGCCGCAGTGGGGGCAGACGGCCGGCGGCGCGTAGGGCTTGTCCTGCAGCTTCGCCCGAACCTTTCCATCCCTAAACTCGAAGCCGTAGTACAGGCCCTTCTCCCTAGACAGCACAGTCACCTTGACGATGGGAACCACGCCGCCGCACTTATGCGTCGCCCCCTTGACGTAGATAACCGCCTTCGCGTCGCTGGGGTAGTACCTGGAGAGCTCGCGGTTTGCGTAGTCGAGCAACTTCTTGGCCTCCTCCAGCGCCAGCTGGAGGAGCTGTCTGCCGTATTTGGCGGGGTACTCTATGGAGGCCCTGAGGAGGAGGTACGCCACGGGGTTGAGGTCGCCGGCGACGACCCTCAGCCCCAGCCGCTTCGCCTCCAGCGGTATGGTGCCTCCCCCGGCCATGGGGTCAACCACAAGCGGCCTGTAGCCATCGAGCCGCTTCACCAGCGCCTCCCTGTCCGGCTCCACGGAGAAGAGGCCGTAGAGGCGTCCCTCCGCCTCCACCCTCCTCCTCAGCTCCTCAACTCCGACGATCCTGAGGAGCTCATCCGCAGAGGCGTCCTCCGGAAGAGCAGCCGCGGCGTTGAGGACGCGGGCCACCGCCAGCGGCTCTCTTGCCGGGTAGTAGTGGAGGTTGCGAAGTTTCGGCAGATCTGCAATCTTGATCTTGTCCTTTTTCGCATTGAGAGCGTTGAGAATTTCCTCTTTCACCCAGCTCGGGAGGAGCTTAAGAAATGCCATCTCGTAGATGGACAAGGCGTTGACCTCTTTAACGGGGAAGGCCTTTTCTATTAGCATTGAACCGTGTAAACTGTGGTCTTAAAAGCTATGGATTCGGGCCCTGTGATAGTTCCGGGTTCTTTCTTGGCTGGCGCCGAGGCTTAAAACAGCGCCCCTAGGAGGGACGCTAAGTGCTGAGCGGGCACTAAAGCGGCTTCTCTGCACTCCATCAGGCCCAGCGCTATCAGCTTCGTGAGCTGGGGGTGGGTCAGCAGGGCCTGCGGCGTCGCGGGAGCCGGCACCGACCGCGGCGCGTCTTTTTTGTAGGTGGCCTCCTCGGGGAGCACGGCCCTCAGGCGCTCCCCCACGCACCTTCTGTCTGCGGCGCGCTGGTTGGGATGTGGCTCGTACTCAATGTAGTTAGCTGTTCGTATGCTCCAGTCCCCGCCCTGCGTGAGCGCCTCGAACAGCCTGTCTAGATGTTTCCCATCTATTGGCCTGAATACCGCCCTCCTCCCCGACGCGGCTGTAAACAGCGTGCCGAGGTAGGGATCGGGGTAGAGGGACGCGTGCTCGGCCGCCTCCGGCACGTTTGAGAAGCATGCGAAGTGCTTGCAACCGCCGGGGAGGACTACAGCCAGCAGGGAACCAGCGTCTCGCCGTATCTCTGCACACCCGCCTCAACCAGCCTGGCCATGTAGACGCCTAGGTCGAAGGCGTAGAGCCTGGTGGAGATGACTGAAGTTGCTGTGATGAGCTGAGGCGTGAGGACGGGAGGCGGCGGGTACTGCAACAGCAAGACCTTTGTAGCAGTCTGCATGAGGAAAATGATGACTGTGTTAATATTGATTGAGATATTCCAGTTTTGCAATTGTCGGCTTTTATAAACAGGCTCGTGTAGAAAGAGAGACAAAAAAGGTGGGAATTAGGCACATGAAAGTTCAGTGTCATCAAGTCTTTTTTCTTTCATAAATTGCGCTATTAAGTTCCGCGGTACTTCGTAACATGTTTGCAAACCCATTGTTTCGCAAATTACGTAAGAATCTTGCAATTCTGCCGCAATCCATTCTTGAACAATTTCGTTCTTTTGGTCGTAGAAGAAACACAGTTTTCTTTTCTGCCACGCTGGTTCTGGTTTTTTCAGTTTTTTGAGCCAATCCATAGCGTTTTATGGATGTTTCAAGTTAATGAATCGTTGATGGGGACATGTCCGGAGGCGCAGTTCGGCGAGCACCACATGTCGTGTGCGGGGACGTGGGCGTCGAGCTCCGAGGAATCCGCTTTCGGCTTCCTGCAGACGGCCCAGTCGGCTGGGTGCATACAGAAACGTCTGACAACTTCTTACAGCTTGAGGGTTGTGTTTCGGGAAAAAGGAGAGCACTACTGCAGGCTCATGGCCCCACCGGATTTCCCTATGGCCGAACGGGCGTGACTGCTGTTGGAGTAGGTGCACGC
>Ga0080007_1046053_pt1 | contig 13233 bp, 9 predicted proteins | sample OctOCTMetagenome_FD_69210 | JGI IMG/M metagenome (GOLD analysis project Ga0080007, IMG submission 69210) | Hot spring and microbial mat streamer communities from Octopus Spring Streamers, Yellowstone National Park, USA - OCT_B (SPADES... | ecosystem: Environmental > Aquatic > Thermal springs >...
ATCCCTCCAGGTTAACTATCTGACTAAATTTTTCCACCAGGTCAGGAAAGAACCTTCCGAAAACTTCGAACCCCAAAGCCAAATACCCCTTATCCACCAACACCTACTTTCGGGCAAGGCTTCGTCTCTTGAAGGTTCATGAATTCCTTCGCCTCTTTTACAGCGTCTTTTTTCTAAGAGGTTGTCTGGAGAGAGTCTTGCAAAGGCACTATGGTTAGGAGCGCTCTTTCCTTCAGAGACACACCGAGCCGCCACGATGCGGGTGAAAACCTGTTAAGCCGCCGTAAGAATGAGGATACAATCCAAGATCGCTACTCTTTGTCAGTTCATAGGCTATCGTCTCCCTTGACAGTGAAACCTCTCTGCGTTATCAACAAACAGGAGTTCGCAGTTAACCGCGTAACTCCTAAGTTTCTCTAGAGGGAACGCTTGCAAGAAGGGAATGACAAGGGAGGAGTGATCGTCATTGAGGAACGGGTCAGAAATTGAAGCATTACTTGATTCCTTAGAAGCCCTATTGGAAGAGGCACAGGAGGGAAGGATTAAATGGGGAGACATCTGGAGGGAGATCAGGAATATTCAAAAAGCATTTAAGGAATCAAGGTTTCCGACTGCCCAAGATCGACAGGCGGCGTGGGGTCGATTTCAGTCTATAATTGCAAAAGTCAAAACATGCCAGGAGCGTGCCAGGCGAGAATTTGAGGAGATACTTCGGAGATCGGAATACCATTTAGAGCAGATCCGCTACTACGCCTGGAGGGCGACCCCGCCCCCAGAAATCATTGACGCTATCCTTGCCATTTGCACGGGTGGACTTACTATCCTAATCAAAGCTGGCTTAGAAGCAATTCTTGGTCCGTTTGACGAAAGGAAGCTTGTACTTCAGAAATGCAGCGAAGCGCTAAAGGAAGGATGGGCATATCTTTCACGACACAAGGGGGAAATGCTTGGAAAGCACAAGAAGGAGGCGTTTGACGCTCTTAGCAGGGCATCCGAACTACTAGGACAGGCATGGGACATCTGGAGGACAGGAAAGAAGCAGGCTATAGAGCACTACCGGCGCCTGAAGCAAGAGGCGCGAGAAGCACGCCAAGCAAAGCGCGAGGCCTGGGAGATTCGTATGCGGGAGAATATCTCAAAGTTGGAAGATCGTCTCGAGAGACTGAAGAGGGCTCTTGACCGCCGACGAAGCAATCTCGCCAGACTTGAAGCTATGAGGGATTCTGCCCGTTCTGACTCCTACCGGAAGCGTATTGACGACTGGATTGAGGAAGAGCGAAGTAGGATCGCCGAGATTGAGGGAAAGATAGAGCAGGTTGAAGCCTGGATATCGGAGGCTCGAGATAAACTCCGATAAACAAGGCTGCTATGGTGTGGTGGCGAGCGAAGGTGTGTTAACCTGAGTTGTCACCAATAAGGCAGCCTTACCCCAGCAAGGTGTCGACCTCACAGACCTCTGAAGGCACAAGTTGATGCTCCGAACCACCCTTTGGCGTGGGCAGGATAGGACTTTGGGCATTAAAATTGCACTTAGCGGTGTTCCACCTTGTCCTATCCCTATAGCGTCCGTCACCCTCCTGTCACAAGGAGCGACTTGGGTTAAAATATAGCCAGCCAAAAGACACCTTGACAAAAAGGTGCGAGTCGGAGGCCTTAGACCCTTCAAGACCCACTTCGGAGGTGACAAAACCGCCATGGAGACAGAAAGGGACACCCCATGCCAAATCAGCTTGGTAGAGATTGAAGTGGCTGTCAGGGACCTTCAGGCCCTTTACCTTAGGCTCCGAGATGTCCTTGACAGTCTTGTCTCTTTGCGGTCAAGGCTTTCCCAAACGAAATACATGCTACCAGACATTGCCGAAATTGAAGCGGAAGAGATTAAGTATTCAAAGAAAAAAGAAAGGTCCAGACTCTTAAAAGGGGGATTGCGCAGAAAAAATAAAGCATGGATTATTTTTTGGATAAAGAACACCACCGAGTTATTAGATTTCTGGAAAAGAGAAGTAACAGAATATTTACAATATTTAGAAAATTTAAATATCAGTGATCCACAACATATAGAGGAATTAAAAGTATCATATCTTCTTAGTGTTGTTTTGTTAACTGAGCTGATAGAGAGACTGGCGAAGATAATGAGGGAACTTGAGTGAAGGTCAGGGACAAGTAAGACAGGTTCTGTGTCCTCAATTAGCACCTTGACAAGAAAAAAGGGGGAGCGGGGTGGCAACGGGAGCCGTTCGCACCCCACCATGCTTTTAAAGGAGGGATGTGCCATAAAGGAACATCCGTCCGAAGCATTCGTGGACGGTGCCGACGAGGAGACTTTCCTCGTGGAGGTTTCCGTTGACGGAGTGACCTTACGGTTCACCCCTCATGCCTGGGCGCGCTGTCGTCAGAGAGCCATTCCCCTCTGGGCGGTCTCCTTGGCGCTGGAGGTTGCTCCTGTCTTCCACCACGGCGATTTCGTTCACTGCCTGACCGACCGCTTCCTCTTGGAACGGGGTCTTAACCGTTTCATTGGGAGGCTAAGGGGGCTGACGGTCGTCGTGAGGAGGGATGGAGTCATCCGAACAGTCAAGTGGGACTTCCGGAAGCGGGAAAAAGGCTGTTGGCGACGCCGCAACCGAATAAACTGGACATCCATTTCCAGGCGATGGAGTCCCCGTAGGCAACTCCGATAACCCCGTTCCCTTCGGGGTAGGCAGTCTTTTACGGGCTGCCTACCCCTTACCCAATAAAGGCGCAGATAGGGGTGACTGATAATGGCGGCGAAAGCTTATCGGGGGAGAGGCGGATGGTTGGCTACCCCGTTCCTAACTATTGAAGGAAATGCTGCTTATGAGGGCGAGGGAGGGTGGTTAGCGGAGCCGGTCTTGACTTTTGAAGGGAACAAAATCTATCGAGGCCGCAAAGGTTGGCTTGATTCACCCATCGCGACCGTTGAAGGCAACGAAGTTTATGAGGGAGAAGGTGGATGGCTGGCAGAACCCATCGCAACTCTTGAACAGACTGACGATGGTTGGTTGATTTACGAGGGTCGTGGTGGGTGGTTGGCGGAACCTATCGCAACCGTTAAGGGTGGTGGACGGATGGCTGCCGCTTGTGCCGCCGTTTACTTGCTACTGATGTGATGCCTTTGTGCTGTCAAGAGAAGCCACCGCTACCTTTCTCCAGTCTTGTTCCCTTTAACCGCTCGGATAAGGAAGGCTTGGTTAGAGAGGGAGCGACAAACAATCAACTTTGAAAAACCTGATGCCTCGTGCATCGCCCAAAGGGCTTGTTCGGAAGGGAAAATGTAAACTCCCCGCTTCCCTTTCCTTTGGATGGAGAGGGCATGGAAAAGAAGAACGGGACCGTAAAAAAGGTTTTCAGGGTGGTGAAAGTCCAACATGTCAACCAAACTGGCAAGGAAGACATGCCAGAAATTGACACCTTGAACAGGCGTCGACCAGACGAAAACACCACCCTCCCTAAGGACTCGGTGAGCCTCCTGAAGGAGACCGAGAAGAGCACCGACACCGTTGCGACCATTGTGGGAAGTGATGTAAGGCAGGACAAGACCAGCCAAAAGGACATCCAAAGTGTTGTCGTGGAGTGGAAGGGGGTCGCGAAGGTCGTGGAGGAGGAAAGCGACCTTCCCCGCCCGCAAGAATTCTGGGCATTCCTGCTTCAACCTGGAACGGGTAAAGGACAAAAATTCCTCGCAGAAGTCAACGGCGATAGCCTTTTGGACGGCAGGGAAGGCTTTCAGGTAATTGACCAAAAGGGCACCCGCACCGCAACCCAAATCGCAAACAACCTTAGGGTCTGGGTGGACAGCAAAGGAGATGGTGTCTTGGATAAGGTGACGGTAGGGAGTTGCTCGCTCCAAGTAAGGGTAAAAACGACTGTAACGACGCCAAAAAGATTTCTCACCCTTCAAGGGCATTGCACCTCCCTGGCTATCTCACTTTGACATCAATTGCTCAGAAAAGTGTTGTTGAAGAAACAACGCGACACAGAAATTTCCCGCAACGGTTCACCAAAAGAGCGGGAAGGATATAATGATTGTGAGGACGAGACTTCACTCCACGGCTTCAGGCACAAAAGGTGCGAAAAAACCAGCCCTAAAAGGTGTTCTGGGCATGATGATGAACGAGGCAGAGACAAGGGCAAGATTGGTTGAACCGAAATTGAAAGCAGCAGGTTGGACGGATAATCTCCTTGCCCGTGAATTCATCTACTCGCGCGATTATCAGTTTACGGAAGGCAAAGTCATTTTGATTGGGGATGAGGTTCAGCGTGGCAGGAAAAAGAAAGTTGACTACCTCTTGCGTTACTCAGATGGCTTCCCCATCGCCGTGGTTGAGGCAGAACCTGCCAATAGCCCTCCTGAAGCTGGTTTGGAGCAGGCGAAGGGATACGCCCGCGACCTCGGATTAGCCTTCGCCTACTCCACCAACGGTCACGAAATCGTTGAATACGACTTCTTCACCCACTCAAGTCGCTCCTTGAAGGAATTTCCGAAACCTCAGGAACTGTGGGAACGGTGGAAAGTGAACACAGGGTTGGAAAAGCCGACACCTGGGAGGGTCAAGGAAGCCCCCTTAGTTTACGGGATCAGCGAGGAAATCTCAAAGAGCCCTTTGCTCTACCCTTACTGTCCTGAAAGCCTTTGCGGGAAGCGTCCCTTTTACTTTCAGGAGATTGCTATCCGTGAAGTTATCCTTCGAGTCATGAGGGGGCAAAAGCGCATCCTCCTCGCCATGGCGACTGGGACGGGGAAAACCTTCATCGCCTTCCAAATCGTCTGGAAACTCATTAAATCGGGTTGGTTCCAAAGACAGCACCCTGAAAGACCAGCCCGAATTTTGTTCCTCACAGACCGTTTGGTCCTTCGGGATCAGGCTTACAACACTTTCTCCCCTTTTGCTACGGGGACAAGTGAACCTCGCTGCATCATTGAAGGGCACCCACCAAACCTCAACCGAGACCTCTACTTCGGCATCTACCAAACCCTTTGGAGCCCCGACGAGAACGGAAAGCGTCTCTTTGAGAAATTTCCGCCTGACTTCTTCGACATGGTCATCATTGACGAATGTCACAGGTCAGGTTGGGGAACTTGGCGTGAAATCTTAGACCACTTCTCAAACGCCATTCACTTAGGCATGACTGCCACCCCAAAACAGGACGAGAACATTGACACATACGCCTATTTCTGCGCCGAAGAGGAAGAAGTCGCCATTGACCCCGAACACCCTGAAAAAGGGACTTGGCGACCTCCAGCGTTCCAATACAGTCTCGGTCAAGGGATTGAAGACGGTTTTCTGGCAACTTACAAAGTCCACCTCGTTCGGACGACAGTAGATAAAGATGGGCTTCGGCTTGAAGACGCCATTGAGCAAGGGGCGGAAGTTTTCATCCCAGAGGGCGTGATACCCAGAGAAGTTTACACCACACCCCAATTTGAAAGGGAAATCACCCTCCCAGACAGAACCGAAGCCATGGTGAAGCACTTAGCCAACCTGCTTCGCCGCTTCGGGCACATGGAAAAGACTATGGTCTTCTGCGTGGACATGGAACATGCTCGCCTTGTCGCCCGTTTGCTCCAAGACGAATTTGGACCCGAGACAGGGCTGGACAACTACGCTGTCCCTATCATCTCCGAGGAAGGAGAAGCCCGCCGATGGCTTGAAGATTTCGCCGACCCAGACAAGAAAGCCCCAGTCGTTGCAACGACCGCAGAACTTTTGACCACAGGGGTTGATGTCCCATCTTGCAGGAACATCGTCTTCATGAAAACAATCTCTTCCCCCGTCCTTTTCAAACAAATCATCGGTCGCGGCAGCCGAATAGACCCGGCAACAGGCAAATATTGGTTCCGCATCATTGACTTTACCGGTGCGACCCGTCTCTTTGATGAATGGGACCGACCACCTGGACCGCCACCAGAGGCACCTAAGGGACCGTTCAATGCCAAACTTGTCGGCAGAGTCTTTCATGCCGAAACAAAGGATTTGCTCGTCGGCGCATCAGTCACTGTCAGGACAGGTCCCAACAGCCAAGTAGGTCCCATCCGAACAGACAGCGAGGGGCGCTTTGAGTTTGACAAGTTACCTGAAGGCACACTCACTCTCATCGTCTCCGCGCCCGGCTTCGTCCGGCGAGAGATAAAGGTGACAACTTTGGCAAACCGAGAGGTATCCATAGATGTCCCCTTAAGACCTGAACGAGGGGTGAGGGCAAAGATACGGGTGAAAGGCATTGAGGTGACTATCGCTGACGAAGCCATTTTCACCGTTGACGCCACTGGTCAACAACTTTCCCTTGAGGAGTATCGCGACTACGCCCGCAGGAAAGTGATTCAAATCGCACCAACCCACCGGCACCTAAGGGAAATTTGGGTTGAGCCAAACCGCAGAAGTAAGTTCCTTGAAGAACTACGCCAATCAAGCATCCATCCAGAAGTCTTGGCAGAGGTGATGGGAAGGGCAGATGCAGACGCTTACGACATCTTAGCCCACATCACCTATGGTGCCCCTATCCGATCCCGTGACGAAAGGGTGATTGCTTTCCGCAACAGAGAGCAAGCCTTCCTCCTTCAGCACAACGAAAATGCCCGACGAGTCATCTTGGAGTTGCTTGACAAGTATCGCGTTGGTGGGATTGAACAGATAGGGTCAGAGGTCTTTAATGTCTCCCCGTTCAGAGAATGGGGAGGTGCCTTCAAAATCAGTCAATGGTTTGGAGGGGTTGACGGGCTCAGGAAATCCCTTGAGGAGATACGAAAGCGATTGTATCCTCTGGAGGAGGTGGGTTCTTGAATGGGGCTTATTCAGACCCGTGAAGCCCTTGCCAACAAAATATGGCAAGCGTGCGACATCCTTCGCCGGGACAACAACTGCGGTGGCATCATGGAGTATGTGGAACATCTCTCTTGGCTCCTCTTCCTCCGCTTTTTGGACGCCCAAGAGGAAGAGTGGGAGACGCAAGCGCAACTTGACGGAAGAGACTACCAACCGATCATAGAACCGCCTTATCGTTGGAGGGACTGGGCGACAAAGGATTGGCCTGCCGATGAACTTTTGGGTTTCGTCCACGGCAAGTTGATCCCCTACCTGCAAGGTCTCGGTGGTGACCCCTTAAGGGAAATCATCCGTGGAGTCTTCTCGGAAAGGAATGTCGTTGTCTGCGCTTCAGGCTACAACCTCAAGGATGTCATCTCAATCATCAACGAGATTGACTTCCACAGCCACGATGACATTTTCACCATATCCCAAGTCTACGAGGAACTTTTGCGCAGGTTGGGTAGCGAAAACAGGCTTGCGGGGGAATTCTACACGCCCCGACCCGTCGTTCGGTTCATCGTGGAAGTGGTGAACCCGCAAATTGGCGAAACCGTTTACGACCCAGCCTGCGGGACTTGTGGCTTCCTCGTTCAAGCCTACCTTTGGATGAAGCGACAGGAGAAGACCGTTGAAGACCACCGACGGCTTCAAGAGGAGACCTTTTTCGGTCAGGAGAAGAAACCGATCCCTGCACTGCTGGGATTGATGAATATGGTCTTGCACGGCGTTTCAAGACCCCATATCCGACGCAAAAACACTCTGGAGGAAAACATCCGACAAGTCACCGAGCGATACGATGTCATCATGACGAACCCGCCTTTCGGTGGGATTGAGGGCAGGCACATCCAACAAAATTTCCCAGTCCAATCCTCGGCGACGGAACTTTTGTTCTTGCAGCACATCATGAGGAAACTCAAGCCCAGAGATGGGGCAAGGTGTGGGATGGTTGTGCCTGAAGGAACGCTTTTCCGAGGCGGTCCTTTCGCCCAAGTCAAGCGTGACCTTCTGGAGCAATTCAACCTTCACACCATCATCAGCCTACCGCCGGGAACTTTTGCCCCTTATTCCGATGTCAAGACGGCACTCATTTTCTTTGAGCGACCAGGACCGACACGGGAAATTTGGTATTACGAACTCCCTTTACCCGAAGGCTTAAAGAAATTCAGCAAAGGCAACCCCATTAGGGACGAACACTTCAACGAAGCCCGCCAACTTTGGAAGGCATGGGATGCCTACCGAAAAGGACAAGGTCCACGAGAAGCGTGCCTATCCGAGCGCTCTTGGATTGTCCCTGTGGAGGAAATCAGGAACCGAGGTTATGACCTAACTCCCCGAAACCCGAACCGAAAGGAAACCCAACTGCTTCCATCGCCCACAGAGATTGTCGCCAGCCTCCTTGAGCGTGAAAGGGAAATTTTGAGCATCGTGGAGGAACTGAACGAAATTCTCGGCAACAACAGAGAGGTGGCAGAACCATGACTGAAGGACCCTACAAACTCCCAGAAGGTTGGCGATGGGTGAGGTTGGGCGAAATAGCATGGCGTGAATCAGTTACCTTAAAACCCAGCGATTATCCAGATTTAGTGTTTCGTTACCTGGGCATGGAGCATGTTGCGCCTGGTCAATGGGATGAACCAATGCCTGTTGAAATTCCCGGAAGGGAGATCAAAAGTCAAGTCATAGTTTATCGCCCCGGACTTATCCTTTATGGGAAATTGCGCCCATATCTCAATAAGGTTGTTGTGCCATCTACTGAAGGCGTTGCTTCAACAGAGTTTGTGCCTATTGCAGTAAATGAAAAAGTGGTTGAATCACACTATTTGGCTGCTTATCTTCGTTCACCAGCATTCGTTGCTTATGCTACTCAGAACACAACAGGGAGTCGCCAACCCCGTGTGCGGCTTGATGCTCTATGGAATGCTCTCATCCCCCTCCCTCCCCTTGAAGAGCAAAGGCGCATCGTGGCGAGGGTTGAAGAATTGATGAGCCGGATTAGGGAGGCAAAACGATTGAGGCAGGAGGCTAAAGAAGAAGCCGAACGCCTTTGGCGATCCATCCTCTCCGAAACCTTCCCCAAACCCGGAACTGAACTCCCAGAAGGTTGGCGATGGGTGAGGTTGGGAGAAGTATTTCGTCTAAAAAATGGTAAATTCATCCGGGCGGGCGAGCTTAAATCAGAAGGCAAAGTCCCAGTTTACGGGTCTAATGGTTTGCTTGGCTTTACCGCTATTCCTTTGCTCATGGAAGGGAGGACGATAGTGATTGGACGAGTAGGGGCTTGTGGCGCAGTAAATGTAGTTAATGCACCATGCTGGATTTCTGATAACGCCATGTTTGTGGCTGAATGGTTTATTGAATGTGATATAGAATACATTGCTTTGTCACTTCATAACATTGATTTTTCTTCATTCGTTAAAAAAGGAGCACAACCTTCCATTTCACAAGAGGTGGTTTACAACGCTCCAATCCCCCTCCCGCCCCTTGAAGAGCAGCGTCGCCTCGTGGCATACCTCCAAGATGTGCAAGAAAAAATCAGAAACCTGAAAGAAGTTCAAGCACAAACCGAAGCAGAACTCAAACGCTTAGAGCAAGCAATCCTAGACAAAGCCTTCAGGGGTGAACTTTAGTGGACTCAGTTTTTGAGTTTGCTGACCCAAAGCAACGAAGGATTTATGGGAAACTTAACGAACTCGTCGGACCCGGACCAGCAGCCTTCTTTAAGGATGCGTGCTGGATGATGAGTAACCCGAAATCACTTGAATGCACAGTTAACTTCGTCGGTCACTGTATGCGTGAAATTGAAAGTGCTTTGCGTGATGTTCTAAGACCCATTCAAGAACTCGCTGACGAAGACCTTAGTCCAGCAGATTCTTCCAGTGGGCACAAAAGGGAGATACAACAAATTCTCCGATCCCTTGAGATTCCCGAAAATGATGGGACAGCAAAGGCATGGTTTGAACTTGTGGGGAACCTGCACAAATTGGCTCACAGGCGTGCGCTTGAACCTCCCCGGGGTCTTGAAGAAGTTCAGGAACTTTGGGAAAAGTTTCAAAACTTGCTTGATATTGTGCTCGCCAAGATTGAGAACAAGTTCCTTGTTTACTTCTCCGTCCTTGACCAATTACTCGCTATAAAGCAACCAACAAGGGAGCACATTAAGCGGCTCATGAACGAAATCCCACACAACTTTGTGACTCATCGCTACTTCTTTGACCGCATTGAAAATCCAGAATGGATTGAACCGCTACGGAAACGGGGATTCTTCAGGAAGCCGCCTCACCCCATTAGGGAAGGAGGAAGAGTCCGTTTCCTGCAATGGCCTGAAGCAAAATATCTTGCCCGAATGGCTAAACACAAACCTGAACTCATAGCGCGCATAATCTTGGAGATGGAAGACACTGAGAATGTCGTTGTCCTTGAAGACCTCGTGGATGCCGCTCTCGCCATGCCCCCTGACATCTCCGCACGACTTGTGGAGAAAGTGAAAAAGTGGGCTGAAGTCCCATACTTCTTCCTGCCAGAAAAAATTGGGGAATTAATGGCACACTGGGCGAGAGGAAACAAAGTCCAAGAGGCAATGGGTCTTGCCCGAACTTTGCTTGATGTGTTCCCAGAGGAAAGAGAATTGGAGATTGAAGAGCCGTTTTCACTCCCGCCACAACCGAGAGCGCGCTTTGAAGATTGGCTTTACGAGCAAATTTTGAAAGACCACTATCCCGAACTTGTCAAAGCGGCTGGTCTTCCTGCACTTGAACTCCTCTGCGAACTCTTGGAGAAAGCCATACAATTCTCGCCCCATCGAGAGGAAGGTGCAGAGGATTTTTCCTACACTTGGCGTCCAGCAATTGAGGATCATCCACAAAACCTCGGTCACACAGTAAAAGACGCCCTCGTTTCCGCTGTTCGCGATGCCTCAGAACTTTTGGTGAAGTCAGGTCAGGCGTCCATAGAAGAAGTTGCCGAAACTCTTGAACGAAGAAAGTGGAAAGTTTTTCGCCGCATCGCCTTACACCTTCTCCGATTGTTCCCAAAACAAGCACAGGCTCTGATCGTAGCCCGCTTGACTGATCGTGACTTGCTTGAAGATGTTGGCGTCCAACATGAGTATGCGCTCCTTTTGCGGGAAAACTTTCCTCGCCTTCCTGAAGAGGAAAAACGGAAAATTCTCAGTTGGATTGAGGAAGGTCCCAGAGACCCTGCCGAGCAGCGAGAACAATGGCAACTGAGAAGGTTGGCTTGGATCGGGTATGAAAACCTGCCAGCAGATTGGCAAAAGAAGTATCAGGAACTCATCTCCAAGTATGGAGAGCCAGAGCATCCAGAATTTCCCGTATACTGGGTAAGTTGGGTAGGTCCAACCAGCCCGAAAACGGCAGAGGAACTTAAAGACATGTCGGTTGAAAAAATTGTAGAGTTTCTCAAGAGTTGGGAACCTCCAACGGTGGGTTTCTTTGGACCGTCACGGGAAGGGTTAGGGCGAGTGTTGCAAGAAGTCGTGGCAGAAGACCCACAGCGTTTCGCAAAAGAGGCAGAAAGGTTTATAGGTTTAGACCCAACCTATGTGCGAGCCATCATTTCTGGATTGGAAGGGGCGATCAAGCGACAGAAAAACTTTGAATGGTCTCCCGTGCTCAAACTTTGCCGATGGGTCGTTGAACAGCCCCGTGAAATTCCCGGACGAAAGGTGGAGATGATGGAGGCAGATCCGGATTGGGGCTGGACACGCAAGGCAATTGCCCACCTCTTTTTGACCGCTTTTGAGGGAGACAAAGGGAATATCCCCTTTGAACTGCGAGAGGAAATATGGGAAATCCTCAAACCCCTAACCGATGACCCAGACCCAACGCCAAAGGATGAGGAACGCTATAGGGGTTCAACTATGGACCCTGCAACTCTTTCTATCAACACGGTTCGTGGGACGGCAATGCACGCCGTCGTCCAATACGCCCTTTGGGTGAGAAGGCATTTGGAAAAGCAGCCCGATGCCACAGAGAGGGTATCAAGGGGCTTTGAGGAAATGCCTGAGGTTCGTGAAGTCCTTGAGTCTCATTTGGACACTAACCGTGACCCCTCCTTAGCCATTCGTTCCGTTTACGGTCAGTGGTTCCCTTGTCTTGTTCTCCTTGACCGAAATTGGGCGGAGAAATGGAAAGCCCAAATTTTCCCCCTTGATGCTGAAAACAAGGAATACTTTGATGCCGCTTGGAACACTTACATCATCTTCTGCCAACCCTATGACAATGTTTTCCAAATTCTTCGTGATGTCTACGCTCATGCCGTTGACCAGATTGGTCAACATGAAGTTCGGTTCAGGTATCTCACTGATCCTGACGGTGGATTGGCAGAACATCTCATGGCGTTCTATTGGAGAGGCAAGGTTGAGTTGAAAGACCCATTGTTTGTCTCCTTCTGGGAGAAGGCTCCCGACCCCTTGAGAGCCCACGCTATTGAGTTTATCGGAAGGTCATTGAAATACACGGATGAATCTATTCCCAGCGAAATCATTGAACGGTTGAAGGAACTTTGGGAAGAACGGTTCTCTCAAGTCAAAAAGGACCCTACTAAGCATGAAAGGGAGGTTGCTGCTTTCGGTTGGTGGTTCATTTCGGGGAAGTTTGATGTTGACTGGTCTATCACCATGCTTTCGGAAGCCTTGAAACTTGTCCCCAAAACTGAGCCAGCCGATATGGTCATTGAACGACTTAGCGAAATTGCTGAGACCTATCCCCTTGAGTCCATTGAGTGTTTGAGGAGAATTGCTGAGGGGGACAAAGAAGGCTGGCTTCTTTACACAAACGAGGAAGCCATCAGAAAGGTCTTACAATCTGGTCTTGCGAACCCTAACACTCGTAAGAGAGCCGAAGAACTCGTCAACGAATTGGGCAGGAGAGGTTTTCTCAGTTATAGGGACTTGTTGGGGTGAGAAGATTACTTCTTGACAGATGTTCTGCACCGCCATGGCTTCGGTGAAGGCTTTCAATAGCAACATTCTTCGGTCAGTCTTGAGGTAGCCACAAAATTTGGTTTCTTAACTCCTTTGCCGAGACCCTGTTCAAAAATTTGACAAGTCTATCCCTTACCTCCCATCTCCTCATCCTGTGGCTAATTTGAAACTGCGGGACGAGAATAATGCCTGCATGCTCTTTTCCCTCCCTTTGCCACTCTTCGTGGATAAGGATGAAATTGCTCTGAGGGTCACTGTAGTTGCAGGTGACAAGAACCCTGCCTTGCTTCGTCGCTTCCTCAAGGAGCAGTCTGTCGTCTTGGTAAATTTCGGGAGGCAACTCCCTCGCCTCCAAGACATCATACCCTTGACTCCTCAACGCTTCCGAGATTTCAGGCGGGATCATGATGTCCATCATTAACTTCGCAAACTCAAATTCCTCTTCCCTCAATTCCCACAACC
>Ga0080007_1042673_pt1 | contig 13222 bp, 14 predicted proteins | sample OctOCTMetagenome_FD_69210 | JGI IMG/M metagenome (GOLD analysis project Ga0080007, IMG submission 69210) | Hot spring and microbial mat streamer communities from Octopus Spring Streamers, Yellowstone National Park, USA - OCT_B (SPADES... | ecosystem: Environmental > Aquatic > Thermal springs >...
ATCTATAGAAGCCGCTTCTAGCCCTGGGGCTTTGGGGACAGCCTCTTAAGAGCATCCAAGCTGGCTTTCTTAACCTCCTCGGCTTTTCTCCTCATCTCCTCTATCCAGGGTTTTGTTTTCTCCTCATAGGTCTTATAGTCGAAATATTTCTCGATTGATTTCTTGATTATCTCCTCGAATTCCTTGGGCTTCAAAGCTGTTAGCGCCTCGACCTCCACGGCTATCTCCTTTGTTCCTAGCTTCTCTATCAGGTTCCTCACCGAGGCGTTTTTCATTGAGAGCTCATCGATCGATCTGATATAGCCCTTGTACCTTGAGTCTCTCCTCATCTTCATAAGCGACTCCAGCTTCTCAGGCTTACATGGAAGGTCTAGCTCTATTATCTGGTCCATTGTTACGGCCATCTTCTCGAATATGTAGTCCTTCCTCCTAGCCAGCTTCGAGAGCTTCTCATTCAAATCCCTTGCTATGTCCTGACCACTTGGATCGTAATCGCCTATGTAGAGTATCACGGGTTTCTGGTGCTCAGGGATTGAATTTATCTCTAGGGCTAGGTTATACGCCTCGCTAACACTGCTATAACCCTTGATTGATTTTAGATGATAGACGCCTAATGGGAACGCCTTCTTTATCACTGTTTCAACTGTATCGTATAGGCTGTCCTTCTCGATAACCATTATCACTCGATATCTCTGGTCTTCCCAGGGGTTTACTGTTACGTTTGAGTAGCTGTCTATATAGCTTTCAAGTGCCCTCAGCAGCTCCTCCTCTGTTAGGGGCTTGGATGGGTAGTAAGTCCTTTCCTCGAGCCATGTAACGCTCCTCCTACTCATATCCTTGATCAGCATTATTGGGAATCTGCCTTCTAGCCTAGCCTTTGCCAATACATCGCTAAGTGTTTTGTATGCGCTGTGGGTGAAGGGTATAAGTCCTATGCTGGCTAGACTATAGTATAGCTCTCTAAGTGTAGGGCTCTCTCCAACGCGGCTCCTATATTGCTCTGCTAGTTCGCGGGCTTTCCCAACAACCTCAGCCCGGCGCACCATGGACTAGTCCCAACCCGCTGAGCGCTTTAGCCACCCTATCCATGATATCCAGGATCTGCTCCCTGACCCCTCTAGATCTGAGTTCTTTTGATAGGTTGAAGCATCTGCCTGGAATATGTTCTACATAACCCTTTTCAACGAGGGCTTTGAATGCTTTGGCTGCGTCATCATATTCAACCCCGTATTTTAGCTTCAGCTCTTTGAAGGCCACTATCTCTCCCACGCTGACCTCTCTGAGGATGTAGAGCAACACCCTCAGCTCGACTGGAGAAAGCTCTCTGAGCATTTTGAAGGCGATTGCCTTTGTCTCCACGTCTAACCCTCAACGCCTAGGCATATCCTGTTATCCCTAACAATTCCAAAGAGGTTCACAATTGTTTCGTAGTATTCTCCCGCAATCTTCCTAAGCTCATCCTCAGAATAACAGCCAGGCTCTATCTTCTCCACAACCTCTTTCAGAGACTTGGAGCCACCAGCCCCGCCCCCAACATTGCTGGGTGTTGGCTGCGGCTGCTGCATAGTTTGGGTTATTAGCGGCTGCGGTCGGGAAGGTCGGGAAGTTTGGAAACTGTTGGTCGCTGTATCGTTTTTCAAAGATTTTGATTGATCGGCTTTATTGTTACTCGATAATTGTTGAAAACCTTTTAGACCGATCGCTGTATTTATTGCTTCCCTATTTCCCCGACCTTCCCGACCAGAGGTATGTATTTCTGCAGCTGCGGCTGTGGTTGCCGCCGCTGAAGATCCGCTTTCAGGTTGTTGTTGGGGTTGTGGGCTGGGAGTTGCACAAGTTGGGAACCCTTTTCACCGTCACCACCGCTCGGGCCTGTGCTGGTGGCTTGTTTCTCACTACTTGTATCTTGGGCTTTCGGTTCCTCTTCCGCCCTTGCCTTGCTAATGAATATCTCCATGAACTTAGAGAGAGGTATTTTGTAACCGTTAAATTTTGCGCCTCCATCACTAAAATGATCCACAGGGGCGCCAAGGAACTGTCTTGGCATGCCTGGGCATAGAGGCCCCCTAGCCTTTATAACAACATACATATAACCCGCCTCATAATACTCACGTAGTTTCTTATCCAAGGAATATAGCTCGGGTTTCACATCTCGTGAAGTTCCGCATAGCATATGATAATCCTGTGGATCTGGGTTTCCAACGGCTTTGCATATTATCCCTTTTAACTTTGATATCTCATACATCTCCGCACCATCGCCTTTGTTATACGTGAACTTAACCCCGTATATCTGTGGGTTTTCAATGATCGATTCCAAAAGCTTTAGGGTGTGACATTTGTTTCGCCCAGATATTTTCTAGAAATTTCTAGAGCCCTTTCGATTAATAGATCCTCATCTGATTTGATAAACATTGTTTTCCCTTTCTTCCAAATCTCCCATACATACTTAACACTATCTTTATATATCTTCAGATCTACATTATAGTCCTTCTCAAGCATCTCTAGAAGCTTTAGCGTGAGCTCGATGATGTTGCTTGTCTTGAGAAATTCCTCTTTATGTCTCTTCCACACAGCATCAAGAATACCCAGTATCGGCTTTATCTTTGGCAGATCCTCGAAAGCCGCTGGGTTTATCTCCTCCCAGAACCACTCAAGCTCGATAATCCTCCGAGCTAATGCGTAGTCGCTCGCATCTTTTTCGGCTTCTCTTAAAAACTTTAAGAAATGGGTATTTGTGAAGATGATCATGCCCCGATAGCTTTTAAACCTATAGCCTATACCGCCGCCATATCTACTTGCGTGAATACCTATTATTCCTCGACCCACAGTCGCACTTATAATAATATCTACGTTTCTTAAGAGTGCTACCTTGTTTTGCTCATCCGATATGAGGGGCATTCTGTTTAGGGCTATGAGGTTTCTAGCTTGCTCCATTGTCTTCAGAGGCCCTTTGATACAAACATAGAGTTGATCATTAATATCTTCATCGACCCCCAAAAGCGGTAGCAACACATGCTCGACTAGAGTGCTCTTTCCCTCTCCGCCTTTTCCAACATTCCAGATAACATTATCCACAAATGTTTTATTAACTATTCTCACGCCTGGGCTTAGAACCTTTGCTAGAAGAAACGCAACATTCGCACGGGCTAGCTTCCTGTTATGTTCTGGTTGATATGCTTTTTCAATCCATTTGTTGATATCCTCGAATACTTTAACACGCTCAAGCCACTCCTCTAAATCAAGCCCCACACCCCTTGGATCAACAATGCCATCCATCGTTATGCCAGCATCTACAAATCCATATTCAGCCTTGATTATCCTGCTGAGTATTCGATGTAGCGCAGGCTTGGAAAGCATATCGACAGGCACTGTATATCCATACTTCACTAGTGATTCGAGAAGCTCCCGAGGATCTGGAGATACATCCAGGATCTTTCCATCGCCATCGAATGCAACATATAGATCTCCTGATGGATCATGGATCAACTTGATTGTTGGTATCTCACCAATCACCCATCGTGTTGGCTCGTCTCCATCAAATCTTACCCTATAGATTTTGATTAAACCATCTGTTTCCTCTATTATTGCTAGATCTTTACATCTAGAGCCCTTAAATACCAAGCAGATTTTCTTTCTTTTCTCCTTCTTCTCAACTGTAGCCTGTTCTTTGTTTTTTGTTTTTTCGAGTTTCTTTTTGAACTCCTCATCAGCCTTATTTCTGATATTATTCAGCACATCGCTCCAGTTGCCAATGATCTTAGCGATGATCTTTTTCATAGCCTTGGCTCCGTGTAGACGCCCCTCTCCCTCAACATCTACCTCTCCACCCACCAGCACCTCGAACACTGTATCCATCTTTTTGAAGCACTTCTCGATCCCTGTGTAGAGATCGTCTTCTTTTTTAACAATACATTCTATTTGTCTTATCCCTCGGTCTATAAGGGTTTTGAAGGCAGAAGCTGGGATGAGCTTGGCCTTGATTATTGTTATGTTTTCACCGTCTTTCTCCTCTTCATACTTTGATATACCGATTTCGCCAACCTTGTTTCCATCTCTTAGAATATCAAAGTAGACCTTGCCATCACCACCAATTCTCAAGGGCGTGATCTTCAACGAAGGTGGTTTAGGTTGTTCGGTGTTGATGCTTTCAGGTTTTTTATCCTCGGCGATTGTGATCACCCAAGCAGAGCATCATATACAGAACCGATCCTCCTCAGATACACATATGAGTAGAAGATCTTCGATATGTTGCTGATATTTATAAGCTTCTCAGCGTTATCATTATTTAGAGATCTGATTCCAGCGGCGCCCGCCATTTTTGATCGCCTAACCCTTTCTCCTGCTCCAGATCTCAGGGATCGGTTCTAGCCACACGTCTATCGATCCGCAGTCCTTGATCGATCTACAGAGATCGCTGAAGCGTTTTGGAATCCTTATCCTGATCGTTCCACCAATGTAGATCAGCGTCGCCCTGAAAACGATCACAGACCCACTGTATTTTTTATCGCTACAGCCATCGGCATTAACCATGGCCGTTGCCCTCACCATTCTACTCCCAAGGTTCTCAGCGATTTTGACAGGGATGTGGAAGTAGAACAGATCATGGCTAGATCTTAACTCGTATCTCCCAGCATATATTCTTTGACCTACCAACATCCATACAACCCCCAATATCATTATATGTTGCAACATCTTATAAGCTGTTATGTCGCTAAATCACCTTATCTTGCTCATTGATCTGCATCAACGTGTCAGATGTCTTGCTTAGCTATGCATTTATATCCCCGGCTGCTCATATGATTGTTGGGACATATGTTGGGCGGAGATGTCATAGATATAAAATCAATCCTAGACCCGTGCCTAGGGGTATTGGAGGGCTATTACGGGGTGCTCCACATGGTTGTCGATGCCTGGAGAAGAGGTGGGGAGGCGACCCTCTACACCCTCTCGGAGGAGGCGAAGAAGAGGGGGGATGTTCCGAGGAGCAGGGGCGGGATGCTCGATGCCCTGAGAAGCCTGACCAGGTGTGGCTATCTCACGAGGCTTGAGGCTGGGGAGAGGGGTAAGAAGCTGTACCTCCCAACACCCCTCGGGATCCTTGTGGATCTGGCTGTGGGCTTGCTCCATCCAGAGGTGCTTGACGTCGATCTCAAGGGGGTTGATCTTGATGAGTTTAGGTTTAGGTCTTGTATATATGCTGACGAGCTCCTCTCAAAGCATCTATACAAGGTGTTTGTACTCACAAGCTACGGCCACATAGTCATGTTCCCAGCCACAGATGAAAGGGGTGGGAAGATAGATCTCGCCGCAGATCTGGCTAGGGGGTATGCTGCTGCGAAGATCGCCCTTGACATGGTGTGTATGGAGCAGTGGATCAGACGCTGGGCAGATCTAGATGTATCCATCAGTGAGCCGAGAAAACACCTACTCTCCTTCGAACATGATCTCAGCGATGCGGTTGACAGGCTTTTGAAAGAGATCTATGACCTTAAGGGTGGCTCGGAGTTCGAGAGAAGTGTTTGGGAGGCTGCAAGGCTCTTCATGAGGAGCTATGAGAGCATCCTCATCCTCATCGACAGCCTGTACAGGGTGGCGTACGATGAGATCATCTTGGGTGAGTACGAGAACATCTTCCATGAGAGTCTGCCCAGGCCCTGGAGAAAGAGGAAGCGATCAGCCAAGCACCGATAGCCCCGCCCTGTCATATATATCCCTAAGCTCTTTAACGCCTATCGCTAGATAGTGCCTTGCAAGTATCTGGAACTCCCTCGGCGGAACCCTGCCCTGGAGAAGATCTATTATCTGTCCTGGCACACCCTTGATGCTTAGATAGCTTGCGAAGAAAGCCCTCAAATCATATAGCCTGAACCTCCTGCCAAGGGTCTTCTCCATAGCAGTGTATATAGATGCCCTCAGGGCTGAGTCCTTGAATGGGAATAGAAGGTTTCTCCGCTCCGATGTATCCCTCAGCAGGTTTCTAACCCTCGGCTCGACACTCCTAACGAATTCCCATCTATATGGGAGGTATTGCTTTTCGAGATAGCTTCTCAGCCCCTCTGAGAAGAAGGCTACATAGGATCTCTTTGTACTGCCTATCCTCATTATCCTCAGCATCCTCTCACCGAGATCCAGATCGGCTAGCCTTGCGTTGAGAACCTCCCCAGGTCTGAGCCCTGTCTCTGCTAGCAATGCGTAGAATGCCTTTGCAGGGATCCAGTCAATGGCCCTTGCAACAGCCCTAACTGTTTCCAGGGTTAGGGGCTCGGAGGCCATTTCATGCCCGCTTCTAGGGATTTTGAAGGCTGAATATAGATTTGGATCCCTCAGCACGTGTTTTATGAAAAGCTTTAGAGTTGATGCTACGTGCCTGGCAACGTTGGGGCTCTCATCCTTAAGCTCAGCTATATATTCCCCGAGCCTCTCTGGGGATAGCTCCCAGCCGAGGTCGTTGAGAGCCTTTCTAAGATATCTATTCCTATCATTCCTCGTCTTCGGAGCCCTTGACATCAGGATCTTATCGAAGACGTCCAAATGATCCTTGGTGATTGCCACGCTATATCCCTTCCTACCAAGGAGACCCAACACCCTCTGAATAGCCACGCCAGACAGCTGTGGATATCTATTGACAAGGGCCTCCAAACCCATCAAAAGCTGGTCAAGCATGGAGAGAGCCTCAGAAAGATCCCTAGGCTCCCAGGAAAGCCTCTGAATAGACCGATCCAAAGCCTGTGAACCGCTTACAAGCGATGCGAATTCATCCAGGGAGAGCATTCTGAGCATCCTCTCAAGCAGGGAGTCGGAGACCCTCGCCCTCCTATTCCTAACCTTATTAGCATATGTAGGGTCTATACCCAGGTCAGAGCTCCTAACACCCCTCTCCCATAGATAGTCAAAGATCCTGTACCTAGCATCGTCGCCAACGCCCTTGAGATCGACGAGGCTTGGATCCACCAAACAAACCACCAAACACGATACGCAAGCAGGTATATAAGCCGATATGAAAGCCGATATGAAAATTTTATATGAATGCTGATATGAAAAGCCATATGAAATCTGGATCAAAGGGATCGGATCTTTAAGAAGATCCCGAGGATCAAAGAGGATCCTGAGGATCTTTTATTTATAAATGAGGATCTTTAGGTGTGAAGATCTTGGTGCGGCGGCCGGGATTTGAACCCGGGATTTCCGGCGTGGCAGGCCGGCGTCCTAGACCAGGCTAGACGACCGCCGCCATATTTACTATGTGTGGATGGGGGTTATATTTCTTGTTTTGGGGAGCATTCCACACTTATTGTTATTGCTGTACCTTCGTCTATTTTTAATTTTTCAACGAGTTTTTCTCTTGATACTATTTCGAGTACCGTGGGTTTATGTGTAGATCTATATGGTCTTATCAGAAGCACTTCACTTCCTTCCATATATGCCTTCCAAATATATAGCCCTCCATATGTTTTTCCACCTATAACTATATCTTCTATCTTCTCTTGGGGTGGGCATATCTTTTTTAGCTCCTCATAGCCTTCTAGCCCTTCCATCTCTATGTTTAGCGTTCCTGGATATGGATCTTCTCCGAGTCTTCTCCTAAAGATCTCTTTGTAAATGTCCATGCTAAGAAAAATCCCAGATCTCCCGAGACCTTTAACATATCTCCCCCTCAGTCTAATACTATAGGGAGCCCCAGCATTTTCCATATCTTTTCACCATAATATCTATATACTCCTTCTCGGTGAAATATAGCTCCCCAAGGAGTAGCAATATCTGCGGCTTCGCCTCGATCCTTGTTTTTGAGAGCTCTTCAAGAGATCCGTAACAGATCCTCTGCCCCGGTGATCCAAGTGCTGCGGCACCAATTCCCGGCCTATATCTAAATCCTGGATCGCCTTCCTCTGATGCTATTGATAAAAGGATTCTCGAGGCCTCGTCAAAGCTCATATAGTAGTTTTCCTCGACACTTAGCTCAAGCAATAATAGCACGTGGAACCCTCTATCGATCGTATCTCTTATTCTTTTATAGATGCTACTCGCCTCTTCCCTACTCCTTGGCCTAACGACGCTCATCACCCTTCCAAGCCTATATATCATGAGACCTGCATAGCCTAAGGAAGAAGTGATCGCTGAGACTCCCGGAATATATGTGTAGCTATAGCCCCTTTTAACGGCCTCAGTAGCTATGTATATATGGGTAGTAGCAGCCATGGGATCTCCCCAGCATGCTAGGCAAACCTTCTCACCCCTTTCTAGAGCCTCGAATAGAGATCTAGCAGATAGATCTTCAAGATCTTTTCTACTAAGCTTAACAAACCTCTTACCAATAATAGCCTCAACATCCTCAATAGATCCACTAGCCGGTAAGGATGTATAGTTCTCATAAAATATATGATCACATGACTTAAGAATCTCTATAGCCTCGAGTGTGATGAACCTAGGTGATAAACCAAGCCCTACGATATATAGATGCCCTCCACTTGGACTCAACACCTACACCTAGACTCTAGAATTTTCTTGATAATAGAGGATGTTGAGTGTCCTCCTAATTTCTCCTTAAATCTCACAATCCTTATATCCTTCAGACCTCTAGACTCTAGGCTCTTTGCTAATATGTTTTCATCAACAAATTGATCCGGCCCGAGCACTATTAGATCGGGCTTGACCCTCTCAACACTCTTTAAATAGTCTATCTCATCTCCTAGAAAGGCCTGATAGACATATCTTATAGATGATACAACCTCTAGTCTTGTATTCTCGTCATTCACAGGCTCATGTCCCTTGAACCTCTTAACATTACTATCCCTAGCAACAACAACATAGAGCTTCCCAAATCTCGAAGCTTCTCTAAGGAGAGCTATATGCCCTGGATGTATTATATCGAAAGTTCCGCCTACGAAAACTCTAGGCTCTCCAACTCTCCTCCATGTGAAGCCTGTAATACCCAGAATTCTTAGCGCGTCTAAAAGCCCCTCAGCATATGCTACGTCTATTAAGCCAGTTATATAGTCTCCCTTTTCATAGCTATACCTAGCATCCTCATAATATCTCCTAGCAAGCTCCAACACCTCCCTCTCCCTAGCGCCTCCAGAAAAGTTCTTCTCAGCCTCTTCCACTGCAAGCTTAAAGCTACTTAGATATGTTCTCAACCTCTCCGAAGGATCGCCTAGCCATTCACTCATTTTCGCACCACATTCTTATCGATTCTATCCCTCAATATCTATTTTCAGCTCAATATAAGATCGCTTCCACAGCCGGAACTTAGGGCATTACCTATCTCAAGGGGTTATCATCTCTGTAGTGTTGATCTCTAGATAGATGCTATAGCGAGCTTAGATACAATATAGATCCTATGGATCCTCGTAGTAACCGTCAATTGTCTATAATTAACACTAGTATACCCTGGAAATCTAGAGCCCACATATTGAAGATAGAGCCAATCTCTATCACAGCATTAATAGATGTAGATAGAAAATTATAAAAGAGGAGTAATTGCTAATGATTATAGCGCCAATAACCATAAAGAAGATCTGGATACTTAGCTTCGAGATAGAAGGGTTCGCTAGTGTAGGCGGACTTGGAAGAGCCGTTGCAAGGCACGTCTCAGGACTCACTAGAAGAGGATATGAGGTTACGCTCTTTATACCATCACATGGGAGACATCTCTCAAGAGACTATGTTACGAGACTTGGGATGAGAAGCATATCACAGTTTACACCGTGTGGCTATAGAGTGGGCGTCGACGGTATTTCCAGGAGATACTGCCTGAGTGCTGAGGAGTTCTATCTCTTAGGAGCTAGGGTTGTTGCTTTTAAGGGGCTTGATTACGAGACTGGAAGATATATCGATAATTGGGACATATATGCAGATCTACCTGAGAAAGCCTGTCTCTATGCTAGGGCACTACTCCACTGGATAGATGCTACAGGGGAGAGACCCGATATAATCCACTCGAATGACTGGGCAACAGCGATCGCTGGTGTAGCTGCCAAGATAGCCTTTGAAAGTAGGGGATATGCTGTGCCCCATATACATATGATCCACCTAATATCATCCCCATCTTTTCCATGGCATTATGCTTCTGAGCAATGGTGCGGTCTACAAAACATATTACATAGGGTGTGGAATGGCTATGCCCATGTAAAGAGAGAAACTAGGGATGTGTGGGATAGCGTTTGGGGTAATATAGATGCATTCTCACTTATAGAGGCCGACGTGATAGCATCTGTTAGCTGGGGCTATATGGGCGAGATTCTCGAGAGATTTGGAAGGTGGATGGCTCCTAAAGCATGTGTAGCGCATAACTCAACCCAGTGGTCTGAAGACGAGGTTAAGACATATGCTGAGAGGACATATGGAACCTCCTCGAGGAAGGATCTAAGGAGGAAGGTGATAGAGATAGTTAACACACTGCCGCAGAGAACAGGCTGGATAGATCCTGGTGCAGAGATTTTACTGTCAAGCAGTGGCCGGGCTACTTGGCAGAAGGGGTTCGACATACTAATAAGATCTATGGATCACCTCGATAGAAGCTTTGCCCTTGTGATAATGGCGATAAGCGTTGGCGATAGGCATTTTGAGGAATCTATATCTAGAATGGCTCTAGAGAGATGGGGTAGGGTAGCAATCCTATGGGGCGATCTAGATGAGATGCTTAGAAAAACCATAATATATGCTTCAAACGTATATGCTGTACCATCTAGATATGAGCCTTTCGGAATAGTCTCTATAGAGGCCCAGGCGCTAGGAACGCCGGTAGTAGTTACAGGGGTTGGAGGACTCCTAGAGACTATTGTAGATATTCACAGATCTAAAAAGGGAACCGGGATAATTGCTAACCCAGACGAAAGATCCATAGCAGATGCTATCAGATCTCTTGCCATAGCATCAGAGATCTCAGACACAGAAGATATTAGCTTAATTAAACACATAGAGGATATAAGTGTGGCTAGAATGATTAGCAATAATCCTAGAGCCCCTAGAATCAATACTGTTGAATGGGTGAATAGCAGATTTAGAGAAGATGCAACGATTAGCGAGCTACTAGCATGTTATGAAAAGGCAAGACAGATGTCATATTATAGAGCCATAACACCATGATAAAAAGTATTATAAACAATTTTCTCTCTGGGTATGATCATCGATTTTAAATATTCTAATACATATAAGCCGCGGCTTAGAACATCATTAGTATTACAGCTAAAAGCTCTACACCTCAGGGTGAGAAAACATCCTAAAGATCTAAGGGTAAGTTTAGGATCCCTGTGACTCCTACCCGCCCTAGAATGGGCTTTCACCGTTGAAGCCTCGGACGTTACCTCTCCTACGGAGAGCTATTATTTTCAAGGATCATCGGGCTGGAGGTAATCTATGGGGATTCTCCTTAACCACAGGAACATTGAACGACTCTAAGCCCCGGAAAATTGACTCCTCCTCAAATCATTAAAACTTTAACCACAGAACTTTTCACAGCCATAGTTATTTCTTTAGAAAGCTTTAAATCGCAGATGCTGTAGATGGGAAATCTTAGCACAGGTTCCACTCTATGACAAGCAATTATGTATACAAATAAACACGCCTAGAATAGCTTCGGGGATCTAGAAATAGGGATATTTAGATGAGATCGTCTCTATCTAATCGATGGTTAGATGTTTCTTCTTAAAGGCGTTTAAAGGTCATAATTATATAGAAGGGGAAGATGTGGGCGAGCACCTTAAAAGACATGATAGAGAATCTTGTGGCAGAAGGATATATAAAGAGTAAAAGGGTTTTAAAGGCATTCGAAAATGTTCCTCGAGAGCTTTTCGTTCTAAAGGATCTTAATAAGTATGCTTACATCGATAGACCCCTTCCAATAGGGTTTGGCCAGACTATTTCAGCTCCTCACATGGTTGCTATAATGACTGAAGCGTTAGATCCTCAAGAGTGCAATTTAGTTCTTGAAGTTGGCACAGGTTCCGGTTACCAAGCAGCTATACTAGCAGAACTAGTAGATCCCCTTTCAAAGGGGTGCGGCCATGTGGTGAGCATCGAGCTAATACCCCAGCTAGCACACTTTGCTGGTGATAATCTCAGGAGATCCGGGCATATAGATAGGGTAAGCATCATAGTAGGTGATGGGAGTTTAGGTGTAGGCTTGGAGAGAGAGGTATTTGACAGGATTATCGTAACAGCAGCATCCCCCGATATCCCAGCACCACTTATCTTACAACTCAAAAGAAGGGGAAGAATGGTGATTCCTGTAGGCTCCCCAGAGATCCAGGTTCTAACAATTGTAGATAAAAAACATGATGGAAGTATATCTATTAAAAGAGATATCCCATGTGTATTTGTCCCTCTCAGAGGCACCTATGGCTATAAAAATCACAATCTAGTCTTCTCCTTGTCTTAAAAGACTATTGATCCAAATAAGCTTAATCGTGTTTAAAGGATCTCTATGACCTTCGGTGATGAGGATTTGCCAACCATTTCTAGAATGAGGGTTAGTCTCGAGCTTTCTTCACGGAGCTCCTCAAAAGATATAGGATAGCTTTTAACTATGCTATAAACAAGATCCTAAGCCTGGATCTGAGGATCGCCAAAGAGGCGCACTAGGAACTCTACAGAGAGCCCAGAGAATTGTTCAGTCTACCCCCTGAAGCTGCATTGAACTGCTACAGAGATGCCCTTACAAACGCGAAAGTCTCGCCCTTCAGGGCGGAGATGGGGATTTATAAGCTTTCTATGGTCTAATCTTTGGAGCTCGGGATGATGGGCTCCTGGGGGATCTCTGACCACCCCGACTGCCCCCAGATGACAGATGTAAGCCCGAATAGACGGGGGGACCGATGATCCGCCTGAAAGGAATGACGATCAAGATGACGACCTGAAGGCGGGAGAGGAGGTCAGAAACGCGAAAGCCTAGAGAAGGAGAGAGATATGGAAGCTTAGATACCTTATTCCCCATTGTGAAAGCAGAATTTTCTATCATTAATGAATTGATTAAGGTATGTTCTTTGCTCTCACAAGCTAGATATATAAGCTTGGTAGAGCCGTTATTAATGACAGCAGGGCAAGCCTCGTCCTTTAGGGCGGGGTATGTTTGTGTTTTTAAGCTTTCTAGGTAGACATCTATGGCTGTGATGAGGTGTATGGTTTTGAGGGTTCGGGGGTTGATGCCTTGGCTGGGCACCCCTTTAGCGTGCCCCGATGTCCCTAGGGGGGAGACCCCGAAGCGTACCCCCAACCCGATGATCAT
>Ga0080007_1055746_pt1 | contig 13222 bp, 19 predicted proteins | sample OctOCTMetagenome_FD_69210 | JGI IMG/M metagenome (GOLD analysis project Ga0080007, IMG submission 69210) | Hot spring and microbial mat streamer communities from Octopus Spring Streamers, Yellowstone National Park, USA - OCT_B (SPADES... | ecosystem: Environmental > Aquatic > Thermal springs >...
AAAAATTGATAGATGTTTTACAAAGACTTGTAGATAAAGGAAATACTGTTATTGTTATTGAGCATAATTTAGATGTAATAAAATGTGCTGATTGGGTAATAGATTTGGGACCTGAGGGTGGGGATAAAGGTGGATATATTGTAGCAGAAGGGACACCAGAAGATATTGCTAATTGTAATAATTCATATACAGGATATTATCTTAAAAAAGTTTTAGAAAAAGATCGTAAAAGAATTTTGGCCCATATACCAAAATAAAATTTATGCCTTAAACTTTTAGAACTTTACAAAAGGAGGTAAAGAATATGAGAATGCTCATAACCACAATGATTATATTGTTTGGCATAGCATATGGTGAAAAATTCTCTGCTGGTCTAAATGTTGGATATGGCTCTACAACCCAAGGGTATGATGAATCCGGTAAATCCCAAGATCTTGACGCTACCTTTTCTATTCTAAATCTTGGTCTAAATGCTAAATATTATTTTCTTTCACCTGAAGTTGGTCCTAAGGTTTATGCTGGTGTTGATTTCAAGTTTTCACAACATCAATTTTCTTCATCTGGTGCCTCTGTTAGTTCTGGATTTTCTCCTCAGTACTTGAATTTATTACTTGGTAGCTCATATGCATTTTTTAATGGTTTTGTTGGTTTTCAACTTGATTTAGGGCCTAAAGCTGATATAAGTAAAAATAAGTGGTCAAACTCAGATAGACAGAATGCTGTTTTAATTGGTCTTGGAGCTAATGTTCCATTTATGGCAGGAGCAGGTGATTTTCATGCTAATGTTAATTACGCCTTAACCTTAGAAAAAACTGAAAATAATGTAAAATATGATTTAGGAGATCAATTAGCACTTATTGTAGGTGGAGGGTATAAATTTGGAATTTCTGAAGTAGCTTCTTTTAGCTTGGGACTTGACCTTATTTATAGATTAAAAACAGAAGGTAAAGAAGGAAACATTACTATTTCTTCTTCCTCTAATTTTTCAATAATGCCATATTTAAAATATAAAACTGGTCCTATTTCAGTTTGGGCTAAATTGGGAGTAGCTGATGAATATGGTTATTATGGATTTTCAATAATGGGTAAAAACTCACCTGCTACAAGGCTTGGAATTACTGCTGGTTTGAATGTTTCTTATTAAGGGGCTTTCTGCCCCTTTTAAAATAAAGTTTCATATTATAAAGCATAAAAAATTAAAGAAATTTTTTAAGGTTTTCATAAACTGTTAACTAACTTTAAAATTTTCACCCTAAATAACAAAACCCTTAAAAAGGAGGTGAGAATATGAGAAGGTTGCCTGTTAGAAGATCAATAATTGATGAGATTTTTGAGAGACCATTTTCACTACTTAGGGAGTTTGAAAGATCTTTCTCTGAAGCAGTATCAAATTTAGAAGACAAGAAGTCCATCGTATGGTCTCCAAATGTAGATATGATTGAAGAGGATGATAGATATGAAGTTATTGTTGAGCTTCCAGGTGTAAATAAGGAAGATGTAAAGGTTCATGTAAAAGATAATGTTCTTACAATTACTGGTGAAAAGAAAGAGCATTATGAAAGAAAAGAAAAAACTCAAATTCATTATCAATCAATATGGTATGGTAAATTCCATACTGAGATTTCATTACCAACTGATGTTGAAATAGATAAAATTTCTGCACAATTTAAGAATGGTGTTTTGAAATTAATTATTCCAAAATCTGAAAAACAAAAAGGTAGAGAAATACAGATTGAATTGAAAGAGTAGGGGGCTTTCTGCCCCTAAATTATTTTTTTAATAATAATTCTAATAAGGTCAATTTGAACATCATTTTTAGCGACAATTACAAGATAAGTACTTATTGTCCGGTGAAAAATATATACAATTTCCCTTTCAAGAATAAAAGTCTCATTCTGTTCTATAAATTTTCCAAATTTTTTAAAAAATTCTGAAACTCTATCTGCTATTTCTATTTTTTTATTTGAAAAAGCAAAATCAACATATTCAATTTCAATAATTTCTGATTTATCACTTTCAAAATAATACAAAATACATATTATTGAGCCAATTTTTTGTAATTCATTTACAATAGTGTTAGCATCTATGAATGTTGTAAAAGATGATAAATTTTGAGTTTGAAATGTTAAATTTAGTAATGCTTCATCAACTTTAAGATCCATTGTTTTTTCTTTTATTAAATTGTTCGTTTTAATAATATAAACACGTTTTATAGGAAGTTTAATAATTCTTTTTAGGGCTTCAATTCCAACATAGCTTTCATATTCAGCATGATAAATTTTTCTATCATTTACATAAATTTTAGCAATTTTTTCAACTTTATTTCCTTCTGAAATAATAATAATTGTAAGAGGTGTTTTTGTTGTTTGAATACTTTGGATAACATCAATAGCATGAATTTCATTACTTATTTCTTTCAAGTTTTAAATTTTAAAGGATAAATTTTGATGCCTTATGCTTTGTCCAATAATTCTGGAATTATTTATTTTATTATATTTTCCCCACCCACCCTGGAAATAAGGCTTCGCCTTATAAATACCCATTTTTAGGCAGGGGGCTTTCGCCCCCTTAAATGAACCCCCAATAAAATCAATAATTTCCTGAAATTTTTATAAGTTCTTGATAATCAATCACTTAACATCATTTACTAGACAAAGCAGATGTCCTATGCATTGTCTAATAATTCTGAAATATAGATTATTCCTAATTTTTCCCGCCCACCCTAAAAATAAGCCTACGGCTTATAAATACCCATTTTTCGGCAGGGGGCTTCGCCCCCTTAAACGAACCCCCATAAAATCTATAATTTCCCGAAATTTTTATAAGTTCTTGATAATCAATTACTTAACACTATTTATTGGACAAAGCAGATGCCTTAAACTAATAAGAGTTAATAATTATTTTTACATTTACACTTTCTGGAATAACTTTAATATCTTCAAATGGTTTTTTAATAGGAAGTTTAATTTCAAATGTTTTTGATCTATTTGATATATCAATGTCTTCTGTTTGAATATAGGGAATGTTTAAGAATTGGCTTTCCGATGCAATAACATCTACAAATTTTGGCTCAACAATTATGCTATCTACAAAATATCCTTCTTTTGGTTTTCCTATTAAATTAACCTTTACTTCTCTTCTTTTTTGAACAATTTTTTCAATAATAACACTTAATGTTTCAGGATAAATTCTAATAATTTTTATCTCATTAGGAAAGGTAAAAAAATCTTTTAAAAATATTGATAAATGTCCAATTCTCTGTGGCTCTATATTTATTTCTAATAATTTTTTCTTAAATGCTAAAAAAAATAAATCTTTTGCTTTGGCTGAAACTTCAACATAAATTTTACTTGTGCTTGGAATGATTCTAAAATAATTTGGATAATTCAATTCTAAATTGTATTCAAAATTAACTCTTATAACTTTATCAAGCTTTACATAAATAAATACGAATAAGCTAATCAAAAAGGATAATAAAAAAATTGCTTTATTGTTTTCCATATAAAATACTTATTATTCTCTCTCTTAATTCATCCTTTTCAAGAGGAGAAGATAGTTCTCCCTTAAAAGCCATTCTTACAGTTTGTCTTTCTTCTGATATAACAATTGATATAGCATCGCAAAGTTCAGTTATACCTACTGCTGCTTCGTGTCTTGTTCCCAATAGAGGATCTGTAAGTTTTGAGCTTCTTGGTAGTCTAACACCTGCATAGGATATTCTATCTTCTTTTACAATAATTGCTCCATCATGTAGTGGATTATCTGGATAAAATATACTTTCTATTAAATGAGAAGATATTTTGGCATCTATTTCAATACCACCTTCTGTAAAAGCTTCTAAATTCATTCTATTTTGAAGAACTATTAAAGCACCATAACCTTTCTCACTTATTCTATAACAAGCATCTATAATCTCTTCTAATGGAATTTTAGGTGATTTTGTAAGTAATCTTAAAATTCTACTTTGTCCAATACTTGCTAACAATCTTCTTATCTCCATTTGAAATAAAATGATAAGTGCTATAAGTCCTACGGTCTTGAAGGAATTTATTAGAAAACTCATTGCTGACAACTTTAATATATCTGATAAAAAAATGATAATTAGCAATATAAGAAGACCTAAAATAATATATAAAGTTCTTGTCCCTTTAAACAACTTTAAAAACTGAAAAACTATAAACCATAACAATAAAAAATCTATTATATCCAAATATGAAAATTCAACATTTTTAAAAATTTTAATTAAGTCATTCATTTAAGTTTGTAAATTTTTCCATTTAAAAAATCAATAAAATAAATGTAATTTTCATAAGCTTGTAGATCGGAAATCTCATAATTACTATCAAGTAAAATTTTACTTTTGAAAACATCCTTAAATCTGCTCCATTCTAAAATTTTACCATTCTTAAAGCTTACAATTATTTTCTCATTTTGAATTATAAATGAAGTAGGAATTTCATTACAATTAAATTTTATAAGTGGCTCAATATCATTATAATTTAGTCCTTCATATAGAGGGAAAATGCCAACATTTTCCTCATCAATTTTAGCAATTATAAAAATTTTTCCGCTTTTATCACTTTTAATTTTTATTGGCTCATAAAAACCACGAGCTATCAAAAATAGTTTGTTTTGTTTTAGTTTATAAACTTTATCTCTTACTGCTATGAAAAGGCTATTTGATGTATCTTTTGTAATTTTTATTGTTGAATTTATTTCATATCTTGGAAAATCCGTTATTATATGCTCTAATTTCTTTTTATAAAATTTTGAAATTGTTCCTTCATGAGCAATAAAAATTGTATCATTTATAATTTCAATATCATAAGATGGCTGATTTAGAGCTTTTACAAGTAAGATAGGTTCAGATTTTAAATTTTCTAAAAACCAAAGATTTCCAGTAATTTCAAGAACATAAAAATTATTCTTATAGATTTTGAGAGATATAGGTCTTGAAAATGAAAATTCCGATGAATCAACAATTAACGAGATAATTAGGAACATAAATTAGTTTGAAATTTTAAACTATGTGCTTTAAAATTTTCAGCACTTATGAAAGTAAGAGCTTCTGTTAAAAAAAGATGTGATAAATGTAAAGTTATAAAAAGGAGAGGAAAAGTTATGATAATTTGTGAAAATCCTAAGCATAATCAAAGACAGGGGTAATAAATTATGGCAAGGATAGCTGGTGTTGATTTACCTAAAAATAAGCCTGTTTTTATAGGTCTTGAAAGAATTTATGGTATAGGAATTCCTCTTGCTATGAAAATTTTAGCTCAATTAGATATTGAGCCTAATAAAAAGGTTAAAGATTTAACCGAAGAAGAAATTTCAAAGCTAAAGAATGTAATTGAAAACTTAAGAGTAGAAGGAGCATTAAAAGCAGAAATTCAGAGAAATATAAAAAGATTAATAGATATAAAGTGTTATAGAGGTATAAGACACTTAAAAGGATTGCCTGTTAGAGGACAAAGAACGAGACATAATGCAAGAACAAGGAAAGGTCCAAGAGGTAATATATTTAAGAGGAAGAAAAAGGGAGGTCAATAATGTCAAAATCAAAAAGGAAGGTAGGTCCCTATGGTATAGCACACATTCAATCAACATTTAATAATACTATTGTCACTATAACTGACTTAGAAGGTAATACAATTGCGTGGGCAAGTGGTGGTAGTGTTGGATTTAAAGGAACAAGAAAAGGAACACCTTTCGCAGCAAGCAAAGCAGCAGAAGCAGCAGCAAAAGCTGCAAGAGCATTAGGTATAGAAAGTGTTGAAGTTAGAGTTTCTGGTCCAGGTCCTGGTAGGGAAACTGCCATAAGAGCATTAGTTAGTGCTGGCTTAAAGGTTCATGCTATTAAGGATGTTACACCTATTCCTCATAATGGTTGTAGGCCACCTAAGAGAAGGAGGGTATAATGGCAAGATATACAGGTCCAAGATGTAGGCTTTGTAGAAGAGAAGGTGTGAAGCTATTTTTAAAGGGACCAAGATGTCTTACAAATAAATGTGCTTTTGAAAGAAGACCTTATCCGCCTGGTATTCATGGACAAAAAAATAAAGGAGCAAAATTAACAATATATGGAATGCAACTAAGAGAAAAACAAAAAGTAAAAAGAATATATGGTGTTTTAGAAGGACAATTTAGAAGGTTTTTTGAAATAGCAAGAAAAATGCCCGGAAATACTGGTGAAAATTTATTAATTTTATTAGAGAAAAGATTAGATAATGTTGTTTATAGGATGGGTTTTGCTAAAAGTAGGGCACAAGCAAGACAATTCGTTAGGCATGGACATATTTTAGTAAATGGTAAAAGAATTGATATTCCTTCTTATCTTGTAAAAGCAGGGGATATTATTATTGTTGATGAAAAATTTAGGAATAATTATGAGCTTAATAGTGCTATTGAATTTCAAAGGTCTTTGCCAAAAGTTGATTGGATTGAAGTTGATTATAATAACTATATGGGGAAAATTTTAAGAGAGCCTCAAAGGGTTGATATTGGTCTTAATATAAAAGAAAATCTTATAGTTGAGCTATATTCAAAATAGGAGGTTAAATATGAGCCTTGTAAGTTTTTTAAGTCCGAAAGGTTTTTATGTTGATGAAGCATCAGAAAATTATGCTAAAATAGTTGTTCCACAAATGGAAAAAGGATATGGAATTACTATTGGTAATGCTTTAAGAAGAGTTTTATTATCTTCAATTGAAGGTTATTCCGTTGTTGCAGTTTATATTGATGGTGCAATTCATGAATTTTCTGCTATTGAAGGTGTTTTAGAAGATGTTCCTTATATTTTGCTTAACATAAAGAAAGTAAAATTCAAGGTAGACGAGAAAATTGTTTCTTTACCTGCTAAGGTTGTAATTGATGTTGAAGGTCCAATTGAGGTTAAAGCGGAGCATATTCAAGTACCTGAGGGAATTGAGATAATAAATAAAGATCAATATATTGCTACAATTACATCTGATAGGAAATTTTATGCTGAAATATATATAGATAAGGGAATTGGTTTTGTTCCAAGAGAAGAGTACCCAGAAGAATATAAAGATTTATTTAGTTTTGGAACGATTTTTGTGGATGGTAATTTTTCACCTATTGAGAAGGTTAATTGGACTGTTGAAAAAACAAGATATGAAGCATATATGGATAAAGATAAATTAATCCTTGAAATTTGGACAAATGGCACAATTTCTCCTATTGAAGCTTACTTTAAGGCTATTGAGATATTAGAAAGACATATGAATCTATTAAAGAATCAACTTCCAAAAGAGGAAACGGAGTACTACATTGATATTGAAGATTTGAATAAGAGAATTGAGGAAATAAAGAAGAAACCTATAAATGAGCTTCCTATACCTCCAAAAGTCTTGGAAATTTTTTCTAAAAAGGGTATCAAAACAATAAGTGATTTAATATCATATACTGAGGAAGAAATAAATGATTTTTACATTGAGGCTGGTTTTTCAAATAGGGAATTTGAGGAGCTAAAAAGAAAAATTTATTCTCTTTCTCTTGAATTTTCGCCAAAATCAAGGAGCTAATTATGAGACATTTAAATAAAGTTAAGAAGCTTTCAAGAGAGAGAGAACACAGAAAAGCTTTACTTAGGAACTTGGCAAGAAGTTTATTTGAAAATGGCATAATAATAACAACAACAGTTAAAGCTAAGGCTTGTAAGAGTGTTGTTGATAAAATTCTTTCAAGGGCAATGGAAGATTCTGTTCATAATAGAAGGATAGTTAATAGATTCTTAAATGATAGAAAACTAACAAAGAAAGTTTTTGATGAGATTGCTCCTCTTTATAGAGAAGATAATATAAAGAGTGGATATACAACAATTGTAAAGTATGGGTATAGAAGAGGTGATAATGCTGAACTTTCTATTTTAAAATTATTAAAATTTCCAAAAAAGGAGCAAAAGAATGAGCAAACATCTAAATGAAGAAAGTTTTGAATTAGCAATAAGAGAAAATGGTAATATTATTATTGATTTTTGGGCGGATTGGTGTATGCCTTGTAAAATGTTAGAACCAATTCTTGAAGAAGCTGAAAAAGAGCTAAATATAAAATTGTATAAAGTAAATGTTGATGATTATCCAAACTTAGCTGAAAAATACAATATCCTTTCAATTCCAACATTATTATGTTTTAAAAATGGAAATTTAGTTGGTAGAATAACCGGTGCTATGCCTAAGCAAAGATTATATAGTAAGTTAAAGGAGATTTTTGAATTATGAAAATTTTAGATAAAAAAATTTGGACTTATAGAGATTATATAAAATTAAATGATGATAAAAGGTATGAAGTAATTGAAGGGAGGCTTGTTGAAATGGCAGGAGCAAGTTTTGAGCATCAAGATGTATTAACAATAATTCTGCTTAAAATGAGAGAATTTTGTGATAAGAAGGATTTAGGCAAAGTTATTCCTTCACCATTTGATGTAATTTTAAGTGATGAGAATGTTGTCCAACCTGATATTGTTTTTATTTCAAAAAATAAACTTCATTTAATAAAGCAATCATTATTTGGAATTCCTGATTTAGTTGTAGAAATTGTTTCAGAGAGTTCAAAGAAAAAGGATAAAATTATTAAAAAGAAATTATATGAGAAATTTGGCATTAACGAGTATTGGGTAGTTGAGCCAAATGATAAGAAAATTATTGTTTATGTAATAAATAACAATAGGTATGTTGTTTATTCAAGTGCTAAGGATGAAGGCATTATTAGAAGTAAAGTTCTTGAGGGTTTTGAATTGAATTTAAGGGAGGTTTTAAAATGAAAACAACATTTTTTAATAACATAGATGGAACAAAGAGGAAATGGTGGGTTATAGATGCGGAAGGTAAAGTTTTGGGAAGGTTAGCAAGTTTAATTGCTAAAATACTTATGGGAAAACATAAGAAAGAATGGACGCCGTCTGAGGATATGGGAGATTATGTTATAGTTATAAATGCTGATAAAATTGCTCTTACAGGTGAGAAATGGGAAAAGAAAATATATAGATGGCATTCTGGTTATCTTGGGGGATTAAAAGAATATAAGGCTATTGATTTATATAAGAAAGACCCAAGAAAACTTATATATCTTGCGGTAAAGGGTATGCTTCCTAAAAATAGAACGAGGAAAAGGAGATTAGCAAGATTGAGAATTTTTATAGGACCTGAGCATAAACATCATGCTCAAAAACCACAAAAACTTGAAATAGGGGAGGATTATAAAATATGAAAGTTCCAAGTGTATATAAAGAAAAAGTCTTAAAAACAGGAGATAAAATTTTATTTCTTGATACAGGTGAAAGGATAATGCTTAAAAAATTTAAAGATGGAAGTTATAAAAAGATTATTTTTGCTACTGGTGCTAGGAAAACTGCTTCTGCGAGAGTTAGGTTAAAGGAATGGGGTAATGGAAAAATATATATAAATGGCAAAAGACTTGGAGAATACTTTAAAGACGAAACCCATCAGAAGCTTATTTTAAAGCCACTTGAATTAACTAACACCCTTGGTTTATATGATATTGTAGTTAAGGTTGAGGGTGGTGGAATTTCGGGTCAGGCAGGTGCTGTAAGTCATGGTATTGCCAGGGCATTAGCAAGTTTAAATCCTGAAAGTTATAGAACAATTTTAAGAAAAGCTGGTTTATTAACAAGAGATCCAAGAGAAAAGGAGAGAATGAAATATGCAAGAAGTAAAAGAAGAAGGTCTTGGCAATATACCAAACGTTAGTATTCAGGAGCTTTTAGAAGCTGGTGCCCATTTTGGGCATAAGAGAAATAAGTGGAATCCTAAAATGTCAAAATATATATTCAAGGAGAAAAACGGATACCATATTATTGATATAAGAAAAACTGTTCCTCTAATGAATAGAGCGTTGAAGTTTGCTTATGAAGTTGCAAGTAGAAATGGAAATTTCCTTTTTGTTTGTACGAAGAAAAATCTAAAAGATACAATTTTGAATTTTGCTAACGAGGCAAAAGCCTTTTATGTTGTTGAAAGGTGGCCTGGAGGTCTTTTAACAAATTTTGAAACTACTCAAAGAAGACTTCTTAGAATAAAAGAGATTGAAGGGATATTTGAAGAGTACAATAAGGGCAAAAGTGTTTATGTTAAAAAGGAAATTGTAGAATTTCAAAGAGAATATCAAAAACTATTAAAGAAATTTGGTGGTGTTAGAAATATGGAAAATTTACCTGATGTTTTATATATAGTTGACCCTGTTCATGATAGTTTGGCTGTTAATGAAGCAAATTTACTCAAAATACCAATAATAGCAATATGTGATACAAATGCTGACCCTGATTTAATAACTTATCCAATACCTGCTAATGATGATGCTATAAAAAGTGTTTCACTAATAACTTCACTTTTAGTTGAAGCAATTAAAAAAGGAAGGGAGGTTAGTTTGTCATGGCAGATATAAAACCTGAACTTTTAAAGGAATTGAGAGAAAGAACAGGTGCAGGTCTTATGGATTGTAAAAAAGCTTTGATTGAAGCTAATGGTGATATTGATAAAGCTGTTGAAATACTTAGGAAAATGGGTATTGCGAAAAGTGAAAAAAAACTTACAAAGGAAGCAAGACAAGGCTCAATTTCAAGCTATTTATCAAGTGATAGAAAGCTTGGTATATTAGTTGAGCTTAACTGCGAAACTGATTTCGTAGCTGCTACTGATGATTTCAAAAATCTATTAAATAACATTCTTGAAGTGATTAAGTTATACAAACCAAAAAGCATAGATGAGCTTAAAAGCTTGAAACTTCCAAGTGGTGATACTATTGAAAATGAAATTAAAATTCTTATAAGTAAGGTTGGAGAAAATATCATTTTAAGAAGATTTTCCATATTTGAGACAAAAGATGGATTTATTGAGATATATGTTCATCCCGGGAATATGTTAGCAAGTATGGTTGAAATAGAGCCAGATGATGAAAAGTTATATCAATTCTCAAGAGATATAGCTATGCAAATTGCTGCTATGAATCCAATTAGTATTTCTGAAAATGATATTCCTTCTGACATAATTGAAAGAGAAAAAAATATATATAGAGAGCAGGCAATAGCAGAAGGAAAGCCTGAAAAAGTTATAGATAGAATTGTTGAAGGTAAATTAAAAGCTTTCTTATCTGAAAGGGTTTTATTAAATCAGCAGTTTATAAAAGATAATACGAAAACTGTTCTTGAATATAAAAGAGAGCTTGAAAGTGAAACAGGAATTGATATAAAAATTGTTAGATTTGTAAGATTTAAGGTAGGTGAAGAATGAAGCTTAAATTTATAGATGAGGAATTAGAAAGACTTAAAAACGAAGGTTTATATGTAAATATAAGAGTAATTGAAAGTGAAGTTTCTTCTTGGTTTATTGTAGATGGTAAAAAATGCTTAAATTTAACATCAAATAATTATTTGGGTTTTGCGAGTGATAAAAGAATAGTTGAAAAAGTAATAGAATATGTTAAAAAATATGGAATTGGTCCCGCTGCTGTTAGAACAATTTCTGGAACGATGTCTATTCACATTGAGCTTGAAAAAAAATTATCAAAGTTTAAACAAGTTGAAGATGTTATTTTATTACAAAGTGGTTTTATGGCAAATTTATCAGTTATTCCTTCAATTGTTTCAAATGAAGATGTTATATTTTCCGATGAACTGAATCACGCATCAATAATTGATGGTTGTAGATTAAGTAGGGCTGAGATTGTAAGATATAAGCATTTAGATATGAATGATTTAGAAGATAAATTAAAGCAATATGTTAATAAGAGAAGGAAATTAATTGTAAGTGATGGTGTTTTTTCAATGGATGGAGATATAGCGCCACTTAATGAGCTAATAGAAATAGCTAATAAATATGATGCAATTTTGATGATAGATGATGCTCATGGTGAGGGTGTTCTTGGAAGAAATGGAAGAGGAATTGTTGATCACTTTAATGCTCATAATAAAGTTGATATTGAGGTTGGAACACTTTCAAAAGCTTTTGGTGTTATAGGAGGTTTTGTAGCAGGTAGTCAGAGACTTATAGAATATTTGAAGCAAAAGGCAAGACCATTTTTATTTTCAAGTGCCTTAACAGTGGCAGATGTTGCTGCTAATTTAGCTGCACTTGAAATTATGGAAAGCTCTGATGAGCTTGTGAAAAAGCTTTGGGAAAATAAGAATTATTTTCAGGAAAATTTGAAAAAAATGGGCTTTAATCTTGGAAATACAAAAACTCCAATTACTCCAATTATTGTTGGTGATGAAAAGAAAGCTCAACAATTTTCAAAAGAATTATTTGAAAATAATATATTCGTTCAGGCAATTGTTTATCCAACAGTTCCAAAAGGAACAGCAAGATTAAGAGTTATGATTTCCGCTATTCATAAAAAAGAAGATTTAGATTTTGCTCTTGAAGTTTTTGAAAAAATAGGTAAAAAATTATCAATTATATGATTGTATCCCTTAACGATGTTTTAAAAGATAATGTTGTTTTTCAGTTTAATTTTCATAATCTTGAATTTTTAAAAGCAATTTTAGAAGTTCATTATGAGGAAAATTATCCTTTAATTCTTGGTATTAGTGAAAGTGGTTTAAATTACATGGGTGAAGATTTTGTTTTTAGAAGTTATTTTAAAAGCCATAAGAATGGAATTTTCTTCGGTTATGATTGGTGGCTCAAATTTAGATTTGGAATTTCAGTTGAAGGAGAAATTGGAAAACTTAAAGGTTTTGATTATCTTACAGATCCAAAAGAAGCAAAGGAATTTGTTGAATTAACAGGTGTTGATGCACTTGCTATTTCAATAAACATTTCTTGTTTTACATGGTGCTTCAAGTGTTTATAATGAATATATTAGCTCAATAAATAATTTAGGTGGGAAAATTTTAGATGCTGTTGGTATTCCTATGGAATAAGAAAAATTAACATAGATACTGATTTAAGAATTGCTTTCGTTTATGGTATTAGAATGTAATTAGACATAAATTAAACTTGATAAAAAGTCTGAGATGAATTACATTATAAATACATCATTTTTCGGCAGAATGCTTTCGCTTCCTACTAATTCTCCATAAATTCAATAATTATTTAACAAGGAAGAAAAGCCTTTCTTGGAAGAGAGATTATAAGAGGAAGCATAAATAATAATGAAATTTCATTTAAAGTGCCAAGTAGTGGGATTTATATTTTAAAAGTTAATAATAAGAATGTGAAAATTGTTGTGAAGTAATTAAGGTAAG
>Ga0080007_1068539_pt1 | contig 13221 bp, 7 predicted proteins | sample OctOCTMetagenome_FD_69210 | JGI IMG/M metagenome (GOLD analysis project Ga0080007, IMG submission 69210) | Hot spring and microbial mat streamer communities from Octopus Spring Streamers, Yellowstone National Park, USA - OCT_B (SPADES... | ecosystem: Environmental > Aquatic > Thermal springs >...
AGGCAACCTGTCCCCAGCAAAGTGTTGAACCTCACAGGCATCTAAGGGCACGGGGTGATGCCCTAAACCAATACTTTGACATAGGCGAATTAGCGCTTAGTGCCAAAATTTCACCACATTAACAGCATCTTGCCTATTTTTATAGCATCCACCAATGTAAAACGCAACCCCCACCATAAGGTAGCAGCTTGAGTTATTATTTGCTAATAGACGGCGACGATGACACTATCCACTAGGTGCCAGCCAAATATAGAATGACTGAATGACTTTGAATACGCCCTCGCACCCTAACCCGCTGTCCTTTCCTTAAATTCGTCAGGAACTGTCTGTCGGGATTGCGCAGGGTAACCTTGACATCAAAAGTGATGGTATTTGGGTTGCATTTCAAGTATAAATCCAAGCGCTCATCCACATCTACAAGCATCCCTTCCCATTCTACTAGCAACCCATAGAGTTTCGCAGCAGCGTTTCTTCTCCATTCTTCCTTTTGTAGTTCTGTCCACTGAAGCGATTGACTGGGACTTAATCCCGGACGGTCAGAAAGGTAATACTCAGCGTCCCAGAAAGTGATAGGACTGACCTGCTCTATGACTGGCGGTGAAGCCACATGTTGCAGTTGTTGCTGTTGTTGCGGGGTTGCGAAGAAAACCCGCCACACCAGCAAACCACATAAGATAATCGTTAAGATATTCATCCCTAAGACAAATCCCCACATCGCAAGTTTTTTTGACATTCTTCATCGCACCTCCTTAGGCTAATTCGTGACCATCAGACTTTCTCTTGGTTTTTCAATATACAATATAACCGCTTATCCGTCTTTTCAACCACCATGCCATTGCAGCACTACAGTAGGCATCCAAGAACAACTAACGATAAACCCCTCTTAACCGACCTTGTCTTAAGGGCAGCCGACCCGCCCTTAGTCCCCGATGTCGACGAACTAAAACGCTTCGGCTTGACGAAACTGTATCGCCGATAGCGCTTCAACCCGTCCCGCCCCTTGCAGGAAGTTCCCTTTTCCACGATAGACGCCACCGTGACGGCGCAATGGGGCACGGAAACGGAGTTAAGCGAGGTGGAGCGGTTGGACTACATCTTAAGCCACTTCAACCTTAAGGTAGCCACCAGTCCCAGTGCAGAAGAGGAAGCCCTGGACGCCTTGACGACATGGCTTAAAAATGGGAGATGACCATCGTCCCGCCCCGAATGGGTTGGAAGTGTGTGCCTTATAGCGCAAACCCAGGTCGGATGTTAACGCCCGACTTTTTTCCTTTTACGCCCCTTTGCGGTTCCCTTCGCCCCTAAATGGTGGGCGACAACAATTACTCTTTCCCCTCATCAAGTCGCTCGAAAGGCAGTTCTTTTTCCGTGCACCCTAAAGCACCGTCCCATTTACAACTTAAACCTTTCGCTGCAAACTATAGATACCAAAAGGGCAAAAAGGAGAAGGTTGGAAAGGACTCACAGAGGATGGTGAGGGAAGAACCATGAACCACATGGGCAGGAAAGGGGTTTACGCTCAAGAACACAGGGAAGAGGGCAAAGTGATGGAGCCGCTTCTTAGGCTCCCTCATCTAACCCTTTCCCAACTTGAAAGCCGTTTATGGAAGGCTGCAGACATCCTTCGTGGAAGTGTCCCCGCTGCAGACTATAAGCGCTATATCCTTCCCTTGCTCTTCCTCAAGCGTATTTCTGACAGATATGATGAAGAGAGAGAGAAAGGGCTACCGCACCAATTTGAGGTTCCTGAAGAAGCACATTGGAAGGTGATAGATAAGTGCACTAATGACTTAGGAGAGACAATAAACAGGGCGCTTAAGGTATTAGAGGCAGCAAATCCTTCATTGCGGGGAATTTTGGCGAGGACAAACTTTGCTGATCACCACCGATTGCCCCTAAATGTCCTCCGAAGGCTTGTTGACCATTTCTCCACCATTTCCCTCAGGGATGAAGATTTCGCCGAACCAGATTTGCTGGGTAGGGCATACGAGTATTTGCTCAAGCAGTTTGCCGAGCATGAAGGGAGGAGAGGGGGAGAGTTTTACACACCGAGAGAGGTTGTCAGGTTAATGGTGCGCATTCTGGAACCAAAGGAGGGGATGAGTATATGTGACCCAACCTGTGGGACTGGCGGGATGCTTCTTGAGTGTGCACTTTTTGTCCAGCGCAACGGTGGTGACCCTCAGAAATTGATTTTGCATGGACAGGAGAAAAACCCAGATGTATGGGCAATGTGCAAGATGAACATGCTCCTTCATGGACTTCACCATGCCCGCATTGAACTTGGTGACACCATCAGAGAGCCAAAATTAGTTGAGAATGGGAAACTCATAACCTACGACTTGGTTATTGCTAATCCACCTTTCAGCCTGAAAGAGTGGGGTGACGATTTTGCTATCCATGACCCTTACAGGCGCTTCCGCTACGGCATCCCACCAAAGTCCTTTGGGGACTTTGCTTTCATTCAACACATGATTGCCATCCTGAAGCCAACGGGGAAGATGGCAGTTGTCACTCCTCATGGAGTCCTTTTCCGCAGCAACAGTGAGGCTCAGATAAGGAAGGGGATTGTGGAGGATGATTTGCTTGAGGCGGTTATTGGTCTCCCTGACAAACTCTTTTACAACACTGGCATTCCAGCAGCCATTTTGGTTATTAACAAGGCAAAGCCTGAGGAGAGGAAGAGTAAGGTGCTCTTCATTGATGCCAGCAAGGGTTACGAGGAGAGGCGCAACCAAAATGTGCTGAGGGAGGAAGATATCAACAGGGTTGTAGAAGCATTTAAAGCCTTCAGAAACCAACCTGGTTACTCAAGGGTTGCATCCATTGAAGAGATTAGGCGCAACGGATACAACTTAAATATCAGCAGATATGTCCTGCCTCCTGTAGAGGAAGAGGATGGCGACCTAAGGGAGATTTGGAATGAGTTAAAGGCAGTGGAGCAAAAGAGGGCAAACTTGACCGCGCACTTGGAGAAGGTAATGGAAATTCTGCTGGAAAAGGAAGGTGATCAATGATGGAGAAGATGACCAGCCAGCAATTGGCGGAGAAATTGAAGGATGCAATCAGATACTTCCCCACATTCAACCCAGCACAGCACAAGAAATTCATTGTCGCTCTGTTAGTGCTTAAGAGGCTCTCAGACAGGTTTGCAGAAGAATTGGCGGAAGAAGGTGAAGATGACCCTAATCTCTTTGAGACCTATGTGCCAGAGGGAGCAAGGTGGACAACTTTGCAGAGGGTAACGGAAAATCTTGGTCAGGCACTTAATGATGCTGTGAGGTTGCTGGAAGACAGTAACCCTCACCTTAGGGGTCTTTTGAGTTGGGTTGATTTCAACAACCGAAGTGAATTGCCTGAGAATGTTCTCTATCAACTTTGGCAGCATTTCAGTAGGATTCAGTTAGGGGATAGTGGCTTAGAGAAAGGCGCAGCCACCGTTGGAGAGGCATTCATTGAGTTCATCTCTTATGTGGCGGAGATGTATGAGAAAAAGGGCGCAAAAGACCGCCTCACGCCACCAGATTTGAACAGGTTGATAGCAGAGTTGGTAGAGGCAAAGCATGAGGAATGTGTTTATGACCCTGCAGCGGGGACAGCAAGCACCCTCATTGCTGTGGCACAAAAGGCTGACGGGAAGGTTACACTTTACGGTCAAGAGTTAGACCTTGACAATTACAGGCTCGCAAGGATAAACCTGTTATTGCACGGGATAGACGCTCGTTTGGAGCAGGGGGATACCTTAAGAGCACCTGCATTTGTTGAGGACGGAAGGGTGAAGAAGTTTGAGAGGGTCGTTTGCCATCCAGAGTTCAGCCGTAAAGACTGGGGAGTAGAGATTGCCACGAATGACCCTTATGGTAGGTTTGCTTACGGTGTGCCCCCAAATGACAAGGGAGATTGGGCATTTATTCAGCACATAATTGCCAGTCTGAGCGAGGGAGGAAGGGCAGTAGTGCTGATGCCTCATGGGGTTCTCTTTCGCAGCGGTGCTGAGGAGGAGATAAGAAAGAAGGTGATAGAGGCTGATTTGCTTGAGGCAGTGATAGGACTGCCTCAGAAGATTTTCTTTGGTGTGGGAATCCCTGGCGTGATTCTGATTTTCAGTAAACCAAAGCCTGATGAGAGAAGGAGAAAGGTTCTTTTTGTAGATGCGAGCAAGGAATATGAGGCAGGGACGAAAAAGAACAGGCTGAGGGATGGGGACATAGCAAAGATTGTTGAGACCTACCGCCAGTTTACTGAGGTTAATGGTTACAGCAAAGTGGTGACACTTGAAGAGATTGCAAGCCACGACTACAACCTCAACCTTGCCCGCTACCTGCCAACTGCGAGTGACGAGGAGGCAATAGACTGGACAGAATTGCAGGGTGAATTGGAAGGTGTGAGAAATGAGCGCAGTTCTTTGGAAGAGGCTTTGCAGAAAGTGTTTGAGGTTTTAGGAGGTGAGATGGAATGAGCAAAGAACCAACCCGCTTTAAGCAGACGGAGATAGGAGAGTTGCCTGAGGAGTGGGAGGTCATAAAAGTGCAAGAAGCATGTGATGATATAAGTGCTGAAGTTGCGAAAGTTAAAAAGCGAGAATGTCGATCAACAGGGAAGTATCCAGTAATCGACCAAGGCGCTGAATTCATCAGCGGTTACACTGACCATGAAGGTGCATGCAAAGATTTGCCTGTCATAGTTTTTGGAGATCATACTCGGATTTTTAAATTCATTGATTTTCCTTTTGTGCGTGGTGCAGATGGGGTGAAGGTGCTAAGACCCAAACCAAACTTTCATCCGCGCTTTCTCTTCTATGCTTTAAGTTCTCTCAAGATTCCTACAATCGGATATCAGAGACACTACTCGCTTCTCAAAGAGCAATTTATCCCCCTCCCTCCCCTTGAAGAGCAGAAGAGGATTGCTGGGGTTTTGAGGTTAGTGGATAGGGTTGCAGAGGAGACAAGACGCATTGTCAGCATCTATGAGAGAGCCAAGAGGTTTGCCCTCAAACGCTTGCTAACAAGAGGCATAGGTCACACCCGCTTTAAGCAGACGGAGATGGGGGAATTGCCTGAGGGGTGGGAGGTTAAACCTCTAAGGGAGGTTCTTTCACTCTCGCAAGGAGGCATTTGGGGTGATGAACCAGATAACTCTGTGGATGTCTTCCCTGTTTTACGCTCTACCGAAATTGACCATGAAGGCAATTTGCATTTGGATAGCCCGACTATGGCGTGGCGTAAAGTTCCAAGGCAGAAAGCAGAAAGGTATGCCTTAAAAGATGGAGACATCTTGGTTGTAAAATCCAGCGGAAGTGCACACCTTTTGGGGCGAGTTGCCCTCTTCCACCAGCAAGGAGAACAAATTTTTCTCTTTTCTAATTTCCTACATAGATTGAGAGCAAATGATGAGATATGCAATTCAATTTTTCTTTATTATGTGCTAATAAGTCCAATTGCTAAGCAAACTCTAAAGCAAATCCAAGAAACAACATCGGGACTTCGTAATTTGCCTATGGACGAATATTTGCAGATGCCCATCCCCCTCCCTCCCCTTGAAGAGCAGAAGCAAATTGTTGAGATGCTTAGCACTATTGATGCAGCCATTGAAAACGAGAGGAGATACTTAAGGGTTTTGGAGAAGTGCAGGCGGTGGCTTCTGGACAATCTTCTCACAGGCAAAATTAGGCTATCCCCAGAGGTTGATGAAATCCTTAAGGGGGTGCTTCCTGATGCCTTTTGAGGAAAGGGAATATGAGTGGGTGCAAAAGCCTTTCATTGACCAACTTGTAAAAAAACTGGGCTACGAATACTGCGACCCAAAGGACTTAGAAAAAGAAAGAGAAAGCCCTCGCTCCGTGCTCCTAATCCCAAGATTGAAGGAAGCAATAAGGAAATTGAACGATTGGCTTCCAGAGCAACATCTTGATGCGGTGCTGAGGGAAGTTGTCCGAACCATAGAAACTCCTGCCATGCCAAGCCTTGTTGCATGCAATGAGTTAGTCCATGAGGCTTTGGTCAAAGGTGTGAATGTGCAACTGGATTTGGGTGAAGGTCTCCAATTCTACACCGTCAAACTCATTGAATTTGATGACCCTGAAAACAACCAATTCCTTGTCACTGATAGCTTACCTAAGCGCACCTCCTTTAAGGTGCAAGGGCATGAGAGAAGCATTGAACCTGACATCCTTGTTTTCGTCAATGGCATCCCCCTTGTAGTTGTGGAAGCAAAAGACCCAACAATGACTGGGAAAGACCCGCTGGAGGAAGCACAGAGACAACTGGAGCGCTACCAAAGGGATGTCCCTCAACTTTTCTACCCAAACCTTTTTGTTGTCGCCACTATAAGGGAGCAATGCACTTATGCGCCCGTTGGCGGTGATTTCATGTTCTGGAGGGATGAAGAGAAGGCAAGGGAGTTGGGTGTGAAGTCCTCAGCATCTCAAGATGTCTTCATCTCTTGCATTTTTCCAAAGGAAAAACTACTGGATTTTTTAAGGAGTTTCGTCGCCTTCGCAGATGAGACGAAAGGGAGGGTAAAGAAGATTGCGAGGCATCCCCAGTGGCGAGCGGTAAACAACGCTGTCAAGTCTGCGTGGGAAGTCCGCAATGAGAGGAAAGACGGGAGAGGCGGGACTGTCTGGCACTGGCAAGGCTCAGGTAAAACTCTCACCATGCTTTGGTTGGCTTTGAAACTGAGGCGTGAGTTCCAAAACCCTTGCATCATTGTTCTGACTGACAGAAGGGAACTGGATAAGCAAATGGCTGACAATTTCCGCCGTCATGGCTACCCCAGTCCAATCCATGTTGAAAGGATTGCCCAGTTGAGGGGAGAGTTAAGGCAGCCAGTAGGCAAAACCCTCATCGTGACCCTTCAGAAAATTGGAAGCAAGTTGCTTCAGGAGACGACGGAAACTGAGCACCTAACTGAAGAGGAGAACATCTTTGTCATTGCAGATGAGGCTCACAGGGGACAATACGCTGTCTTGGCAGCGAGAATGAGAAGCCTTTTGCCTAAGGCTATCTTCTTCGCTTTCACGGGAACACCTTTGGAGAGAGAGGACAAGAACACTCCACAAGTCTTTGGCTCTTATGTTGACCGTTACACCATAATGGATGCCCTTAAGGATAAGGTCACAGTCCCAATCCTTTACCAGCCAAGACTCCCTGAGTTACACCTGAGTGGTGAAGTGGACATAGATGAACTGTTGGCTGCATATTTCAGGGATTTTAGTGAGGAAGAGGAAGAACGAGATTTAAGGGAAAAACTCAGGTGCTTAAGTTTGACCACTACCCAAGTTGCTCAAGTTGGTGAGAGGATGCAAAAGATTGCTAAGGACATCGTGGAACATTTTCTGAGTGAAGTTGAGCCACGAGGTTTTAAGGCTATGGTTGTTGCTCACAGGCGGAAGATGGCTGCGGAATACAAGGAGTTGGTGGACAAAGTTTTGGAGAGCAAAGGGCGCAGTGACATTAAAACCGATGTGGTCATCACTGTGCAGCAAAATGAGGACTGGGCAAGACCATATCAGAGAACCACTGAAGAGGAGCAGCAGTTAATCGGCCAGTTTCGTGACCCTGACAACCCCCTCAAAATCCTGTTTGTTTCAGACAAGTTGCTTACTGGGTTTGATGCTCCAATACTGCAGGTGATGTATTTTGACAAGAGGTTAAGAGAGCACACCCTCTTGCAAGCAATAGCGAGGGTCAATCGCCCATGCAAACTAAAGCGCACCGTTGACGGAATGGAGTTGGAGGTTGAGAAAGACTACGGTCTCATCGTGGATTACTTTGGGATTGCAAGGGAACTGGAAGATGCACTGGCAAAGTATGAGAGGACGGATGTCGAAGGCATCTACGAAAAGCCTGAAGGTCTCTTTGAGCAGATTGAACAAGTGAGGGAGCAGATTGATCAGATTTTGGGCTTTGACTTGGAGAAGGAAAGATGGGAATGGGAGGATATGGAGCAATGCCTTGATGCTTTGGAGGATGAGGATAAGAGGAAACAGTTCGCCCTTTTGGTGAGGAATTTTGGTAGGCTGCTCAACCAAATTTTGCCTGACCCTAAAGCATTGGACTATGTAGGCATTTTCAAGCGGTTAACCCAAATTCGCTACCTTGCACTACTTCGTTATCGTGACTCAAGACTGAAGCAAAGGGATTACCTGCCCAAGTTAGTGGAGTTACTTAACGAGGCTGTCCGTGTTATCGGAATTACAGTTCTTGAGCCAGTGAAAGTGACAGACGAGGAGTTCCTGAACCAGTTAGAGGTTGAGAGGACGGAGAAAGGAAAAGCGAGGGCGATTATCAGCGCCTTAAATGCTTACATTTCCGAGCACATCCACGAAGACCCACAGTTCTACCAATCGCTTCAGGAGCAGTTGGAGGCAATCATCGAGGAATTTAAAGAGCGCAGGGAGGAAACAAAGGAGTTCGTGGCTGAGTTGATGAAATTGAGAGAACGAATTTTGCAGCAGGAGAGGGAAGCGGAGAGATTAGGCTTGACAAGGAAGCAGTTACCTTTCTTCCGCTTCCTCAGGTCTCAAGGTCTGAGGGAAGAGGAAGCTAGGAAAATGGTCTCGGATTTAGAGCAGGCAATAGGGGAAGTTTGGCAGAGAGATTGGTGGATGATAGAAGGGGCAAGGCAGAGAATGAGAACGGCTATCTACAGGGTTTTGAGAAGGAATGGGATTGAAAGGGAAAGAGCGGAGAAGTGGCAGAGCGAATTGCTCAGTCTTGCTGAACAACACTACCGCAGGTGGGATTGAAAATGGTCTGGGTTCTGAATGGGAAAATCCCAGTGGAGATACAATGGAAAAGCGTCAAGGGAATAAACATCACCGTTGGTTGGGACGGAAAGGTGAGAGTGACAGCTCCAAAGAACCTTGACGAAAGCAAGATTAGAGAAGTGCTTCAGAGGAGGGCACAGTGGATTGAAAGCAAGTTGAAGGAGATGAGAAGGCGCATAGACAGCCATCCAATGCCCACCCATTTTTTAAGCAGTGAGACTGTCTGGGTTCTTGGAAAGCCAATGACCTTGCAGGTCAAGGAAGGTAAGGAGGGTGTAAGGGTGAGGGATGGGAAATTGGTGGTGCAAGTTGAGTGTTTGGAGCGTGAAGCTGTGAGGACTGCTTTGGTTTCTTGGTTTTCAGGTCTTGCTCGGAAGGTATTAACTGAGAAGGTGAAAAAGTTCAGCAGGTTAGTGGGGGCGAAACCAGTAGAGATTGAGTTAAGGGACTGGAAGAGAAAATGGGGGCTTTGCAAGTCTGATAGGGGGATTTTGAGGTTCAATTGGAGATTGGTTCAGTTGCCTGAGGAGTTGATTGACTACATCGTTGTGCATGAATTGGTTCACCTCAAGCACTCAGGGCATGGGAGAGCATTTTGGGTCTGTCTTTCAAAAGTTCTTCCTGACTACCACCAGCGCAAAGAAAGGCTTAAGGAATGGATTAGTGCACTACTTTGGTAGAAGGTCTTCCTGCGGTGCTGGGAGGTTATAAGACAGCGTGGACGAGTGGACGAAACCTTGTGATGAGTGCTTTAATGAATTCATGGAGCGGTCAGAGGTTATCATTGGGGTAATATAAGATGCAATCGTGGGTAAAGAGAGGGAGCGGTTAACGCACGAGGAGAAGGAAGCCTTTGCGGGAGCGGAACGGATAATAGAAGCGTCCACATCGTGAATAGGGGACTTAAAAGAAGGACAGTAGTCGCCATTTCCTTTGCCTGCAAGTCCGAAATCCCTAAGTGAACGCAGAAGCTGCGGTCCAAGCCCTCGGAGAAGGAAGCCCCAAAGAGGCGCTAACCTTAATGGGGGCAAAAGGGATATTGACGAAACGGCAGTTCGTGCTAAAATTCTACTTGCGGACACAAGTAGTAGATAGTGAGATTCGCCAGTGATAAAATCGCCTTGCGTCACTTGTCGTGCCTTCATCGTTCCAGAAACGAAAACATCAAAGCGGACAAGCCAAGTTAGGGCACACTTTATAGACCCGCAGCAATTTCCTGCATGCATTGCTCCTACTTTGTTTTCCTGCAGGCGGATTTTCACGGTCGTATTTGCTTCCCAAAACCTTAATGGCAATTGTGCATTAGATAGTCCCGCCACGAAGCCAAACCTTAATCTACAGCCTATCCACAAAAACCTTGAGGTAAATAAGTGCCCGTAATAAAATAGAAGGCTTTGACTGCGCAAGCAGCAGTAAGGTTTAAAGATTTAAAATTGAAAAAGTGGGGCACGCAAGTGCCCCACTCGGCACCAGAACCAAAGACAAGCCAGACCAGAGGTGATAAATTATGAGTCTAGAAGTTACTTTAGCACAACTTGGCGACGAAAACCAGGTTGGAAGCCCAAAACCCCACAAAAAGCCACGCTACTATTGTGTGAAATGTGGCTCTCATGGCATTGTGGTTGATTACATCCCCGCTCCGCCTGATGCAAAAGGCCGGTGGAAAAAGTTTACTGCACTGATAGTTTGCCCTGATTGTGGAGACGATAAAGGACATTGCGGAATCCTAGAAGGTGCCGAAGGCTTTGAGGAATATTACCATAGTGTAAATGCTGAGGGCGCAATAACTTCGTTGTCGGAGATTTCAACCAAAGACCTTCTGGGGCACGAGATCGTTAATGCGCTACCGATCGAACAAGCTGCTACTGCCCTCCAGGAATTTCGCGGCTATGACGGAGACCTCGCTGTTTGGCTCGCAAATCGAGGCATACGCTTTGGGAGCATCGCTGAAGTTCGTTTCAGCGGGCGAATTTCCGAGGAGACCTTCGAATGGTTAAGGGAGAACCTCGGCAAAAATTTCGCCAGCCAAATTGAAAAGTTCTTTTGGTTGCCCATCATAACTTACATTGCCGAAAAGCCTTTTATTCTTGGCTTCCAGTTGAGACGAGTTGAGGGAGAGCCCAAGTATTTGACGGTCCGTATCGCTGGGAAAATACCTCCTGCCCATATCGCCCTACCAACCGACGACCGAACCGATGGACAGCGATGGAGCGGAATTTGGGTCACAGAGGGGATTTTGAAGGCGGAAGTCATTGCTTACAAGCTGGGCGTCGTCGCTGTCGGTGCGTTAGGAACGGGAGCATTAAGGCAGGCAGTTCCTATCGTTGCCGAAGCAGCAAGGCGCTGGCACAGGGACGCAAATCTTTTCAGTGCGCCAATCGTTTTAGCCCCCGACAGCGACGCCCGAACGAAGGTTGCAGTTGCGAAAGCATTTTTTGAGGTCGCAAAGCACTTGCAGCGGGAAGGCTTTTCGGTCAGTTTCGCAATCTGGTCGCCCAAGTTTAAAGGCGTTGACGACGCCTTGCTTGCAGGTGAAAAACCAACTATCGTCGTCCCAGAGACTTGGCTTGCGACTTTGCAAGCCCGTGTTCGCAACGAGTTGCTTAAAGTCAAAGTGCGTCCGCGCTTGCTGCTTGATAGGGAGACTGCCGAAACCCTTGAGTTGCCCGAAAGCGTTGCGCCGTCGCAAAGCGTTGTTGCAAAGGTCTACGAGGTCGCAAAGCGAAAGGAAGCGTGGCTGCAAGCCCTTGTCAGCCAACCGACGAACGGGAAAGCAGCGGTCGTCGTGGACAGTTCGCCCACAGGCTCAGGCAAGACTTACGCGGCAGCCCAGTTGAAGGTCAGCGAACTGAGGAAGGCAGGTCTCTTCGTGCAGCGACTGGTCTACATCAGCCCCGAAGTCAAACGAGCCCCCGTCAAGCCCTTAGAGCGCTTCCGCCTTTTTGCGGGTCGGGATAGCCTTTGCCCCTTCTGGGAGCGGTTGCAAGTCGTGGAAGCCGAAGGATTAACGAAGGTGGGCAAGCGGATTTGCGCCCATTGCCCTGTCCGAAAGCAATGCGCCTATTACGCCCAAAAGCAGTCCAGCGGTCGCCGATACTGGCGAATATCATGGCAGTCCTACAGCCCGAAGGAAGGTGACTTCCTCATTCTGGACGAGTTTGCCCGACTACCTTTGTGGCGTGACTTTACGATAACCCCTGACCAACTGGAAGGTTTTGTCGCCCTCCTTGACCGCTTCGGCGTTCCCGAACCCCTTCGGGACGCCTTTAAAGCGCTTCAGAAAGCCCTTCAGCAAGGCGCAAATCTCAGCCACGACGAAGTTGCCCAACTGTTCAGCGCCGTCCGACCTGACCAATGGGACGCTTTTGCCCATGACTTGCTGGTTTTGTTCAGCGACATCCGAAAAGTCCGCCAGTGGGTCTTCAGGCAAACGGATGAACGCGTGACTTGGGTCGGTTGGGCGCAAGCCATCGCCGACATTTTCCGAGGTCACTTGGTCGGTCAGGTTTGGGCTGAGGCAGGAACGCTGAAGGTCAAGGTCTTGGACGCCAAGATCAGGGATGCCATTAGAAAAGCCAGCGCTGTGCTGATTTTGGACGCGACTGCCGACCCAACCGAGGTGGAGCGGCTTCTGGACATTAAGGTCGCCATCGTCAAAAGCGACGAGCCAGAAAAGTTCCCGACCGTCTACCAAGTCCCCATTGGCGCTCTTTCCCACAGAGCCCGACCCGAAGCCCAAAGGCGCTGGCTTTGGACAGCCAAGCAAGTCGTGGAAGCCCTTCAACGGAAAGGCATTCTGCCCCAAAACGCCCCAATGGGTGTCTTGACCCACAAAAGCGCCGCCGAAATCGCCCAGCAAATCTTCGGCAAAAGCGCCGTCGTCGGATGGTGGGGTCGGGACGACCGAGCCACCAACGCCTTCTATGAGGCGGGCGTCCAAGTCTTGGTCGCCGTCGGGCTGCCCCATCGCAACATCGGAAGCGTTGCCGCCGAGCGCCTGAAGGCGGGAACGAGGCAGAGGGCGCTGCGCAAGGCAAGGTTAGACCCACAAGGCAACTGGTGGACAGTGCTCAAAGAATTTGCCGACAGCGAACTTGCGACCGCTGTCAGGCGTGAGGCAGCCGTTGCCTACTTGCAAGCGGCAGGTCGGTTGAGGCAGGGAAGGCGCTCCGAGCCCTGCTACATGGTCGTCTTGGACGCAGAACCGCTCCCTGAAGCCCTGAACCCCGTCGTCATCCCGCCAGAAAAGGTCTTGCCGACCGAACTCTGGCAGGATTGGCAACGACGACGGCAGCGAGGCGCTGCGGTCGCCAACGCATTGAGACAGAAAGCAGCAGCGGAGAGGCTGGCAAAGGCAGCCGAGGCGGTCAGGCTCTATCGGGAAGTGGTCGGAGAAGACCCCAAGCCCGCTTGGCTGGCGCAAGTCTTGGGCGTCCATCGGAACTGGGCGA
>Ga0080007_1084583_pt1 | contig 13221 bp, 20 predicted proteins | sample OctOCTMetagenome_FD_69210 | JGI IMG/M metagenome (GOLD analysis project Ga0080007, IMG submission 69210) | Hot spring and microbial mat streamer communities from Octopus Spring Streamers, Yellowstone National Park, USA - OCT_B (SPADES... | ecosystem: Environmental > Aquatic > Thermal springs >...
CTGACAGCAGCCCAAACCTTCTCAGCAGCATCAAAAGGGTTACCTCTCTCCAGGAGCTTGTAGGCCTCCGTGAGGTGGTGTCTAGCAACGTCTAGGTGTTCCTCATAGCTACTCATAGACCGTACCCCTACGTAGCCACCGGTTAGCTGGTATGTTACACGCAGGCTTTAATAAACCTCCCATTGTAATGTCTACCCGGTTATTAACGAGGGCTGATTATTATGGCTTAAGCGTTAATAGCTACGATTGCTATTAGCTATAAATAACAACCTGACACTAGGAGCCCGGCTAGAGCTCGGTTTCAAGCTAAGGTAGCCTCCGCTATGAGCTATCGTAGGAACTCGATTACAAGACAGACAGCTTAAGAGATTAGAATTGGGGATTCTAAATTGAAAGCAGGATTAAAGGCTAAGAGGGTGATGGGAGCTTGGAACCTACAGCTTTAGAGTTTAGAGCTCTAGCTAGGAGCCCCTAAATGCATGTAGCGTGGTCATGGCAGGAGTTACCTAGAGTGATGGAGAGATCTCATTGTTAAGAGTTCTGGGAACACCTATCGAGGTACAAAGTACGTACGTGAGTGGAGTGAAAGATCTTGGATTGTACCACGTATACCTTAACAATGGATTCATGGCGTTCATATATGTTGACGAATAGGAATCTTAAAGGGTTTAGTGGTCTAAGAACCAGCTAGGTGTTACATAGTGTTTCATAGTCCTAGGTTTTACTCGATCTTAGCTTCGATGGCGTCACTAACATTAGCACTACTATCACTTCTACATTTCATACTCCATGTTAATGCTTTTCTTGACTTAATACCTCACGATCTATGGGTTTTATTGGAGGTGTTCCTCCTACCAGCTGAGGGTGATTCAGGTGTGATATGTCGTGATTCCGATCTCAAGGTTTACGCTATTATAGCTTCCGTGTTGGGCTTCATCTCCTACACGATACTCTACTACATGGTTAGCTTAGGTCTATTCACCCTCGCAGGCTTCAGGTACGAGCTCCTGCTACTATACATCCTGGGCTTGATTATACCTGCACTCAACGGTCTTGGTGATGATTCGAATCGAGGCCTATACTATCCGGTCTACACGATACCAAACGTGTTACTGGAGGCTGGTTTTAGGAGTGTTCTATACTGTAACATATCATACAGGGATGGTGTGATACCAGGTTGGTTAGAATGGCTAATCTTACTCCAACCTACGTAAATTATAGCTAATATAATCCTGGTGCTAACGTTATTAAAGGTCTACAGGCTCTTCAGGCACCGTACACTCCTAGCACCCCTCATAACGGCTACAGCTCCCATCGCCATATTAGCCCTCTCCCTAGCAATATTCCTTTTAGCGCTCTTAATCTCACCATTCACCTGTGATGGTGAGTTTAACCTAGCTTATCGTATAGGCATGCTCTCAGCACTCCTACTAATCTTCCACCTATTCCTGGCAGCTCCGGTATACGGGGTACTACTATGGGGTTCACTAGCAGTAGCATTTCTAAGGCTCGCTAAAAGCAAACCGCCGTAGGGTTGCACGCTATAAGAGCTAGGGTGAGCCTAAAGATCCTCTTAAACGTGGAAGCCCCAGCAAAGGATGCTAGATTATGCCCGGAGCCCAGGCTACTCAAATTTACGCTCTCCACGCTAGGTGCCGGGGGCATCGGGGGGCCTAGCCCCCAGCTAAAACCTAGAGGGTGCCGGGGGTTCGCCTAGGGAAACCCTAAGGATAGGATCCACCCGTTAGCCCTCCAAGTAGCGTACTCTAGTACCCTTAATCCAAGGCTACAAGCTTAGCCCTGGTAATGGGGGCTTAGACGTAATACCATGAGGTACTATAATTCTTAAGGTGCGTGCACGTGGGGTTAGCATGGTGTGAAACGCGTGTAGGAATCGTAGATGAGCATAGTCACCGGGGAGACAGCTATGTTGATAACATGCTTCTGTAACTCTAGCTTAGCCGGCCTCTTTCCAGGATACTCGTCTGAGTAGTAGTTGAGACCGTTACCACTATCGTGTACTCTACCCTGTAACAGTTCGAGACACCATTGCTACTGTCATTGACACTGTGAGTGGTGGAGCGCCACCAGCCATCCTATAATATTAGGCGGCCTCCGCGCCACAACTTTAGTTGAAACTCCTTCTCGCCATACCAAGGAATATTAGCCCTAGAATGCCCCATAATAGCACCCCGTATATCGGTGCTATTACGACATTGATAACCGTAAGAAACACGGTTATGAATCCTATGAAGCCTCCGGGAACACCGCCATCCGGTCCTTCTGAAGGTGGAAGGTGCATCGCTATTGCGAAGCTGACTAGTACTGTGGGGAGTATTAGTGATATGATTAGTGGTACTAGGAATCGCGATTGTCTCTCATGAATGTAGATGGCTAGTAGTGTTAGTATCAATGGTATCTGTGCTGCCACCGGGAACGTGTATGGAAGCGTTTCTAGCAGGTAATGCCCTTTAAGTGTTAAACCAGCTTTACAGAGTAGTAGGCTCCTAAAACCAACCTCCATGAAAACACTAGGCACAGTGTACGCAGGATAGTATAGGCGAATTGGGTCATCCTCGAGACCAACGATAGCCGGGGCGGTAAGACCCATAACGTACATTAAGGGTATTAGAAACCTGTACCTAGGAGGTGTAAGATGCAGTAGACCAAGGCTAACAACGTAGTACAGCGAGACGTAAAGCAGTAAACCTACGATAAACGCAGGCAATGTTAGAGCATAAGGCTCCTCACAGTAACTCGGATAACCTGGGGAGAAGAGAACCTCCGATGCATAATCCCAAGGTGAAGATCTTCTGGGAGGTCCTAAGAAATAGGGGAGGTATAAAAAGAAATGTATAAAGGCTAGGGTTGCTAGTATGAATGATGCGAGTGATGCTAGAAGCAATCTAGACCTAGCACCTCTAGGTAAAAGCATATCCATCCAAAAACACCCTTACACAGGGCTAACCAGTAATAGTGTTTCAGCGATCAACGTATATAAAGGTTATGAAGCCGTCATTGAGATACACGTGGTACAATCCTCTATCGTGCTCTCCTTCCATGCCCTTACAGTATTTATCTAAGCTTTTTCTAATCGTTACAGCATGTAACCCTATAGCTCTCCACCTATCATATTCGATGTCATTGAAACCGTAAGCGTAATACCTAAATACCCTAACCGTGTAGCCTTTACTCCCAGCTCTCGCTTCTATATAGTCTACTAGGAACTTCTCAGCGCATTCACTCCAACCACTACCCCTACCTCCCCACGGGGTTTCATCTCTATCAAAGTGAGCTGTTGCTATAACATACCTGAAGTTTCCAGTTGAGAAGAAGAACTCGCCACTGGGCTGTCTTGGAGCGTAGAGTCTAACGTGGAGGAAGACGTATAATCCATCAGCATTCCTACAATTGTACGTCCACCCTATAAGGGATGAAGCGCCCCAATGTATATCCTTAAACCCCCCATCTGAATCCCACATCCATGAGGTGTTGTGGTTTCTCAAATACATGTACATTGTACTAGTAAATATGGACCAGAATGCACCACCATCAGATATATTTCTTAAAAACTTGTGTACAAAGCTTTTTGTTACCTTAGGGCCGTAGAATACCAGGTTTACGGGCCAGTCAACCTTCTCCTTTACCTCATCTACCCCGTAGATACCGCACCCAAACTCATACATGAAGCCCCAGTACTCTATCCTTACACGTCTTAGTGCTGTTACGTTGTAATATGGCTTGTTGTTCTCAATCTCTCTATGTTTGTCTGTGAAGTCCCAGCTATAGAATTGGAATGATCCCCTGTCACTATGTATAGATACAGTGAACCTCCTGTTATCCTTATCCCATCCTAGCTTGTACACTATAATTGGGTACTCGTAGACCTTATAGTAGTCGGATGCCGTCGTTATCGTTGCCGTCATTGCCGCTATGAGTAGTACTGTTAGTATTGAGGCTCCCAGCGCTTTTACCATCTCGTCTACCACCTTCATCCTGGACACCTCCATGGCGGCCCCCAGTAGAGTACTGGGCCGCTCCAGTCCTCTACAACGGTCTCCTCAAGTAGATCGACCTCAATCCTCCATAGTGTCCAGTCATCTTTACCTCTACAGTCCACCGCTACAACCCTAGCCTCCTCGTGAACTAGACTTCCTCTGTCATCGAACTTCTCTATGAGGCCCGTGAATCTAACTATGGCTCCCTCGACACCCTTACTCTTAAGCCAATCCCTGGCTATCCTCACAGCCTTGGTAGCCTCCTTAGCTACATCTGGTTTTGTCGAGGCCTCTGGTAGTGGTAGGGCTACATCAACGTTGGGATACCACTTGTGAATCCTCTACACCCCATCTTCATCCCTGTAAGCCTCGAATGTAACGCTGACAGCGTAGCCCCTAAGCCTAACCTTGAGGCCTTCAACTGAACCCTCCCATTCAACCCAGAAGGGCTTGGGAGACCCCTTAGAAACACCCTCAGCCTGACCAGGAAGCATGTGGAACGCTATTGTCACGACATAGTATATCCTAGATTGATCTGTTTTTGAGGGAGAGTGGTTTGCACGATGATGTTATAGGTGCTATTGGTAGACGGTAATTTGTATACAAGAGAGGATTTAACTACATTTCAAAGTAGTACTTTGGTGGAGAATGGGTTGTGACTAGTGTTGTGTTGAGTGTGAGGGTGAGGCGTGAGCTTAAGGAGGAGGCTGAGAGGCTTGGTATTAACATTAGGGAGGTTGTTGAGAGAGCTCTTGAGGAGGAGATTAGAAGGGTTAAGATGGAGAGGTTAAAGACAGTAATCGGGGAGGCTTTGAAAGCCATGGATGTAGGTGTGGAGGAGTGGGTGGAGGCTATTAGAGAGTCTAGGCTTGAGAGGTAGCCATATTCCGGGGGCTCCGCGAAGTATCTACTCGATGCATCAGCACTATACCCGTTGGTCTTGAAGCTCGGGGAGAGGATACTTTCCTACCCGAACTTATCCACCGGAGGGATAGGGTTTAGGTGATAGAGAAGAGTTCTTCCTACTGGAGTTGAATATCTTCAGCGTTGTTTAGCTACTTTAGAGTGTTGTAGCGTTTATGTGTATTTGTGGAGCTCCGGGTTTCGGGGGAGCTCTCTATCGTGGATTTCCACTAGCTTTGCTATCACGTCCCAGCCTAGCTTTTCAACTCTTAGGGCTTCAACGTACTCTTCTAGTTTCTCCGGGTCAGTTGCTATAAGCACTATGCTGTGGGGTTCTATGGATTCTATTATGAATCTTATGGCTTTCTGGCCTGGCGTCCCCGGTTTCCCGTCTAGGATCTCCTTGTACATGTTGTATACCTCGTATGCCCATTTGAACCACTCCCTCCTCCTAAGGGATCTGTGGTTTCAACGTGATACCCCTAAGCGTCGTGGTTACAGGTAGGGGTACCGTATCGTTCCAGATTAAGGGATCCTATGGTAGGAGGGCTCCCTCGAAGTTCGCATCTACCTTGAAGCCCATAGTGTTCCTGGAATACAACGTCCAAGTGTAACCTCTACTGCCTCCACTACTACATATCAGCAGACCCCAGGGGGTGGTCTGAGGAGCTCTCAAGAGATGAGGTTCTAGCCGTTGCCAGTGACATAGTGGAGCTAGGGTTACCCCTGGTAACGATAACTGGAGGTGAGCCCCTCCTCAGAGAGGACTTCTGGGATTTAGCTGGTAGGCTTATAGGGGGTGGTGTTAGGGTAGCTGTTAGCACTAGCGGGACGCTGATATCGGAGGATACCGCTGTTAGGCTAGCTGAACTCAGTGTAAGCTATGTTGGCATATCGCTTGATAGCGTGAACCCCCAGTTCCACGATATGTTTAGGGGCGTGAGGGGTGCTTTCGCTAGAGCTCTTAGGGGTATTGAGAACTCCCTAAAAGCCGGTGTCCCCGTGGGTTTGAGGATGACGTTGACGAGGTACAACATGGGTGAGGCCACCCCCCTGGTTGAGCTGGCGAAGGGCATGGGTGTTAAGAGGGTAGCATTCTACCTCATAGACGTGACCGGGAGGGCTAAAGGTAACCCCGACCTCCTACCAACCAGGGAGTAGCTGGTAGAGTTCGTAGACTCCATGGTGAGGCTATCTGAGGAGCTCAACGGGGATCCAAAAGTACTAGTTGTTAGAGGTAACTTCGTAGGAGTACATGTGGCTGATAAGCTTGTAGGGATGAGTTCCTAGAGTACATCCAAATGATATCAGCTCAGGGGGTTGCGGTAGGAAGACAATATGACCCCTCCCCGCCCTTTAAGAGCGGGGTTTCGAACCTCTGGGTCTAGGGTGTTAGCCCTCCGAGTGGGGGTTATGGTTTCCAACATCTCATCCGGGCTCGGGGGTACGCTGTGCTCCGAGTGCTTGAAGGCGGGGTTCGACCCCGCAACCCCCAAGCCCTCGATTTTAACCAAAACCTCATCACCACCTCGGGTAGCGTACCCTGGGGGTTTAAAAGCCTTAACACTCTAAAGTTGTGCACGAGCTCTACCCCGCCTTGAAGAACGAGGTTTGCTAGATCCTATTACCCGGATGGATCTGTTAAACCATGCCAGTTCATAGACTGGGTTGACGTAGGCAATGTTAGGGAGAGGAGGTTAAAGGAGTAATCAGCTTTGAGAACGAGGAGCTTAAACCATACGTGGAAGCCTACAAGCACCTTGAAGGCTCTAAATGCTCCAAATGCCCATTCAAGATGGTATGCGGAGGGGGTAGCAGGGGTAGAGCTCTAGCACTCACGGGAAACCCCTGGGGTGGCGATCCACTATGTTACATAAACCTACATGAAATTGCTGAGAGATGGGGTGTACGTGAAGAGGATTTAAGAGGAGTGCTGGGTAACTAGGGGGACCCGCCGTGATCATCGCAACCCCTCCACGGGAGCCTCACACGGGTGAGGGACCTGGGATAGTGTGTGGGCCTGGAGCCTTATAAATGTTTAATGTGCGATTAGCGTGTAAACCGGGGGGTTAACGTTGTCTGGAGCCCCTCCTATGTTTAGATTGGTGGTGGTACGTAGAAGTAGAGTTTTGCTGTGTGATAGTCTCTTATCACAGTTCTAGCCGCCTCCTCTATTAACGGCTCACCTGTAATCCTATACTTCCATCCTCTCTTGAGCGCTACTAGTTCAAGCACCCTGTAAGGGTCTGTCTCCTCGATCCCATAGGCATCCCTAACGGAGTTGGGGTTGTATTTAAGAGCTCTCTCTATGAGTGCTACCGCTGCGGGAACAGGGTCTAGTATCTCCTCTGGGGCCTTCCCTCTTATTATAGCCTCAGGCCATGAGCCGTCTACAGGTATTATGCCTGGTGTGTCTATCATGTAGAAGCCCTCCTCAACCTTCAAGATCTGAACCCCCCTCGTGTACCCAGGGCTACCGGGTATGGGGCTAGTCGAAGCTCCTTTCCTTCCTCTAAGAGCATTTATAACACTAGACTTACCGGTCTTAGGGTAACCTACAACAACAACTGTGAAAGGCTTGTAGGGGGCTTCAGCTTTAATCCAACCCCTAAGCATCCTAGTCCCAAGCCTTGATGTAGCTGAGACGTACATAACCCTGTAACCCCTACCCTCAAGGTAAGCCTTCCAGCCCTCAGCAACACTACGTGGAACCAGATCACATTTATTTAAAACCACGAGAAGGGTTCTATCGAAAGCTCTAACCATGCGTTCAAGCCTCCTACTCATGGTGCTAAGAGGGTCCCTAATATCGACTACCTCCACAACAACATCAGCAGATCTAACGAGCCTAGCAATAACCCTCCAGCTAGCTAACCTCACCTTGAAACCCATTGTGTAGAGTATAAGTTTAAATGCTAATATCTAAAGCGTTCTTGGTATTCGATTAGGAAACGCTTCTAGCATTGCAGGATCTCCCCATGGATGACGGAAATCTGCGTAGCTCCTAGCAGAGAAAGCCTACAAGGTAGCCTTGGAAACCTCCCACCAGTAATTCCAGGTTTTCGGGGAATGCAGGTTTAAGAGCCTAGACAGGAGGATTAACGTGTTGGTGTAGAGGGATTACAGGGGAGGTAGCTGTTAGGATTAGCAATCTCGTTAAGAGATTTGGAAGTGTCGTTGCTGTTAACAGGTTAAACCTTAACATATATGATGGCGAGATATTCGGCCTCCTAGGCCCCAACGGTTCCGGTAAGTCTACAACCCTACTTGTAATAGCCACTGTTTATAAGCCTAGTGAGGGCGATGTTGAGGTTTACGGTTATAGCGTCACGAGGGATGGTGATATGGTTAGGAGGATTGTTGGTATGGCCTTCCAGGAGCCTAAGGCCTTATGGGTTGATAACCCATACGAGCTCCTACTATGGCATGCGATGGTTGTTGGTTACAGTCTAGGGGATTCTAGGAGGGTTGTAAGGGAGGTTATGGAGGAGCTCGATATATGGGAGCATAGGGGTAAGTTTATAGCTGAGCTTAGCGGTGGTACTAGGAAGAAGGTTGAGATAGCTAAGCTATTCATACAGAAGCCTAGGGTAGCTATATTCGATGAGCCTACAGCCCAGTTAGATGTAACCACTAGGCACTTTGTGTGGGACAGGATTAAAGCTATGAGGGATGAGGGTTCGACAGTTATAATAGCGACAAATGACATGCTTGAAGCTGAGAGGCTCTCGGATAGAGTGGGCATAATATACAAGGGCTCCCTTAAGGCTCTCGGAACACCTGCTGAGTTAAAAGATGGGATACCTAGAGGGGATGTCATAGAGTTGAAGGTTGACGGGGTGATCGGGGGTGAGATAGTTGGAAGGCTCTCTGAGGCTTTAGAATCTGATAGAATATCCGTATCCAATGGGCTGGTGAGAGTGCATGTTAATAGAGGTGAGGAGAGGATAGCCGTAGCCATAGAGGTTCTCGCTAAGCACGGTATCAAGGTTAGAAGCGTATCAATGAGGGAGCCTTCCTTAGATGATGTGTTCTTCTACTTCACAGGGGCTAGGTTGAGGGAGGATGATAGTAGAGGATCTTAGGGCTCTAGCTCTCATAGCATTATGGGATGTTAGGAAGCTTGGGAGGTACAAGTTCTTCCTAGCTATGAGGTTTGCATGGTTCCTACTACAGGTTCTAGTGTTCGGGTTCATAGTAGCTTATATGGTTTCCATAAGGGGGCCCTATGGGCCTATAGACTACTATAAGTTCTACGTTGTAGGAGCTTACATGGCCGTGCTATTCTCAATGTCTATCATGAGGGGTCACGAGATTGTTGAGGAGCTGGAGGACGGGCTTATAGACTACCAGCTATCCCTTCCGATTAAGAGGAGGATTCTAGCTATTGGTAGAGCTCTAGGCGGTGGCATAGCATCCTTCACCTACTCACTACCAATGCTAATTGTATTAATTGTAGTCCTGGGGGTTTCAAGTGTACTACAGGTAGCCCTCCTAGCACTGGTGGCATTCCTATTCGCCTCAGGCCTTGTGGGAGTTGCTATGAGCATAGCCCTATGGCTTAGATCTGGGGATAAGCTAGACATACTAATGGGCGTATCCGACTCCCTCCTGGTGAGGCTTAGCACCATATTCTATCCCATAGTAGCCCTAATACCTATAACCATCTACTACTACCTAGCCAAGGTCAACCCTGTAAGCCATGCTGTGGATGTGCTGAGAATAACAGCTATACCGGAGTACGCTCAAGGTGTTACCGTATCAGACCCTCTCATCATGGCCTCGTACATAGCAGGGTTCACCCTAACATCAATCCTAGCTGCTATAACGTTGCTGGAGAGGAGGATAGAGGGGGGTTATGGGAGGTGATGTTTGGAGCCCCAGCATTCATGGTAGCCTACAGGGATTTACAGAGGTTCTGGAAGTACAGGTGGTGGCTCGCAGGCCTCATAGCCATGAACCTAGCGGATCTATTCATATTCGCTATAGTGTTTAGAGGTATTGTTAGGAGAGAGGTAATACCAGACTACTTCCACTTCCTAGCCCCAGGTATAGCTTCTATAGCTGCTTTCGCTGCAGCGTTCACCATCGGGAGGGAGGTTATGATGGAGCTCCGGAGAGGGTTCCACCACTACCTACTAAGCCTACCAATATCGAGGGTCGACCTCGTACTAGGAAGGATCCTGGGAGGTGTTGTGAGAGGTGTAATATACCAAATGCCATTCCTAGCACTCCTAGTGATACTAACAGGGGTGGTGGGCCCAGCCCTAGCTCTAGCCTTAATAGTGACAATCATGGTCTCAGCCTCCATGTCAAGCCTATCAATAGCCCTATCAACAGCCGTTAAAAGCCTTGAAATGCAGGCAACAATAAGGAGTATAACGTACTTCGCGATATTCTTCCTATCAAACGTATTCTACCCCGAGAACGTGCTAAAAACAAGATTCCCCGAACCCCTCTACACAATGATAGTCAATAACCCAATATCGATAGCCACAAGCATATACAGGGCGATATTCACACCAGAAATCATACAAGATACACACCAAGTGGAAGTACTCCTAGCAAAACTAACACTATGGGCCATAACGCTGGTAGTGGTAGGAGCTATACTCTACGATAGAAACCTAAAGGGTTAAGGTTACTCAAAAAGTCGTCTAGAGGGACGATATGGGGTAAAGCCTAAACACTCTCATCCACCTAAGACCATGGGGGGCCTACAGCGGGGAGAAGAGGAATGCGGCAATAAGCCAGGACAAAGCCCCATAGTGTTGAACTCAATACATGGGGTTGAAGGTAGCTAGAGCTCACATAAGCCTCCTGCCTACCTCCTCAAGGTAGTACTCTGCATCACCTGGGTCCAGGCCGTGTGACTCTAGGATCCTAGCTATGGCTTGAAGCTTTTCCTCCAAGCTCACATTAGACAGGCGTTTAACAGCCTCCTCAACCTCCTCAAGCACTTTGAACCTTAGGTTAGAGTACTCCTTCAAGGGCCCTGGAGCGTACTCCAACTCTCTCACATCGACATCTTTGAATGCTACGTAAACCCTTCTAACCATATCAGGCCTTCTGGTTCTACCAAGGTACATTAAGGGTTTGTAGAGTCTAAGATCCCATAGTCCTTTAAACTCCTCCCTTGCATAGGCTGCTTTAACCTCCCCGATGAATAGATCGTGGTCCCCTGTTTTAATAATATCCATGAGTGTAAGCTCTAGGGCTGCGGTAGCCTCCAAGACTATGGGGGCTCCCAGCACGTCACCCTTCACTGTTGTGAACCCAGCGGCCTTCAGCTTCCCCGGGTAGAACCTCTCAGATACATCTCCTAGGAGGGGTGTCCTATCAACGTGCTTGAAGTCCAATAGGTTTAATGCGAAGATCCTGGAGCTCCTTACAAGTTTGTACGTGAACCTCTCAGGAGCAATAGCGACACCCGCGAGGAACGGCTTGAAGGATAGCTGTGTCCACCAAGCTGCTAGCATTCCTCCAACCCTACCGTTAAACTCGCTTGTAACAAAGGCTGGGATTACAGGGTATAGGAGTCTCTCAGCCTCAGCTAGATCAATCCTTCTAAGCTCCCCTACCAACCCTCTCCCACCTTATGATCTCTACGGGGCAGTTCTCAACAGCTGCTAACACGCAATCCTCAAGGTCACCCCCTACAAGGCCTTCAGATGGGTTGTCCTTGGAGCTCCTCCACCGCACCTTCACAGCCGCCCTGCCATCCTCACGTGTTATCTCGAAGACCTCAGGGCATAGTACGGTGCACACCATCTCTGATACGCATGCTTCACGAGGCTCTATGTAAACCCTTATTGCCACCTCACATCCCCAGTGGAGTCTCCAATCTACCATTAAAGCTTATCTATTTTAAAGCTAAGACAACCACTGGATTCTGGTGTTAGGTTGTTGAGTGTGTATGAGGAAGAGATTAACGGGTTTATCTACAGGGAGTACAGGCCTCTTGGTAAACCTAGGTTTCTCGTGATAGGCCTCCCCGATGTCGGGCTTGTTGGTGAAATAGCGGCTGTCCACATGATAAGAAGCCTTGGTCTAACCGATAGTATTGGCGTTGATATTCAAGTTTGGCAAACCTCGCCTTTCAAGGCGGGGTAGGACTCGCACACAACTTTAGAGTGTTAAGGTTTTTAAACCTCTTTGTCATATTGTATGCGGAGGGGGGTTGGGGTTGGCTCCATCTGTGGGTGAATGTGCTGGAAGGATGACCCAAGGGGGGGACGATTCCCCGATTTGTACTCACAGATGGAGACCCCGACCCCCTCCAAGCCCTCAAAAAGGAGATTGAGGAGAAGCTTAGCGAGAACTGGAGGGATGTTAGGCTAAGACTGCTGCCCACAGAGGTTGAGCATGGGAGCCTCATGGGTATAGGTTTGACATGTGTTAGGCTATACAATGAGCTTAACTATGAGAAGAGGCAGGCTTTCTTCAAAGGTGAGCTTACAAGGGCTAAGATATACGAAATTGATAGGAAGTACTACTACAAGTATAACGAGGTTCTAGGTGTTAACGCTCAAGCTGTTATACGGAAGAATGATGAAGCCTGGAACTCTTTCTTCGAACTCTTGAAGCTGAAGAAGCAGGGTAGGCTACCACCACACAAAAAGAAGGTTACACCACCAGGGTACTGGAAGGATAGGTTTACTGGTAAGAAGAAGGTGCACATACTTATTAGAAGTGATAGGTATCACATAGAGCCTGTTGATGAGAATGGAGGCTACCTTGTTCTAGAAGATTTCGGTTTGAGGATCCGGTATGCTAGTAGGATTAAGTGAGAGGGTAAGCAAGGAAGACTTGAAATCGTATACGTTAACGGAAGGTGGTATGCACACGTACCAATAGAGGTTGGGAGAGAACCACCAAAATCAAATAAAAAAGGCTATGTTAGACCTAACTACAAGGATAGGAAGGGTAGGATCGTGAACCCAAGGTCTATAAAGCAGAGGGATCCTATTGGTGATGAGAAGGCATTCATGGACATGGGTTTGAACAATCTATTCGCAGTAGTCACGACAAACGGCTATGTACTATTAGTTAAAGGTGGTGTTATCAAGTCTGAGTGTTATTGGTGGAAGAGAGAGATATCAACATACTAGGCCGTAAGAGATCTACTTAGAAACGCTGGATTCCCAACATGGATAACATACCACGAGAAGTACCTTGAGGCTATGCATACTAGGGATGAGAGGCTTAGACACCTATACAGGACATCAATTAGATTCCTGGCTGAGACTCTGTGGAGTAGGGGTGTCCGTAAACTATACATAGGATACCCGATAATGCTATCACAGAGCATGGAAACGAG
>Ga0080007_1058314_pt1 | contig 13197 bp, 11 predicted proteins | sample OctOCTMetagenome_FD_69210 | JGI IMG/M metagenome (GOLD analysis project Ga0080007, IMG submission 69210) | Hot spring and microbial mat streamer communities from Octopus Spring Streamers, Yellowstone National Park, USA - OCT_B (SPADES... | ecosystem: Environmental > Aquatic > Thermal springs >...
TTTATTGGGGATGGGAATAACGTAGCTAACTCCCTGATGCTTATGTCCGCCCTACTCGGATCGGATTTTACAATAGCATGCCCGGAGGGATACGAACCCCCAAAGGAGATAGTGGAAAAAGCGTTGAAGATAGCGAAAAAGACAGGATCGCAAATAAACATAGTTAGGGATCCGAAATCTGCGGTCTCAAGGGCGGATTTTATATATACGGATGTATGGGCTTCTATGGGTCAAGAGGCGGAGGCGGAAATAAGGAGGAAGGCATTTCAGGGTTATCAGGTTAATGAAGAGCTTTTGAAGTTTGCCCCAGAACATGCAAAAGTTATGCATTGCCTACCCGCCCACAGGGGAGAAGAAATAACGGATGAGGTTATAGAGAGCGAAAGGTCTCTAGTTTTCGTACAAGCGGAAAACAGACTCCACACGATAAAGGCACTTTTAAGCTTCCTTTCACAGTGATGGACAGCTTCAAGAAATTAAAAAACCTTATTAAGAAGAAAACCGCAAGGATATGCGTAATAGGTGGGGGGTATGTAGGTCTTCCCTTAGCGGTGGAGTTCGCAAAGGCAGGCTTCAAAACAACCGTTTTTGACATAGACGTATCAAAGGTGAGGAGCATAAACGAAGGTAAAAGTTATATAGAGGACATACCATCGGAAGAGCTCGCAAGGTTGGTAAATGATGGGTACCTTGAGGGTATGAGCGATAAAGGGGCAATATCCTCGGCTCAGGTGATAGTAGTTACTGTACCCACACCCCTAAATGAAAAGGGGGAACCCGACGTTTCATATATTGTTAGGGCATTTAATGATATAGCGGACTATATGCAACCGCCCGTTTTGATAAGCCTTGAGAGTACCACATATCCGGGTCATACGGAGGAATTGGGGGAGTTTCTAAAAAGTAGGGGATTTAAGTATGGGGAGGATTTTTTCTTGGGTTTTTCACCGGAGAGGATCAATCCGGGAGATAAAGTATGGAAGTTCCATAATACGCCTAAAATTGTTGGGGGTTTGGATCACAGGGCAACTGAGCTCTTGGTGGATTTTTACTCTCATGCGGTTGAAAAGGTAATACCCGTCTCAAACGCGAGAACCGCGGAGATTACAAAGCTCCTTGAAAACACGTTTAGGGCGGTAAATATAGCTCTCGTAAATGAGTTTGCCATAATTTCTCACAAGCTCAACGTTGACGTTTGGGAGGTAATAGAGGCTGCGGCCACAAAGCCCTTTGGATTTATGAAGTTTTACCCGGGTCCGGGCGTTGGTGGGCATTGCATACCTATAGATCCCATATACCTCCTGTGGAAGGTGAAAGGTCTTGGTATAAACGCGGAGTTTATAGAACTTGCCGATAAAATCAACAAGTACATGCCGAAATTCACCGTTTCCCTCCTTGAGGATGCATTAAAAAAGGCGGGAAGGAAAATTGAGGGGGAAAGGATCCTAATTGTGGGGTTGGCATACAAAAAGAATATATCTGATACACGGGAAAGTCCTGCAATAGAAATAATGCAAATTTTGAGGTCAAAGGGCGCGGAAGTCGCTTATTATGATCCCTATGTTCCCACCTTCGGAAATATGAAATCCATGGATCTAAAGAAGGCGCTTGATTGGACCGATGTGGTTATGATAACCACCGACCACGATAATGTAAATTACGAGCTTATAGCGGAGAATGCGGAGATAATAGTGGATACGAGAAACGTCATAAGGAGGAAGGGGTTAAAACCCTTGGGCAAGCTTGTGGTTTTATGAGGGATCTTGGGGAGATATTGGAGGGTTTTGAGAGGGGGGATGAGAGGGCACTCGCAAGGCTTATAACGTTTGTTGAAAATCTTTGGGAAATAGATGAGATTTTCAGGAGGATATATCCAAAGGTGGGGAAGGCTTATAGGGTGGGAATAACGGGTCCCCCTGGGGCGGGAAAAAGTACTTTGGTTGATAAATTAGCGGTGGAGATTTTGGAGAGGGGATTTAGGGTATCAATAATAGCGGTGGATCCCTCATCACCCTTCACGGGAGGGGCGGTTTTGGGGGATAGGCTTAGAATGGTTAAGGCTATGGAGAGGGGGATATTCATAAGGAGTATGGCATCAAGGGGAAGCTTGGGGGGGCTTGCGGAAACCACGGGTATGGTGGCGGATGTCCTTGACGCATTCGGGTACGATATGATTCTAATAGAGACGGTGGGGGTTGGGCAATCCGAGGTTGATGTGGTTAAGGCTACGGATACGGTGGTGGTAGTACTTGTTCCGGAGGCGGGGGATTCTGTTCAGGCTTTAAAGGCGGGGCTTATGGAAACCGCGGATGTTTTCGTGGTAAATAAGGCGGATAGGGAGGGGGCGGATAGGTTCATAAGGGAGCTTTCGGCGGTGGTATCCTTATCTCCAAACGAGTGGAAACCCCCAATAATAAAGACCGTTGCTCTGAGCGGTGAAGGTATAAAGGACCTCGCGGATGCTATACTAAAACACAGGGATTTTCTCGGGGAAAGGCTGAAGGAAAAGAGGATAAACAGGATGGTGGAGCAGATAGAAAACCTACTTACAAAGAGATTTTTAAATAAGGTTAGGCAAAAGTACGATATAAGGAAGTTGTTTGAAGGTGGAAACTTCAATAACCCTTACGAAGTTTTGAGCGTACTTGAGAGGGAGTTTTTGGACTGAGGGACCCCTCCTTTGGGCGAAACTTTTTGCTTTAAGTTCCTTAATTTTCTTGATCTTGGTTATACCCAAGGGAAATTTTCAAGAAGTTTACAGAAATCTTCTGCTGGGCTTTGTTCCGTTTTACATAATCGCGGTTCAACATGCCACGATACCCTTCCCGAAAATTAAGGGGGGACTTTTCAAAATATCGGCTTATTTAAGCTTCGCTTTTATGCTTCTTGGCTATTTCCTTAACAGCTTGGCTTTCAAGTTGGGTTTCTTGCTCTTTCTCTTCTTCCAGCTCCTTCCCCTTATTTATTATCGCCTTAGGATCTCTAAAAAAACCTACGACAGGATCTCTTACATGTTTATGGGTTTGGCTTTCCTTGCGGGGGTTTTTTCATTATTCTTGGATGGAAAGGCTTTCTTGCATGCCATATTCTTGGGGTTTGAGCTTGGTATGTTTTTGGGTTGTATGGCTTGGATGCTCCCGAGGTTCTCAAAGAACCTTGAGGATGTTGGGGAAATTGCATACATTTCGCCGACTTTGTTTTTCATAGCCTTATTTTTAAACCTCTCGGGTTTTATCTCGAGAAATTATCTAATTTTGAGGTTTGCCCCAATTTTCGCCATTCTCTCAATATTGATCTTCTGGCAAAACTTTAGGGGAAAGTTCTTTACTTCTTTCCTCCACATACCCTTCTTATATTTCCTTTTGGGTTTCACGCTTGTTCTCCTAATGAAGATAAACTTGCATCCTCTTTTTGTCTCCTCCGCCATGTTGGGTTTTACCATTGTTATGGGAAGCAAATGGTTCCCCATAATATTTGGGCAGATTCCTAAGAAGATTGACCCCCTATTGAAAATCTCCATTTTCCTTATCTCCCTTGCCCCATTCTTCCAAATATTTTACAACATATTCTCCATAACGTTTTCCCTTTGGGTTATCCGTATAATACCATCCTCATGGAAATAAGCTTCTCTTTGGGTGGGATAATAATATCTTTCGTTGCGGGGCTTTTATCCTTCCTTTCCCCCTGCGTACTTCCCCTTGTCCCCGCATATCTTGGGTACGTCTCGGGTTTAAACGTTATGGAGATAAAAAGCGGGAAGGGGGGAAGGAGGGTAGTTGCCGGGATATTGGCTTTTGTTCTTGGATTTTCTTTGGTATTCACTCTTATGGGTTTGACCGCATCCGCTATAGGGTTATTCCTTGCCCAGAATAAAAAGGTCATAAGTGTGATAGCTGGGATCTTATTAATAATATTCGGTTTGCACCTCGTGGGAGTAATGAGGATCCCATTTCTGGATTACGAAAGGAAGGCGCATATAAATGTTGGCTCAGCCAACTTATTCCTCTCCTTCCTGATGGGGATCACCTTTGCCCTCGGATGGACGCCGTGCATAGGGCCCACACTTTCGGGAATACTCGCTTTGGCGGCTATATCGGGCACAGTGTTGCAGGGTGGGATCTTACTTTTTGTATATTCTTTGGGTCTTGGGATCCCCTTTATACTCTCTGGGATCCTTGCAAGTAAGGTCTTTGAGTTCATATCAAGGGTAAGGACCTTACTGAGGTACTTTGAGATCGCCTCGGGGATCCTACTTATAGCGTTGGGGATCCTCGTTATGACGGGCTTAATTGCTTATGTATCTTACATTTTCCCGTACTGGGAGCCTCCCATATGAAGAGGGTGGATCAGGCCCTAAACGATCTTTTGAAAAGCTGGGGTATAAGTGAAAATATAAGGGTGCTTAAGGTCGCAAAAATGATCTTGAAGGATTACGAGAGCGAGGCGGTTTGGTTTGAAAGCGGAATCCTTTTGGTATGGTCTCAGAAGGCGGAAAGGAGGTTTGAAGTGGGCGCGAAGAAAACCTCAATAATTAGGGCAATAAACTCCCTTTTGGGGGAAAATTTGGTTAAGGACATTAAGTTCAAGAGGGGAATATGAAGGTGATAGATTTGAGGAGCGACACCGTCACAAAACCCACGGAGAAGATGAGGATGGCTATGTTCTCTGCGGAAGTTGGGGATGATGTTTTGGGGGATGATCCCACGGTAAAGAAATTGGAAAGATTATCCGCGGAGATCTTCGGAAAAGAGTCCGCCCTTTTCTTCCCTTCTGGTTCAATGGCAAACGCAACCGCTGTAAAGGTTCATACGAACGAGGGAGACGAGGTGATAGTTGAAGAAAAGAGCCACATATACCTTATGGAGATGGGGCATTTGGCGTTTATATCAAGGGTTATACCAAGGCCCGTTAGGTCCAACAGGGGAAACTTGGATATTGAAGAAGTGAAGAAAACCATAAGGTTCTCAAGGGCATACACTCCAAAAACCTCCCTTATATGCGTTGAAAATACGCACAACTACTGGGGTGGGGCGGTAGTTGATATAGAAAACTTGAGGGAGATTTGGAAAATAGGGGAAGAGTACGGTTTAAAGGTCCATTTAGACGGAGCCCGGATCTTCAACGCATCCGTTTATTCGGGAATACCCGTAAAGGAGTACGCGAAGTATGCTCATTCCGTTATGTTTAGCCTATCAAAGGGTTTGAGCGCACCCATAGGTTCGGTTTTGGTGGGGGATGCGGAGTTTATAGAAAAGGCGAGGAGGATTAGGAAGCTGTTGGGAGGTGGTATGAGGCAGGTGGGTGTAATAGCGGCGGCGGGTATAATCGCCCTTAAGGAGATGGTTGATAGACTTGAGGAGGATCACAGAAAAGCTAGAATCTTTGCGGAAGGGCTAGGCTTGGATCCTAAGTTATTCCCAACAAACATAGTGATCCTTGAGGTTGAAGATGCGCAGGAATTCATATATAAACTTAAGGAAAGGGGGGTTTTAGCGCTTGCAATAAGTAGGAGGGAGGTAAGGTTCGTTTTCCATAAGGATGTGGATTTTGAGGATGTTGAAATTGCAATAAGGGTATGTAAGGAGATCATAAAAGGATGATACTGATATATGGGTACGCGGCTAAGGAGCTTGGGGGGAAAATAACGGGTGGGGTTGCAACGTACATATTTACCTTAATTGAGGGGCTTAAGGATATAAGGTTGGGGCTTTGGGCGGAAAATGTCGGCTTCTTTAAGAAAAATTTAGGGAACATAACAGTTTATGGTCCTCCGAGCAAAAGGTGGTTCTTAAGGGAGATATTGTTTTCCAAAACCTTTAAGCCGAATTCAAGGTGGCTCTGGGATTCCCGTTTGGGCATCATCCTTAAGGAATTGAACCCAAGGGTTTTCTATTCCCACATACCCCATTCCCCGGCTAACACTTCGGAAAATTTGAAGAAATTAAGGTTCGTAGTAAATTTCCATTCAACCCACGCTTATGATTTTGAGAATGAAGAGAAGCTAAAACTGGAATTTTATCGGAATATGAGGTATTCATATGAAAGGGCGGATGCGGTGGTTTTTCCGTCCTCAAAAGTTAAGGGGAGGGTTTTTGAGCTTTTCGGTGAAAGGGAAGGTGTGGTAATAAACCCTGTTGTTAGGGTGCCAAATTGGGGATTTTCAAAGGAGGAAAGTAGGGAAATTTTGGGCTTGAGGGGGGATGTATTGGTGGGGTTTGCGGGGATGATGGTGGGGAGGAAAGGGGAGGACATTTTAATTAAGGCTAGCGTGGGGAAAGATTGGAAACTGGTTTTTGCGGGGGGAGGTCCAAACTTTGAAAATACAATAATGCTCGCTAAAAAACTTGGCGTTGATGCGGTTTTCTTGGGTGATATTTACGGTGAAAGGCTCTGGCATTTCTATAACTCCATTGATATATTCTGTCTACCTTCAAGGAGCGAAACCTTCGGGATAGCGGTGGTTGAAGCTATGCTCTTTGGTAAGAAGGTCGTGGTATCGGAGGAGATCCCAGAGGAGGTTGCACCCAAGGAAATTGCCATAAGGGTACCCCTTGACCCGGAGGTGGTTTCGGAGGGAATAGAGAGGGCAATAAAATGGGAGATAAAAGCGGAGAAAATTAGGGAATACGCCCTTAGGTTTTCCGATGTTGAAGATTTTGTAAGGAAACATAGGGAGGTTTTGGGGATTTGATCCTGTTCCTTGTCGGATTCTTTGGTGGTTTTTTGGGTTCAATGCTTGGGCTTGGGGGTGGAATAATCGTTGTTCCAGTTTTAAGCCTCTTGGGTTTTAATATTAAGACCGCAGTCGCAATAAGCATATTTTCAACTATAGCGGTTTGGTCCTCGGCTTCGGAAAAGTACATCCGTTCAGATCTGGTGGATTTTAAGATAGCGGTATTCTTAGGTTCCGCCACAACCCTCGGTGCAATTTTGGGTTCAAGATCCCTCGTATACCTCCCGGAAAAAGTAATCGTTTTGATCTTCGTACCAATTGCCCTATTGGTTATATACTCAAACCTGGTAGGTTATAAAAGTGGCCCTTCAAAGTCGGTTATAACATTTAGAAGATTGTTGTTTTCTTATATTTTTATGGTATTATCGGGTTTTGTGTCCGCGATAATGGGTATAGGAGCAGGGATCTTTAAGGTTTTTGCAATGGATAGGATCCTGAATATGCCCTACAAAGTTTCAACCGCCACGAGCGCATTTTTAATAGGAATAACGACATCCCCAAGCGCACTTTACTATCTGAAAAGTTTGAGCTTTGATCCATCTTACGCGTCCCTTGTATCATTCGGTTCTCTAATTGGTGGTTTATTGGGTTCAAGGGTTATGATCCTTCTCCCCGAGAGGGTTTTAAGGTTTATATTTTCTTTTGTTGTTTCCCTTTTGGTTATTAACCTGCTTATCAGAACCTTCAAATGAGGACTTGGGCTATTATATTTCTCCTTTTGTTATCCGCGCTTTCCGAGATCTTTTTGGGTAGGGTTTTCAGTCCTGATATTATCTTTTTTAGGGTATTGAGGTTAATTCTTGGTTTTTCCGCGGGTTTTGGGCTTTCCGTCGTCGGAGCGGTTTTACAAAGGGTTTATAGGAATCCCATAGCGGACGGTTATATTTTGGGGATCTCTGGGGGAGCGGTTTTGGGCGTGGCGCTTTCCGAACTTTTCAAGCTGAACCTCCCTCTCTACCTCCCCTCCCTCCTTTTCTCCCTACCCGTCTCCACTATAATAATCTTTTTATCCTCAAGGGTAGAACCTTGGATCCTTCCAGTAATTGGAGTGGGTTTGGGTACGTTCTTTTCTTCCCTTGCGGTTATGTTTTTCATCCTCGCGGGGATAGAATCAAGTAGGACCCTTTACGCCTTATGGGGTTCCCTTGGAAGGTTCTTTTCCCCCTCAGATCTTCCCATCCTCCTTTTCATCCTAATTTCAACCTTGAGCCTTTCTCTGGTTCTATTCTTAAAAAACAGGGATATAGATGTTATGGCGCTTGGGGAGCTTGAGGCATTATGCCTGGGTTATGACCCGAAAAGTATAACGGTTTTCTCCACCGTAGTATCCTCCATTTTGGTTTCCATAATAACCTCATACGTCGGGATAATAGGTTTTGTTGGGATAATGGCACCGCATATTTTGGGGGTTTTCGGAATTAGGGAAGGTTTTAGGTTCTACCTCTTCTCGGGAATCATGGGGGCATCGTTGGTTCTCCTGGCGGATTCCTTTGGTAGATTGATCTTTGGGATAGATCCCCCAGTGGGTGTGATAATGGGGATAATGGGGGCACCTTTCTTGGTTTATCTACTTTTAAGGAAGGTCAATTCCACCCTTTGAAAAGGGATTACAGCGGAGGATCCTCCAGATGGATTTCAAGGTTCCCTTAAAGAGTCCATACTTTTGTAAGGAGATCATTGCGTACTCGGAGCAGGTAGGGTAATACCTACAACTTTGGAGTTTTAGGGGGGAGATGTATTTGCGGTACGCTTGTATGACAAGGATGAGGAATTTTGTTATCAAAATATGAAAATTTTACGCTTGAATGGAGGGAAAAATTTGAGGGATCTGTTTCTTTTGGCGAGGCAAGAGGGGAAGGGGAGCATAGAGGGTTTTTGGAGTTACGCAACTATAAAATTCCATCTATGATCCTGCTTCTAATTGCTTCACAGGATTATATTTTAATCCCATATCAGAAGGATGGGAAGTGGGGATTTGCGGATACAAACGGGAAAATAGTTATTCCACCCGAATACGATGCGGTTGGGGTATATAGGTATAGTGGACAATTGATAGGTATTCCGATACTTACGGAATTACAGGGATTTTTGATCCCCCAAGCACCAGTAAAGCCCAAATTTTCACTCACCGATTTAAGCTGGGTATCTATCGATTCAATTCGGATATATTTTATGGTCCTGGAACTTTCAAAATCCTTTGTTGATTTTATTGATATTAACACCATTATAAAAAACTCCCTTGTAGAAGTAGCATCTAGGGTTTCTATCGATGTTTCTGATTTTATTGGGGTTATCATTGGCTCCAAACCCATCAAAAATGGACCTGTATGGGTTATGAAGGATGGGAAGTTTGGACTTTTTGATATTTCGGGAAAGGAGCTTGTTTCTCCAAAGTACGAAGAGGTGTTACCATTTGAAAGGGGAAGGTCTTGGGTAAAATTAAATGGGAAATGGGGTTTAATAGATGATAAGGGAAAGGAGCTTACACCAATAAAATACGATGGTGCCATAATTTCGGACGAGGGTATAATTTGGGTGAGGGAAGAGGGGAAATGGGTAATAATTGATGAGAATGGAAAAGAGTTATCTTCCAATAGGTACGATTATGATGCGGTAACTCCTTTTACGGAAGGCGTATCATGGGTTTTGAAGGGGAACAAATGGGGACTTGTGAATAAAAACGGCAAGGAAATAATTTCACCGAAATACGAGGGTGTTTGTCCATTTGTGGGGGGATTGAGCGCGGTTATGGTTGGGGAGAAATGGGGAACAATAGACAAATCGGGTAAAGAGATAATACCAGTAAAATACGATGGTATTGGCGTTTATAAACCACAAGGAAACAATTATCCTTTTAAGGATATCCCGTGCGATGATTTGGAGGATTTAGTAAGGGAGGGTTTGATAGCGATTAAGGTTGGGGATAAATATGGTTTTGTTGATAAAAGCGGGAAAGTTGTTATATCTCCCAAATATGATGCTGTTATACCGTTTGTTGGAGGTATAGCAGCGGTAAAGAGGGATGGGAAATGGGGATTTGTGGATAAAACAGGAAAAGAGATCGTACCCCCAACCTACGAATATCCGGTGATTGATTATAATTATTTGAAAATGGGATATTTACCTGTGGTGGAAAAGGCAGGAAAATACTCCACACCTTTTGGAGGAGAATACGATTTCTTAGTGCATGTTGATAGCAATCTTTTCTTGGCAAAAAAGGATGATAAGTGGGGATTAATTGACAAGAAGAACAGGGAGGTTCTGAGTTTCAAATACGATGACCTGTCTCATCTCCACAAGGACTTTTTTGTTTATTCGGAAAGGGGTAAGTATGGGGTGATTAGTTTAAAAAGAGGGGTTATAGTTCAACCGAGATATGATAAGATCTTCTATGCGGGTGAGGGTATAATAGGTTTGGTGCTGAATAATAAGGTTGGTTTTATGGATACATTAGGAAACATCATCTTTCAACCAAAGTATGATACTTTAACCCTCGGGTTTATAAATGGATTTGCGTTAATGTATAACAAGGGGAAACCGTACATCTTAAGCAAGGATGGAAAGGAAATGGAAATAAAATATAGCGATTGGTTAGTACTAGGTGGAAGTGTGCCACTACATCTACGTGGTTGGTTAGTACACTTAGGTGGAGGTGTGCTACTACATCTACACGATAGGATATATGAGATATTTGAGATAAACAAGGTGTTGGAGGGGTTTAAAAACCTGAAGAAAATAAAACAGGGTGTTTTTGTTGATGAAAGGGTAGGAGCAGAAGTTAAAGAATCCGATATTCTACGAACCTTATCAGAAGAATTCCCCAATATTCCAGAACTAAAGAAAGCTAAGAGAATTGAGGATGCAATAAATCTTTTAACGCAAAGGAAAGCCTCGTTGATGAAGAAAATTTTCTATTTTAAGGTACTGCCCGATGGAAGGATCATTGAATTTAGGGGGTGAATATGAAGAGGTTAATATTTTTTGTTCCTTTGCTTTTTAGCGCTCTTTATGGGGAAAACCTTATCCCATACCGTAAGGGGGATAAGTGGGGTTTCGCAACCGAAGATAAGAAGATAGTTGTACATCCAAAGTACGATAGAGTATGGCCATTTAGGGAAGACGAAACTGCTACTAAGGTAATGTTGAAAGGAAAATACGGGATGATTGATAAAAGAGGTAAAGAGGTAGTAAGACCAGTTTATGATGAGATTGAATGGTTTTCCGAAAGTCTCCTGCTGGTTAAATTTAACAATAAATACGGGCTTTTGAATGCTAACAACTTTAGGGAGGTTGTAAAACCTATTTATGATGAAATTAAACAGTCTCCTTTTTCTGAGAGCTTTCTAATGGTTAAACTTAACGATAAATACGGGCTTCTAAGAGCTGATAACTTCAAGGAAGTTGTAAAACCAGTTTATGATGAAATTAAGCGGTTCTCTGGAAGTTTTCTAATGGTTAAACTTAATGATAAATACGGGCTTCTTAGGGCCGATAACTTCAAGGAAGTTGTAAAACCTAAGTATAGCAACATAGAGAAGATCTGGGGCTACTCTTACTCTAAAGTTTATGTTGGGGATAAGATTGGCTTGATAGATACAACAGGCAATGAGGTGATACCTGTGAAGTACGAAGACATTAATATTGTTTCGGGAGAAAAAACATTAGTCAAATTTAAGGAAAATGGGAAATGGGGAATAATGGATTTATCAGGGAAAGTGATACTACAAGCGAATTACGATTGGGTATATTATAACGAAGGAAAAGAGATTTTTGCAGTTTTGGATAATAAACCTTACGTTTTTGACACATCAGGAAAGGAAATTCAATACGAGTTTAAGAAGAAATATGAAAATCAATACGAGTCTGAGGGTAGAGAGTTTTCAATAGTATCATACGAGTTTGAGGGTGGAGAGATTTCAATAGTATCCAGCGCAGGCAAGGTCAAGGTAATTCAATACGAGTTTAAGAAGAAATATGAAAATCAATACGAGTCTGAGGGTAGAGAAGAGAAGGAGTATTCAGAAGATTACGGAGATTTTTCAATAGTATCCCGTGCAGGCAAGAAAGGCGTAGTAAGTAAAGATGGTAAGGTAATAATACCTATAGCTTACGATGAGATAAGGTATGATAAAAGGAACGAAATTTTCTTTATATCTAAAAAAGAATATAAAGATAAATGGAGGCTGGGATATAAATATAAATGGGGACTTGCGAATAAGAGTGGGAAGATATTCGTTCCTCTGAAATACGATTACATAACGACATTCTGTAAGGGATTAATAGCGGTAAAATCCAATAAAAAATTCGGACTTATGGATAAAACGGGAAGAATAATTGTTCCTCCAAAGTACGATATTTTAGGCTTGGTTAGGGAAAGTGATGATGAGGGGTATAGTATAATCACGATAAGTGGAGGTGGAAGTGGTTTCTTTAGCACTTTCGTAGGGAATAGGAGTCTTTTTGAGAGATTTGAATACGAAATCAAGTATGTAGAAGAATATTGCAGGGATCTGTTTTTGGTTGGAAAGGAGGGTTATAAATTCGGTCTTATAGACGAAAATGGTACAGAAGTTTTAAGGACGGAATTTGATGAGGTTGCTCCGTATGAAGACTTGATACTTGCGAGAAAGGGTGATAAGTGGGGGATTTTTGACCTAAGGGGTAAAACTATACTTGAAATGAAATACGATTGGATATCCTTTGAAGACCTCAAGGAAGGAAGGGAATTTTTAAGAATTAAAGAGAATTATGAAGCAGGTCTTGTAGATAGAAAAGGTAATACTGTTATACCTCCTAAATACGATGATATAAAAATAGTTGTTGGAAATAAAATTGTATTTCAACTTGAAGCATATTTTGGAATTGCAGATATAAATGGAAAGGAAATTTTGCCTGCAGAGTACGAGGATTTCAGGATTTTTAACGAAAACCTATTTCTTATGAGTAAGGATTTGAAATGGGGATTATTTGACACAGAAAAAGGTAAATTTGTCCTTCCTGTGAAGTACGACGAAATAAATTATGATGAAAATATGGGTCTTTTCTTCGTTGAAAGGGATGGCAAAGAGTTTTACGTTAAGGTTTTCTCAGATGGTAAGGTTATAGAGTATTTTGATCCTTGATACAATAACAGACCAGCTTTTCAGGGCGTGGGCTTCACCCCCTCAAAAAGCCCTTAATAAATTCAATAGTTTAATCAAAACTTTATAAATCCTCAAATAATTAACTTTTCTAAAAACCTCTTTGAACAATATATTCCACTAAATCAACAACTCTTCTTGAATAACCCCATTCGTTATCGTACCATCCAAAAACTTTTACAAAATTCTTATCTACTACCTGAGTTAAACTCCCATCAATTATCACACTTCTCTCATCTCCAATAAAATCAGATGAAACAAGAGGCTCATCAGTATATCCAATGTATTTATTTTGAGCATTTTTAAAAGCAGAATTTATTTCTT
>Ga0080007_1065878_pt1 | contig 13186 bp, 9 predicted proteins | sample OctOCTMetagenome_FD_69210 | JGI IMG/M metagenome (GOLD analysis project Ga0080007, IMG submission 69210) | Hot spring and microbial mat streamer communities from Octopus Spring Streamers, Yellowstone National Park, USA - OCT_B (SPADES... | ecosystem: Environmental > Aquatic > Thermal springs >...
CTCTACCCGCAAGAGAACTATATGATCTTGTAAAAGAAATAGATTCTGAAAAAATAGAATTAGAAGTAAAAAATGGTACAACAGAACTCAGGACAAAATCAGGAAGATATTCTATTCACTCTTTACCATCATCTCAATTTCCATATCCGCCAGAGGGAGAGTTTTTTACTATCGCATCAGTCCCCTCTGCAACTTTGTACGAGCTTTTTGAAAAAACAGCATTTGCTGCATCATCTGATGAATCAAGATATGTTCTCACAGGAGTTCTTGTTGAAATCTCCAAAAATGAAATAAGGCTTGTTGCATCTGATGGGCACAGACTTGCAACATATAGGGTTGAAAATGAAAATTCTCAGGAGACAAAGTTTATCATTCCAAAAAATGCCGTATCTGACCTAAAAAAAATTCTTCCTTCACAGAAAGAATCAGAAATAAAGCAGAATGAAGGAGTTGTGTTGATAAGTTCACCGGATATTTCAATATGGATAAAGACGATAAATGAAGAGTATCCCAACTGGCGTGCAGTCTTTCCAAAAGATGAAGAAGTTTCTCGTTGTATAGTAAAAAGTCAGGAACTCAAAAAAGCTTTAAAAAGGGTAGGAATTTTTGCAAGCTCCAAATTCCCCTATGTCATCCTTGAAATAGATAAAGGAAAAGTCATTTTGCGAGCAGAATCAGATGAACTTGGTTCATCAGAAGAAGAAATAGATGCAGATACTTTTGGTGAGGAGAAAATAGCATTATCCTTGAAGTTTCTTCAAGATGCTATCTCTTCTATTGATTCTCCTTTACTGTCAATAAAAATTTTTGGACAAACTGCCCCGTGTCTTATTCAGCCCGTAGGAGGTAAAGGGGCTGAAAACCTTATCATGCCAATAAAACTTTGAAAATTTTATAACCCAGTAAAACGTTTGATGTTCCAAAATTCCGATGTTTCACATGAAACATTTTCACCTAAATTCAGATTTATGATGGATTTTTCATATTTTAGATTTTAAGTTTCACATGAAACCATTTATTATCCGGATATGTTTTGTTGTATGTTTTAGATTTTTGTAAATTTTTTGAGATCAGATATACTTTCTTTGAGAGCTTCTAAAAGAAAATCTATTTCTTTTGTTTTTATAGATAAAGGCAAATTTATAACCAATACATCACCAAGAGGTCTTATAAAAACTCCTTTTTTCCACATACTAAGACACACCCTCCAACCTGCAAGAAATCTCGGTGGAAAACTTTCTTTACCCTTTTTTACAATTTCTATTCCCCACATAAATCCCTTCCCTCTTATATCTCCTACGAACTCTAAATCCCAAAGCTCAGAAAGTCTCTTTTCAAGATACCTTATTTTATCTTGAATTTTCTGCAATATGTTTTCTTTTTTGAAAAGTTTCACATTTTCAAGAGCAAGATTGCATAAGATTGGATTACCGGTGAAAGTATGTCCATGAAAGAAATGTTTCCCTTCCCACTGTTCCCCGAGGAACACTTTGAAAATTTCATCTTTTGCCAAAGTCGCAGCAAGAGGGAGATATCCACCGCTGAGTCCTTTTCCAAGACAAACTATATCTGGTAGCTCATCTTGTTTCTTTTTTAGTTCCCACTCAAAACCGAACATTTTTCCTGTTTTTCCGAAACCTGTTGCGACCTCATCTACTACTAAAAGAGCACCTATTTTTTTTGTTTCTTCTCTTAGCATTTTGAGGTATCCGGGAGGCAAAGGTATTATCCCCCCTGCTCCTTGCACTCCTCCCTCAACAAAAACAGCGGAAGGTCTTTTTTTTCTCAAAATATCCCGGGCTTTTTCCATACACTCAAAGGAACAAATTCTCTCTCCTTTTTCTTTTGCTCTGTTCCAACCACATCTGAAACAGAGAACTGGTGGGAGTTCAATTGGGCTGAAAAGAAGTTGAGAGTACTCTTTAGTAAATTGAGTCTTGCCAGATATAGACATAGCCCCGAGTGTATCTCCATGATACGCATTCTTGACGCATGCAAATTTTATCTTTTTATTATTATTTCCGAATTTTTTACTATTTCTCTTTGCAAAAGAGAAAGCCATCTTTATAGCTATTTCTACTGCTTCGGCTCCGTCTTCTGAGAAGAAGACTTTTGGGAGCCCCACAAGTCCGGAAAGTTCTTTTGCCAAAAGTATTGAGGGTACATTTGCGAGTCCCAAGGTTGTTGAATGTTGTAGTATTTTTGCTTGGGAAACTATTGCTTTCACAAGTTCAGGTTTTGAGTGTCCATGTAAAACACACCATATAGAGGATACGGCGTCAAGATATTTTTTCCCGTTTATATCAATAATCCAGTTCCCTTCTCCTTTACATATTATTGGTGGTTTTATTTTTTTGTAAAAGTTCATTTGAGTGTACGGGTGCCAAAAATGTTTTAAATCCCATCTTCTCAAAGTTTCCTCCTTGAACTTCATCTGTTTTTCTTCTCTCATCTTTTTTCCCTTCATTTTGTTCCCTCCTTTCTTAAAGTTTCACATGAAACATTTTTATAAAACCAGAAGTTTTACAAAAACAAAAAAATTAAGTTTCAGTTTCACGTGAAACCTTTAAATCTAAAATTACATCTTTGAGGTTTTTGACAAATTCTGAAATTTCAGCTTTTGCATGTTTTGCAGTAACAGTTATTCTCAGTCTTGAGGTTCCACGCGGAACAGATGGAGGTCTTATTCCCTGAACAAAAAACCCCCTCTCAAAAAGCAAAGAAGAAACTTTCATAGTATTTACCTCATCTCCTATAATAAATGGTGTTATCTGAGTGGTTATATTGGGAGGCAAAAACTGGTCAAGATTATGTCTTTTTAGTTCCTCTCTCAAAAAAAACGCATTTTCTAAAACCTTCTGTCTCAGAGAATGATTTTGACTGAAAATCTGAATAGATTTTTTCGCAGCAGATAAGATAAAAGGTGGCAGTGCAGTAGAGAAGATAAAACTCCTTGCTCGGGAAATCAAAAATTTTATTATATCTTTTGGAGCTATAACAAAAGCTCCAAATACCCCAACAGCTTTTGATAAAGTAAAAAGTACTATATCAGGTTCAACTCCGAGCTCATAACTTAATCCCCGTCCTCCCTCTCCAAAAATTCCAAAGGCATGAGCTTCATCTACATATAAAGCTGATCCGTACTTTTCACATAAAAAACTTATCTCTCGCAGAGGTGCGATATCACCATCCATAGAAAAAACTGCATCTGTGATGACAAGTTTGAATTTTGCGCGAGACATTTTCAGAAGGTCCTCAAGGTGATTTGGGTCGCGATGACGGAAAATACTTATCTTTGCTTTTGATAATTTACATCCATCTATTATTGAAGCGTGATTAAGCTCGTCTGAAAAAATCTCACTTTCTTGATCGCACAGTGCGGAAATTACCCCCACATTTGCACACCAGCCAGAATTAAAAATAAGAACATCTTTTCCCTTCTTTTCAAGTCCAAAAAACTCTCTTATAAAATCTTCAAATTCAATATGTGGTAAAAAGTTTCCACACACAAGGCGAGAAGCCCCTGATCCGGAAGAAAAATCTTTTGCCCCCTGTTCCAGCTCTTCAAGGACCTCTTTACTTTTTGTCATTCCAAGATAGTCATTTGAACAAAAAATAAACACATCTTTTTCTTTCCCATCAACCAAAATTGTTCCATGTGAAACATCATAAGAAATAAAAGGGAAAGGAATTTTTCTGAGCAAATTTTGCTTTTTTATATCTTCAAGTTTGTGAAAGATATAATCAAATTTCCCTAACACAAACTCAAATTATTTGCAAAATTCCAAAAATTTTGTAAACTTCAAATTTTTTCTGGTTTGCAATAAAAAAATGGAAAATTTGCTATTTTTTTGAAAACAAAATAAGCAAAAATAAAATTTTCTTAATGCAAACAGAAATAACAGAATTACTTGACGCTATATCAAAAGAAATAGACCTTGAAAAATACTTCACAAAAGTAATTTTTTTCCTCTCACAAGATTTCTGCAAAAAGTGTGAGATAATCTGGCCGGAGGGACAAAAATTTTTTCACCTGAAAAAAATAGGAAGAAACAAGATAGAAAAATCAGAATACGAAAGCGAGCCCCAAATCCAAGAAAACGGATACAAAATAATTTCCCTCGATGTCCCCTCTTTTTTCCCACACAAAGCATTCATAAAGTACAAACCAAAAGTAAAACTCTCTTGGAAAAGATTTTCTGAAATATTGAACATAATATCTTGCGGAGCAGAAATAGTAATTGAAAGAAGAAAAAAACTTGCAGATATTCACAATCTAGGAATCGCCCGCGATAATCTGATAAAATCTGCTACGGAAATCTCAAATCTTTGGCACAGAATCTACGAAAAATCCAGCGACAAAAAATCTTTCTTAAATGAGATAATTCTCTCCATAAAAAAAATAATTCCTGTGGAAAATGCAGGAGCAGTAATTCTGTTTGAAAATGAAATGATAGAAACTTTTTTAGATGAGAAAGATGAAGAGTTCAAAAAATTTCTTGAAATGAAACTCAAAAACCCGGATCTTCCCGAAACCTCACCTATATATACAGTTGAAATAAAAGGCGAAAAAATATCAGGACTTGTAGGGCTCAAATTTTCCCAGAAAGTAGAAGATGAAAACTTGAAAATAATTACAGCGGTTTTGTCCTCAATCCCAAAAATTTATGAATTCCAAAAAACTCAGGAAGAAAAAATTAAAGATGAATTGCAAAAAATATTGGAAGAACTTGAAACGGGAATAGTTATTTTACATAAATTAGATCGCAAGATTTTGCTTTCAAACAAAAAATATCATCACATTATTGAAAATATAGAGAAAATCAAAGAAATAGTTATGTCAGAACTAAACTTTCTCTCTGTATTTGGAATTCAGGGGTTCAAAAAACTAAATTTAGCAAAAAAAAATATAAGTATATACACAAAACCTCTGCAAGATGATAAGATCATAGTAGAAATTCAGGAAATAACAAAAGAAGAGGAAGAAAGTACGGAAAGGATGCTACTCAAAATACAGCTCATAAGAAAAATAATAAACCTAATTTTGAACATATCGGAAAAAGAATTAGAAGTAGAAAAAACTCAAAAAATAACAAGCACTCTTTTGAGTCTTCTTGAAAGGTCCATAAGAGAAGAACCTTTTACCCCGGAAGAATTGAAAGAATCCGTTTTACCACTACAAAATAAATTTGAAGGAAAACTTGACATGGACTCATCAATCGAAAATGAGAAAAGCTTACCCAAAAATTTTCTTCTTATTTTTATCTTCATCATTTCGAATCTTATAAAGATATCAATAGAAACCCGTGAAAAATGTCGAGCGAAAATGAAAATAGGTCAAATATCAGATGAAATCTCTGTGGAATGCGAGCTCCATGAAGAAGGAAGAAGATCTAAAATAAAAAAATTTATAGAAGATGAATTAGATGAGATAATAGATAAACTTGGAGGCTCAATATCTATAATCAAAGATAAAAATGAAATGAAAGTTTCTATATCAATCCCCAAGATAGAATAACCAAAAATTGAATAGTTGTTCAAAAATAAGGAAAAAAACAAGATTGAAAATTAAAATAAAGGTATGATAATGAAAGATTACAATTGTAATTATAAGGCTTTATTTGTTTTGTTAGCTTCTCTTTTAATAATAACTGGTTCAGTAAAAGCTCAAACTCAAATACCCGAAGGCTTCCCTCAGATCCCCTCATATGATGTAATAAAAACTCTCATTCCAATTCTTGAAAAAGCTTCGGTTGTTATAATTCAGAAAGAAAAAGACAAACCCCCCTTCATAACTGGTATCTTACTCATTAATGAAAAAATAGATAATGTAGTAAAAGTTGTTAGAGATTTTGATAGATATCATGAGTTCGTCCCAAATGTCTCAAAAGTAAAAATATTGGAAAAAAAAGAAGATGGAACAGAGATAGTTGAATATAACCTGGCTTTTGATGTCGCCCTTGGAGTAAAATTCAAAATAACCTATACTTTGGAGCAAAGGTATAATGAGAAGGAATATTTGATCTGGGGACTTCCAGCCAAAGGTAAAGAACAAGCTTTCTCAGATGTAAGATTTATTGAAAAGTATTACGCAACAGAGGATGGAAGAACCGTAATGATATATTCAGCTTATGCAGATCTTGCTTCATTCGGACTGCTTTCAAAACTTGTTTTCAAAGCTTTTCCTGAACTCCAGATTCCAGCATTAGTCGCAGTCTCTACCTTGTTTCCGGAAGCAGTAAAAGAAAGAATAGAAGGCAAAAAAATAATAGTGGAACCTAAAAATGTGGATTATGATAAAATAAAGTTACCCGAAAGGCTTCCAATTGAATCTTTGCTTCCCATACTCAGAACATATAGAACAATAATTGTTTCGTGGCACCCGGATGAGAATGGTGTGAGATTTTTTTCCTCGTACTCTCTGCTGAAAAAAGATATAAACTATGTCAAATCTCAAATAACAAATTTTGAGGGGTGGAAAAGAGTTTTCAGAATAATTGAAGACGCAAAAGCAACTCAAACAGAAAATGGATACAAAGTAAAATTCAAAATAAAATACAAGGTAGCATTCCCAATAGAACTTGAATACACTCAAATATATAACTGGGTAGGAAACACAAGACTTGAATGCGAGATAGACAGAAGAGAAAAAAGAGATATAGAAGGCGGTTTTTGCAGCTGGGATTTTTATGATACAAAATTTGGAACTGTGATAGGTTACACAGAATTTTCAGACCTACGTACGGGAAGCTACTTTCTAAAACTACTTATGGATAAAGTAAAGGGATTTGGCATAGGTCTCCGAGTGGCAATAGTTTCAACTCAGGCAGAATCTCTAAGATGGCTATAATATAAAAATGAAATAAAAAAACAAAAATCAAAAACCAGAAAAAGACGAAAAATCACTGCTTCAAACTATAATCAAAAAACAATATGGATACACTGAACAGCATATTTTTATTTCCGTTTTTTGGACTTCTTATAACCATAGCTGTTTTTCCACTTATAAATCCGCATCTTTGGGAAAAAAATATAACCAAAGCGATAGTTTCTGCAATCTTCGGTGTTCCAGTTCTTATATATCTTATTGCAAAATCTCCCGGGAAGGTTCTTCATGTGGGAGAAGAATTTATCTCATTCATATCTTTGGTGACTTCTCTTTTCATAGTGAGTGGAGGAATATTCATTTATATAAGAAAAAAGCCAACTCCCTTACTTAATACAGCCATATTATTTTTAGGATCAATTCTTGCAAATTTTGTCGGAACAACCGGAGCGAGCATGATTTTAGTTCGTCCCTTCTTGCGCCTCAACAGATGGAGAAAAAATACATTTCATATCCCAGTATTTTTTATTTTCACAGTATCAAATATAGGCGGCGGACTTACACCTATTGGAGATCCTCCTTTGTTTATGGGATTTTTAAAGGGAGTTCCTTTTTTTTGGTCGCTCAAACTTTTCCCAATCTGGCTCTTTGAAATTTCCGTTGTTCTTCTCATATTTTTCATCTGGGATTCAATTACTCTGAGAAACGAAAAATATCCTGAGGCTTTGGCAAAGGAAGAAGAAAAAATTCTTATATATGGGAAAAGAAACTTTATCTATCTTGGTTTGATACTTTTAGCAGTTATACTTTTACATTTTCCTTTCAGAGAAATAGTCCAGTGGACAGCAGCAATTTTATCTTTGAAAACAACTCCAAAGAGAATAAGAGAAGATAATGAATTTACATTTCATCCAGCAGAAGAGGTAGCGATAGTTTTTGCAGGTATATTTGCAACTATGACTCCCGTTTTAGATTACCTCAAAGATAATGCGGATAAATTCGGAATAACCGAGCCTTGGCAATTTTTCTTTCTGACAGGAGTTTTATCTTCATTCCTTGATAATGCTCCCACTTATCTTACGTTCTTTTCTCTTGCACAAGGTCTTTCTGAGAAATTTGGACTTACTCCCCAAGTTGCTGGGGTTTGGGAACCTTTTTTGAAAGCTATCTCATGTGGGGCTGTATTTTTTGGAGCAAACACATATATAGGTAATGCACCGAACTTTATGGTAAAAAGCATAAGCGAAGAGATGAGAATAAAAGCTCCAAACTTTATAGCATACCTCCTATATTCTTTCCTTATTCTTCTACCCTCATTTTTTGCAGTAGCTTTTATTTTCTTTGGATTTGGAAGATAAAAGTTTTTATGTTTCACGTGAAACCATGCTCAAAAACATAGCTTTGAAAATATCTTATATAGGGAAAAATTATGCAGGATGGCAAATTCAGAAAGATGTCCCCACCATACAGGGTGAGATAAAAAAGGCTATAAAAAAAATAACAGGAGAAGATAAGATAAAAGTTATAGGAGCTTCAAGAACAGATGCAGGAGTTCACGCTTTGTGTCAAATTGCAAACTTTATAACTTCATCGGAAATCCCTCCCGAAAGGTTCAAATATGCTCTAAATACAGTCTTACCAGATGATATAAGAATACTAAAATCGTGCGAGGTAGATATGAGCTTTAACGCAAGATACACCCCATGTGAGAAAACATACAAATACATCATATATCAGGGAGAAATAATTCCATTTTTGAAGGACTTTGTTTTAAGCATAAAATCAGAGCTCAATATAGAAAAAATGCAAAGGTGCGCAGAGATGTTAGTAGGAGAAAAAGATTTTGCAGGATTCACTCCGGAAAAAACAAATACACAAAGAACAATCTTCAAATCTCAAATTACAAAAAAAGGAAAATTCATAATATATGAAATAAAAGGGAGAAGCTTTTTAAGATATATGGTCAGAAACATCGTTGGAACGCTTATACTTGTTGGACTTGAAAAGCTCAAAGAAGAGGATTTCGAAAAAATTCTACAAGGAGAAGAAAAAGCAAGATTTACAGCCCCACCACATGCCCTATACCTTGCAGATATAAAATACTTAGGATATGATATTTAGAAAAATAAGGGTCAGAAGAACTTTTACTGCTTACCTTACTTTTACTGACTACCTTTTTGTTTTTCGTTTGTAAGAAATAGAAGCTCAGGTCCCAAAGATATTTTAAGAGTGGTTTTCTCTCTTTTGAAAACTTCTCCATCTAATGTATATCCTCCTTCAAAGCTCATTTTTACATTTTGAGCAACTCCATTGAATGATTTTTCAAGAACTTTCTTGCCAAGGGCTATCCACAAAAAATTCAAAGCAAGTTTGATATGTGGATCAGCAAAAACAGCTACAAAAAATTTATCTTTTTGGTAATTATGCGTAAAAGGTGTTGTAAACAGGACCATTTTTCTGAAAACAGATATAATGCATGATACAACTTTTTTATGAGGGAAAGTGAAATCATCTATTTGAACCTCGCAATCTATGAACCTTTTCAATATATGAGAAAGTTCTCCCCCAAAAATTATAGATAAAATAGATTTCACCATAAGCGACAGGGCTTTTTCTGGACCAAAACCTTTTGAGTAATAGTATTCCATAGCAGAAAATATCAGCCCGTTTGCGAACATGAATCCAAAATGAGGTGAAAACCCTTCTTCTTCAATTTTCAGGGGTCTGACTTTCCGTATGTATAAAGGGTCAACATCAGACCGGGAGCTGAAATTATTGACTATATCGCAAACTATGCGCGGAGCGGTACCGGGGGTCTGATTTTTTACTATGTTCTTTGCGACAACATTCAAAGATCCAGCTCCTATGGGTATCAGAAAAGGTATATTTTTTCCTTTTGCTTTCAATTCATCATAAAGGGGAATAAAAAAGTCGGCAAAAGTTTTTATCGTACCATCTCCTCCTACTATGACTATCACATCTGAGACGAATGCAATTTCTCTTATTTTCTGTTGAAGTAAATCAGGGGGAACACCGCTGACGATCTCAAAAGTATGCGAGCGAGAAAGATGTTTTCGCAGAATATCTTTAATTCTTTCCTCCGAGAAAAATCCATAAAATGCTTTCCCCGAAAATGGATTTAAAAAAAATGTAATATGCATAGGTTATATCTATTTTTAACCTTTTATTTTTAATCTTTGAATTTATTTATTTGACTTGTTCAAAATGTTCCCTTCACTTTATAATTATTTTCACAGATATATATACTTAAAAGTATTTTCTTGATATAAATAATACCTCTTGATTTTTTATGGAAAACTTATTTTTGCCTTGACAGTGTTGGTTTTCCGCTGTTGAAAAAGATGTGAAAAAGATGTTGAAAGAGATGTTGAAAAAATTGTTGAAAAATTTTGTGGAAAAACTGGGGGTTTTTTCCACAAAATTTTCCACTGATTTCCCTAATTTTTCAACAAGTTTTCCACAGGTTTTCCACAAGGAAAAATCAGTGTTTGCCATTCTTTCCGCTTCCTGACGCTTCTCCAAGGATTGTTTCCCTTATTGATGTCAAGATCATCTGTAAAGATGAATCTTTTTCTTTCTCTGCTTTTATTTTTTCTATTGCGTAGATTACAGTTGAATGGTCTCTGTTTCCGAAAATTTGTCCTATTTGTGTAGTTGATAGGTTTAGCATTTCTCTGCAAAGGTATATTGCTATTTGTCGTGCCATTGAAATATTCTTTTTTCGTCTGGGACTTTGAATTTCTTTAGGGTCAAGGTTGAAGAACTTTGCTGTTATTTCTATTATTTTTTTTGCATCAACATTTTTCAGTGGAACATTAAGTTGAGAAAGTGCTTTTTCAGCAAGTTCAAGGTTTGGCTCTTTTTCTTCTATTTCTGCGAACATAACTACTGTTTCAAGGGCTCCTTCAAGCCATCGGACATTTCCAGAAATTCTCTCTGCGATATAGTATATTACCTCATCTGGGACCTTGTATCCTCTCTCATATGCTTTTGCTTTGAGGATTGCTACTCTTACATCAAACGGAGGAGGTTTTATTTCAACTATTCTTCCCCACTGGAATCTTGATATAAGTTTGCTTTCAAAATTTTTAAGGGAGTGAGGGGGTTTATCTGCTGTTATGACTATTCTTTTTTTTGTTATAAGGAGGTAATTTACTGTTTCAAAAATTTCTTCGCGGGTTGCAGATCTTGAATCGGTTTCAAGTAGATTTATATCATCTATCAGTAGCACATCGCACATATCTCTGTATTTTCTTCTGAATTCTGTGAGTATGTTTTCTTGATATGCTGTCATAAATTCTCTCATAAATTCGTTTGCAGGTATATAAATTACTCTTGCGCCGAATCCGTTTTCTAAAACTTCATTTCCTATTGCATGAAGAAGATGGGTTTTTCCGAGGCCGCTTGGACTCCATATAAAAAGGAGGTTTGTTCTTGATGTTCCTTTTGCAATTTCCATCGCAGCGGCTTTTGCTAATTTGTTGTTCTCTCCTGTTACAAAGTTTGAGAATGTGAATCTTCTGTCTATTGGAAATATAAGGTTAAGCATAAATTTTCACCTCCTTTTTATATTTTACAAATTTTCTTTTCTTGTTTCTACTCTTTTTTTATGGGTAGAATCAATTTTGGTTTTATTTTAATATTTTAATTGTTTCGGGTTGTAATTTCAAACATTTTTATATATTTTCGGTGGTTTTTTAACAACTTGTTGAAAGATTTGAGGTTTTTCAACAAAGTGAAAAATGCAAAATACTAAATTCAAAATCAGAGAAAAAATGTGAAATCAAAAAGAAAATTCATTTAGTTTTTATTTTAGTTTTAAAAGTACTTTATGAGTTTTTCATAGGAAAGTTCAATTAAATTTTCCATAATAAGCGTCTTTACTTTTTTTGAGAAAGGCAAATCCGAATGAAACATGCCAGATAGAACTATATTTTTTGTATTTGGAAGCTCTGGAAGACGGCAAGACGCAGGGGGAGCCATCCAGTCGTGTTCTGATGAAATTGAAACAAAGTAGCATGATGGAGGAAAAGGCTTTTTTTTCAGTATCCTTATAAAATCTGAACCTTCCCAGAGGTCATATGCAGATCTGAGAGTTCTTATTATATTTTTAAGCGGAGCAGCAAGTATAGTATACTTTAAGCCGTTAATAGGTGATGCTATTGTTATGAGGCGGTCTATAAAAGACGCTCCATCCATTGCTCTGATAACATAGTGGAGTAGAACTCCCCCCATAGAGAAACCTATTGCCGGTATTCTTGCATATTTTTTTGTTCCGTTGAAATTGCTCTTGAAGAATATCTCAAGAAATAGTCTCAACTCACTTGCCAAAGTTTTCAGGTCTTTATCTTTACCGAGTCTTTTGAGTTCAAAAGATATAGGAGCAAATCCTGCATCTTTGAGAGCATTATCTATTTCTCGCATAGATTCTCTTTTCATAAGATAACCTTGTATAACTATTACGGGGATTCTGCCAGTCCTCAGCAGGGAGTAGCTTTCGTCTGATATTTTCCATGCTGGTAGTAAAGAATCTATAATTCTTCCCCTTCTTTCTTTTTCTAAAATTATATCAACTAATCCCCTTATATCTTTTATAACCTTTATCATTTTTTCAGTTCAAAACATAAAAACTCTTAAAATAAAGCTTTCCTTTTTCTCTATCAAAATTGTTTTTAAATGCTAACTTTTTTTCTCTCAATAATATATAAATTAATCGTAAAAAGTATGGAAAAGCTGAATTTACAGGAAAGATAGTATAGGGGCAATTTGAAAGTGTGTAATAATAAGTTAAAAATAAAGGTGCTATAACAAGGTAGTTGATGCGTAAATAAAAAATTACCCTGTACCATTTTTATTGCCCCGTTATGAACAAATTATAAAAAAAAAGAAAAATTTTTTCAACTTTTTGGCAAATTTTTTTATTTTTTGGGACAGATTTTTTATTTTTTGAATATTCCAGATAAATTGAATTTTTTTTATCCAATCCAAAATTTTTGAGTATGAGAAGGATTCTTGTTGCTTTTGATGGTTCAGAAGCGTCAGAACTTGCTTTGCAGAAGATATTGAGTTTTGTACCGAAAAACTCCAAAATCTTTGTTTTCTATGTCATAGACGAAGATGATGTAAGGTGGCCTTCAAGGATCGATATATCTTTGATATGGTCGGGAAATATAGATGAACTTGAAAATAATATCCTTGAGATTCACAAAAAGTATGCGGAAAGGTTGTTGGAAAAAGCGCGTAAGATGGCAAAAAAGAAAGGTAGAGCCGTAAAACTTTCATATGATGTCGGGTATCCACCTGATAAAATAATAGAATTTGCGGAAAAACAAAAGTGCG
>Ga0080007_1058137_pt1 | contig 13146 bp, 16 predicted proteins | sample OctOCTMetagenome_FD_69210 | JGI IMG/M metagenome (GOLD analysis project Ga0080007, IMG submission 69210) | Hot spring and microbial mat streamer communities from Octopus Spring Streamers, Yellowstone National Park, USA - OCT_B (SPADES... | ecosystem: Environmental > Aquatic > Thermal springs >...
CCTTTTAAAGGACTAATCCTTTTAAAGGACTAATCCTTTTAAAGGACTAATCCTTTTAAAGGACTAATCCTTTTAAAGGAACAAAACTAGTTATTTAACTAGGATAATGCCATTTATAGGGTAGTGCATTTATAAGCTAGCATGATATATTATAATTGGTGGGTAGGGTATGAGCATGTGTGTGTCTGTATCGAATCCCTCTTCTTCTTATTGTAGGGTTCTTAGTTCTGTTTTTGATCTGGAGCATCTGAAAGATTCAGATCTTAGCTACCTGTATTACATGGTTGTTTCGCCAAGGCTGATGAAATATGTGAGCTTTATTATGCTAGCTATGAGCAATAAGCATATTACTGATGTTGATCTCTCTCAATATGTTAATGTATCTGATATTGCAGCAGCATATATCGCTACTACGCTAGCCATGCCACTATATCTATATGAGAAGGTGCCCGATCTCTATAAGGCTTGGCTGTTAGAAGCTAAAGATCTAGCTAGCAAATATCTAACCGAGAACGTCTCCTATAGCGATCTTATATACAAAGAAACTATCATTAATATTACCATTTTGAAACGCCTTATGGATATGCTAGATAGCCCAGATCTTGAGAATGCTATGAACCCTAGCTCTGCTTATGATCTCTTCTATTTATCACAACTGCTCAAAGCAGTACGCATACTTAAGAATATTGAGTACCGTACAGAGCTGGATACGAGTCTTCAGGATCTATATAAGAATGCAAGAAAAGAAATTCATAGATGGTTATTCGGAGCAATGTTCATGGGAAGTGAAATTCATGAAAAACTACTTCTTTGTGCCCCAATCTCTGTTCAACAAATAAGGATATCGTTTAGTAGCAAAGATGTGAAAACATTATCAATTAGATACTTTCGATATGCTGCACAGGATTTTAATGTGTTGCTCAGGGCATTGAACAGGAGGTGATCTGAATGACAACCTTCAAAGAGGCATTAGATATGATATTATATATAAGAGCGATAGCTGCTTCTGTATCATCAAAGGTTCCACAGCATATGCGAAACTATCTTGAGAAACTGCCTTTCACGATATTCTATGACGATTACAAACCTGCACTACACACAATACTTGCTGTATTGGATACCTACGATGTAGAGGTCGGGTTTGAGACTCTAGCCGATAAGATGATCCCGATCGAGGTAAGGAAATCGTGGAGATTGGGAGCATTAGAAACAGATGCAATGAACATAGCACTCAGTAGCAATATTATCCCCTTGGCTGTATCTGTTATAGCCGATGCTGCTATCGGTAGGAGCATCATAAAAAATAGGGATTTTGCAGAGATCACGAAGACAGCTCTTAACGAGGCAGTAGGCAATGTCCTCAACATATTTGGGAGACATATTATTGATATACTAAGGTATCTTAATCTCGAAACTGATTCATATCCCCAGGGGTTTCCCGAGGTATTGACATCGTATGCTGTTAAGAGCTACCTACTATCGAAGATCTACGAAAACAGGGGGATAGAACGTGAGGAGCTATTCAACAAAATACTGAGATCATATATACTAAAGATTGACGAAGACCTTGAAAGATTAAAGATCTTTAAGCAAGCGAGTATATATATACATGATTACAGGCTGCGGGCGTATATATTTGATATTTTCTAATAAATTAAGGTGGGATTATGGATAGGATATGTGTAAAGCCTAGATGGAGCCAGAGATCCTTCTGCGCACCAATACCAGCTAGTGGGGTTATATATGTTGCTGCTCCAAATGCGAGTGGTAAGAGTGTAATTTCAAATCTGTTACTATCAGCAATACTATATAACTACTACTACATTGACATGGTAATTAGACATAGCGAGGGTAGGGTTGCTGATAGTGATGAGTTTATCATAGAAAATGCAAGCAACATTCGAGACTATATCGTATATCCATTGTTCAGCTCGGAGGCTGAGGGCATCAGAGGTAGTATATTATCGCACAAATATGGAGAACCCAAGCCAATTGTCCTTAAGCTTGCACCCCTGTTTATGGTAACCCTGGGCTCAATATCTTCTCTTGAGAACGAGTGGAAACCTCTTAACTACAATACCATTGCTATGATGTTTGAACATGGAATCATGACATCTCTACACAGACTGCTTCAGAACACGATCGATTACCTGCATGAGAATCTTCTCAAACGTTATGTACCAGATAAGGAGGGCAGGTGGTATGTTGTAAGTAACGATACGATCAAACATGCTATTGATATGCTTTCGGAAATAAAAGGTAGTCTAGAGATAGGGGAGAATATAAAGGGTTATGACTGCGTGGAGCTAGAGAAAGAAATTAGTAAACAGGGTAGAGTTGATATTAATGAGCTAATAGGCAAACGGGAAGAACTGCACAGAGAGCTCAGAGCTATTGAGGATAGGATAAAGAAGATTCTTGCTATATTATCAGAGAGTAACAGCAGTAGTAAGGAACTTGCGAAGAAATATGAATCTATAAACGTGAGGCTGGATGCTGCTAGGAGCAGATTAAGAGAGATTGAGGACAATATCAAGAACAATGTCTCCGAGTTCAAGAACATATCTATGGATAAGGATCTTGACAGCTATCTATATAGTATCGTAGATGATGATAAGATCTTGAACGATGGTATAGATGTAAGCAGAATGATTAATAGCGTAAAGAAGTCAGAGCTTGAAAGTGAACTGCAGCAGATAGATAGTGATATCAAGAAGCTAAATAACATTTATAACAATATAAATAACCTCACAGCCATAGGGAGGAATATTGTTGAAAGTCTGTCTGGCATTAGAGATGATATCTCTAGCTTGATCAATAAAATTGATGGTGTGAAGGGCAAAGTTAAAGATGATATATTCAATGCTAATTTAGTTGAGACAATATGCTCCAAGTATAGCTTTATCGAGAAATGCAATGCTAACGAGCTAACGGTCTATGCTCATAGTGGGATGGTTATATCTAGTGATTTTGCAAAGAGTTTGGATGAACTTAAAAGCAATATCAGCAAACTCCTTGAGGGGCTTAAGACTTATATAGACACATTTAATAAAGGAGCTACAAAAGCATCGAATATTCTTAATGAGGTTATCGTGATGCTTGGTAGTATAGTTAGTGATCTAGAGTCTAGAAAGAAGCATCTCAGCATGGTATCTGAGAAGATTAACAAGGTTGTGGATATTGCTTCGAAGATCAATGAGCTTATTAGCGAACGTAACGATGTTATCGATCAGATCAGTTCGCTTGAGAGGGAGAAAAAGGCTATTGAGAGACAGCTACAGATCATCACCCACAACTCAAATAAGGAGTATGAGGAGGAGCTGAAGAACCTAATGGCTGAGAAGAGTAGATTACTGAATGAGATTGAAGAGATCAATAAAAAGATTGAGAAGGCAAAAAAGGAAAAGGAAAGTGAGAGAAAAATCGAGATGTTGAGAAAGAGATGCGAACTCATAGATAAAATCAACAAGATACTCAATAAGATTGAGAACATAATGATAGATATAATGAAGAGACTGAATTTGGTGATTGAGATAGGGGGTGTTAGAAAATATAAGGTATATGCTATGAGCGATTCATCAAAGGTGATGTTCGCTACCATGAGGTCGTTTGCATTTTTAAAGCTTGTGAACGAAATCCTAAAGGACTATGTAAAGCTTAGACTTGGCACAAACATGAAGATTCCATTGATAGTTGATGCTATAGTTCTATCCCAACTCGATTCTAACAATAAGAAGGAGTTTCTGAAGATGATTTTGGAGCTATCGAGTGAAATGGATCAACCTGTTCTCATATTCGACATAGCAGATCAATATATCAGTAGGGAGATTAAGAGTGATAGCGATATAGATGAGATCATTTCGCACTTAGCATCTTCATCCCCTGTTCAGGGTTAATTTGCCTTTGCCCTTACTACCGTTTTTCCGCTGATCTCCTTCTCTATCTTCCCTACTCTCCATAGATATCCCTTTGCATTTGGATATAGCTCCTGGATAGCTGTTATGACCTCCTCAACATCATCGTGTATCTCTGCCACGTTTAGACCTAGCTTTTTGAGTGTCTCGACTTTGAACTCTCTATCCTTTGCATAGTTCCCCTCGGCTCTGAAAACTGCTAGGTCGAAGTCTATTCCGTTTTTCCTGAGCATCTCAAGAGTCTTACTGATCAACCTCTCAGGTCTCCCGCTCAGAATAACTATCCCAAGTCCGTGTTTCAAAGCCCTTCTAATCTCGCCCAGAACCGTATTGTTAAGCCTGTCTAGATCCATGTATTTTTCGCTTAGAAAAACATCCCACACTTTAGACCTCTTGCTCTGATCCTTCCTGAACTCCTCCTCAGAAACACCCACCTCCTCAAGAGCCTTTCTAAACCTCTCAGAGGAGTCGAATATCACACCATCAAGGTCGAATACTGCTACCCCCTGATCCCTTGATAGCTCTCCCATAGAGCCCTTAACAACTACGAAGCCGTTTTCAGAGGCTTTCCTCTCAACTTGCTCACTCCTCTTCTCCCCCGAGCCCTGGCTATCCCTATACCCTGTCTCTAGGGCTAGGACATAGCCACCCCTAGTCTTCTCAAGGAGGTTGTTGCTAAGCAGTATATTGTGGAGCTTCCTCTGCTTATCATCAAGAGCTTCTTCACCCTTTTTATTCAATATATCTAAATAGTTCTCTAGATAGTCCTTATGTATCAACAGGGTATCGCTCCTGCCCTCTATGATGATTGCCTGACCACTCTTCCTGAGCTTCTCAACAATTCTTGCCCTAGCCTTGGCACCTCCTCTCACATTTATCTCTGAGAGGAACTTGTAGCCATCCCTAGCAAGGAGATCCACAGCGGTTACCCTCCTACCTTCACCGCCTTTATCAGTCTCTCTTCTACTCTTGTAAGTCCTCTGCTCTGTTTGTTGTGGCTGGCTCTGTACCTGTATATTTGATATATTTGATATGGTTTCGGCTATATATCCGATCGTGTTTTTTATCTGGAGCAGCAGAGTCTCTATTTTGTTAAGCCTTTCATCAAGTCTAGAGATAACCTCATCGAGCTTCTCAAGAACAGTCTGTAGAGAAATAGTTTCTTGAACATTCTGCTTACTCCCTTTCTCAACCTTTTTAGACATCAGAACCCTAAATCATTTATTGAAAAGCAATAAAGCACTTTAAGCTAGTATTAGTGGGGCATCTTATGGATCTATATCTATATGTTTTTTGTGTTTGCGAGGAGTGTTTCTATGGATATCTAGCTGATAATCTATTAGGTCGAGGTTCGCTGAAAAACGGAGAGATACACGCATTATATATTGTTTTAGATAAGATCAGAAATATTTGGAAACCTGGAGACAGTCTAACCCTTATAACAAGCTCCAAAACCCTTATGGATTTTATTGCTAAGGATAGAGAGAGGCTTATAGGTTTAAAGGTTGATGTGCAATGGATCCCTGAGTATTTGAATAAAGCTAGAAGAGAGGCTATACGTGCATATGTAGAGAGTGCTGTTAGCAAATTATCAAGGAACATCTCCAGCTATGTCATTAGAAGGATTTCAGAGAACATTCTAAGGGGTTCTGTTAATGGTTCTAGCGCTATTGTTTTTCTCTCATATAGTTCGGGGATCTCTATGTCCTGTACATGCCTAGAGTATTCAAACATGATAGTTAAGAGGAGACTTCCACTCTGCATGCATATTGTGGCTGTTGCTAATACCTTTAACAATATCCCTGAGCTTGTTGATAGCATCTCCACGCTACTCGTAGGTGGGGAGGGCTGATGGGTGAGGGTTACTATAGTCTTCATGTTGGTGTTAGGGATGGAGCTGTGATGATAAAGATTGTTGGTAAGAGGCTTGATGTTAAGAGGGATGGGGATCTCGAATCCATAGAATTCTACCTATCTCCAGACGATGCGGAGATCCTTGCTAAGAGGATATTAAGAGCATCTAGGCAGGTTATTCCTGGAGGTGCTAGGGAGATGACAAGGAGAATGGCATCACTAGAGGCAAAGCTATCTGCACAGGAGAGAGCTATACAGATACTCTCGAAGGAACTTGAAGAGATTAAAAGAATAATAGAGGAAGCTAAGAAGACGGAGCAGAAGTAGTGGAAATACAACTACAACTGAAAACCTCGTCTTTCAGAATATGAGAAATTTCATACATATATTATTGGTGTGTGTGGTTTGAGAATAAGCAAAGGGAGAATAAGGAAAGGGATGTTTGAAATCATCCAAATAATATCTGTATCTATTGTTATCATCCTAATTATTTATGTATTTGCTACAGTAGTTGTCCCAGAATTAATTAAAGAGATGAGGGGAGAAAAATCTAGATTTCCATCGGTTAATGCGACTACGTATCCTCTCATAAGACGTCATAATATCATTCCGCTTCCGCTTCCATTGGGTGGTGTACTTCCATTAGTTGTTACGTTCTATACGCCTACTGATCATATACCTATAAGGGTTGATGTTAAGCTCTATAATCCGCTTAGGGAGACTATGAGGATTATAAGTGCTGATGTTAATTTCCTGTATAAGGGATCTAGGGTCTTCACCTTCCATGTTCAGGACTGCAGTATAGCTGATGGATCAGGTGTCTCTGTGCCACCAGCTTCAGGTGTTACAACATATATGATATGCAGGCTCAGACCAGACAGCGCAGGATATAACTTTCTGATAAAAGAATTATGTGAGGTAGCTAATTGTGTGCTAACCATAGAGACACTAGCATACCTTGTGAAAAACATAGAGGTAGTATCAATAACATATTACTTCGAAGCTGCAAGCGGAACAGGAACATGCGTCCTAGGCACCGATGGCGGAAGATGCTATATAGGATAAACCCAAACAGAAAGAGAAACCCAACAAACCACTCAAAAGAACTGACGACCAAGATAATGATCTGAAAGCATCTATATTTTCATATATATTATTGGGGATAGGATTGAGTAAGGCAGGAAAAATGATGTTTTTATTTACTGCATTCTTTTTAGCTTGTGTACTGTTAGCCGTTTCTTTTATTGTATTGGGAACGTCAGTATTCGCTATAGATTCAAAAGATTTAGATATTATTTTCTTTCTTATTTTTGTTGTTGGAGCAGTATCAGCATTCGGAATGGGAGCACTACACCTTGATGAGACTGGTAGATCAGGAGCAATAGTGCTTGCTATCCTTATTGCACTTATAGTGTTCGTAGGATTTTTCGTAGTAATTTTCTTAGCAGGTAAACTAGCAGCAGAAGAAGTAATAGAAAGAAAGGTAATAGAAAAACCTATAACAGAGAAATTAGTAACAGAGAGAACAAAAGTGTTACAGATAGGAGAGGATTTCATAATAATATTTGGCGTTTCATTAATGATAGCAGCAGCTATAGCATATTTTTATGTAGAATCGATCAACTTCAAATTTTAGGAGCATATCAATTACAAGAGTGGTTTTGATGACTCATAAATATCTATGAAACCAAAATTGTTTATTGAGGTTTTCAGGCTATGATTTTTTCCGCTGTTAGTATGAGATCGAATCTCTCTATATCTCTCATAAGGCTTATAGCTCTTCTATACTTTGCTCTTTCTGTGATTGCTCTATAGCCTTTGCTTTTGATCTCGTTATTAAGTATCTCAATAGCTTTTCTAATTATATCTGCTCCAGCTTCTGTGCATAGTAGTATGTTCCCATCTTCAATGTAGATCGCTACACTAATTTTGCTCAGAAAAACTGCGTATCTCTTAAAGGTTACATAGCTGATTCTCCTGCTATTGATGCTTCTCAAAAACCTGTTGATCTCTGAGAGGCTTACTGCGCAGCATTTCGAGAGCATATAGAGTATCTCTATGCCCCTTGTCATTTTTATTGTCTGTGTTAGCAAAGCCTCTGGATGTGGATACATTTCAGACCCTTCTAGCCCTCATTATATCTCTAGCCCTTTTGCCAATAGCCCACTCAATACCCCTAGTTCTTAGCAGTTGATATGCGTTCCATGTGCTTAGCCTGCCACTAGCTATAAGAGCATTGATAGCATCCTCAAGCTCCTTTCTATCAATAGCTTCGTCAGGGTTATATCCACCCATTACAACAAGCTCTGGCACGGTTAATGCCTTCTCCTCACACTCCCTCACAACATCCAATATAGCCTCCTCAACAAACCTTCTATTCACACCCTCCACCCCTAAACAACAACAGAAAAAGCGTGTGAAAAACTAGTCCTAATGAGCGACGTTTTTAGTAAGCATCCTATCAAGAAATATTAGATCCCTCAGGATCGAGTTGATATAGTTTAATACTGTGTTGCAGCCGTTCCTGAGCTTAGCTGCATATTCATATGCTTCGTTCATAAAGTATAGCTGATCTTTATGCTGAGAGCTCTTCTTAAGCTCTGTCAGGATATTCATAATTAGCTCTGAGTCTTCCAAACATTGATTAATCATATCAAGCAAAGGTCTAATTTTATCCTTTAGGATTGTAATATCTTCTACGCTGTTCATCATATGCTTGCTCCCCTCCTAATTAGCTCTATGATCTTCTTAGCCTCTTCCTCAGATGCTTGCCTAGAGAATCTCTGTATTGCCCTTGCTATCTCACCCTCTATATTTACTCCCTTTGTCAGGCGTATTCTTGTCCTTTCAACTATAGATGCTACGGGTTTGAGGACAGCGCCGCTAGATATATAGACTTCATCATCGATCTTCAACACCAATACTAGACCAACCTCTCTGCCATCAAGATTAACACTATATATTGTGTTTCCAAGTGCCGTATCAGCTAGCTTCGAGACTTCGTACCTAGCGATCTGCCTTGCAGAGTCTATCCAGTACTCCACTACCTTGCTCTTTATCTCTTCAATAGCGTTATCATCCCTCCTATAGATCTCTATTGAAAGGCTCATAGGATTCCACACTATCTTCCCACTTTCTATTCTATACTCTATCCTGATCCTCACAACATCCCCCTTACCAACTCTGTGCTTGTCTGTCAGTATATGGAATAGTACTGAGTTCAGCTCTCCAATAGCCCGTGCAACCTCTTGACTCGATATCTGCCCCTCTTTTATATTCTTCTGCAGTTGTGCAAAGATTGTTTTCTTCAGCTTCTTAGCGTACCTGCTTGCGATAACCAGACCAGAGTTTAACATGGACATTTGCTCCACCAAAAAAATAGATATAAAAATAAGTTGGAGAGGGATCAGGAAGAGAAAAAGCTATATCTGTATATAGATCCATTTCTCACGTATAGTACCATTGACTGTATATTCTTGGTTCTTACTATCTAGACTGGCTCTATCTCTTTCTCTTTTCTCAATATTATCTAGGAAGTACTTCAAGGCACTTCTGATTATCTCCCCTCTGGTAACGTTAAGTCTACTGGCAGCGATATCAGCACGGATTAGAAGCTCAGCAGGAATCTTCACAGATATAGGGATCATCTTAGGCATAGTAGACCCAATAAATAATAACGAAAAGCTGGAGCTAGGTATTGCGTATCGAATTTTTCGGCAAATCTATAGGGAGTAGGCTTGACAAGGTTTGAGGCTAACATCAGTAGTGATATGGAGAGGATCGTTATACGAGATCTAGAGGGACTGAAGAAAGTGCTTGAGGATCCGCTCATGTTCAAGATCTACGAATATTTCATACCATATAGAGCTAAGATCTTGAGCACGGAGCTTATGTTATATCCGCATGAGCATGGCTGCAAAGTGGATGAGCTAAATGGTAGATTCTGGGTATATGTGAGAATAAGATATTTAGCAGGAGATAACGAGAGCTATTATGATGCAGCACTATGGAAGATCTTAAAGAGACTAGATAAAGAAGCACTAGCTAGAGTATTGAAACACATAGAGATCGAAAATGAATAGCGAGAAACACTACTGTCCAGACTTTCTGGAGAATCTGATAAGCAGGCTGGAGAAATACAGAACAATATACATATCTCGTAGTTTTAATATGGTAACAATCAGAATAGGGTATGACGAGTTTATATTGCAATGCCTACCAGACGGATCGCTGAAAGTTTCGATCACTATGAAAAGAGATAATAACTATCATTATGATGTTGCCATCGAATATATAAAAGATTGGCGGGATATGGATGCGCTTGGATATTTCATCATTGCTATGGCTGCTGGGTATAGTTTGAAGAAGCTAAAGTGTTTCTAACTGACCTCCTCTCCTGCCTTCAGGTCTTTATCTTGATCTTCATTCCTTTCAGGCGGATCATCAAAAAAATCGAAACCCTAGAAGGTTTGTAAATCCCCATCCCCACCCTGAAGATCAGGGCTTTCAGGTTGTAGCGTTTTTGCTTCTTAGTTGTGGGTGATTGTGGGTGAGTGAGATGTGGATCAGGGATATTAAAACGTTCATTAAATATGCGGAGGGTATGAATCAAAGAGTTGAGGGTGGAGAAGCGGATAGGCTTGAGATCATATTGGGTCTCAAGTTTCTCTTCCAGATGCTTAGGGAGAGCTCAACTAACTGGTTGAGGTGGCTTGAGAACTTCGCTGTTCTTGCTAATGTTGATGAGGAGGAGCTGAGAAGGCTGTGGAGAAAGATATATCCCCACATAGTTGATCTATTGCTTGAAGATGCAAGACACACGGAATATGTTGAGAAGAGGATATCTGAGGCTAGATCTGCTCTTATGGAGATTTTAAAGCCCTCTCAAGATCAGAGATCAACTATACATATCTGATCTTTTTGGGGGTTTAGTATGTTATTAGATCTTTTTGTCAGGTATAACCCTTCTAGAGAGATCTTTGCTATTGGGAGAAGCGGAGAGGCTATAAGGGTAGCTGGTAAGGAGTTTAGACCTTATTTCTATGTTATATCTCCGAAGCCTGAAGTAGATCTGCCCGAGTATGCTACTGCAGAGAGCACAAACATGATTGCTCTTATCTTTGACGAGGCTAGAGGTGGCTATAGATATGATCCACATATGTATGTATTTAAAGTATATACATCTAGTCCCATACAGGTTAGAAAGATCGCTGATACGCTTAAACCGCCTGCTAGGTATGCTGGTATAGTGAAGTTTGATGTCAGAGCTTCTTTTGATCTTGTCAAGAGCTTCATACTCGATAGAGACCCCTTATTAGAAGATCTAGATTTTGCTGAAGCGATATCACTTGCTGTTGAGAAGACACAGGATCTTAAGGTTGCTTCATTCGATATGGAGGTTGAGGCTAGTACGGGAGAGTTCCCACAACCTGGTAAGTCGAGGATACTATCTGTATCGTACTCGATATCAAGACTTTCTGAATCTGCTGACAAGGATCTCGAAGATTTTGTGGAGGACACAGTCATAGAATATGGGAAGGGCGATGGATGCGATGCTGTAGAGAGATTCCTCAAGGACATAAATGGGGTTGATCTTGTTGTTGGCTACAACTCTGCGGACTTCGACATGAGGTTTATAAACCATTGCCTAGACAAAGAACACAAAGATGGAGAGTCGAGATTCCTTATATATAATAATAAGGTATATCCCCACATAGATCTTTTTCTTCTTGTAAAGAGTATGAGGGCTGTTCTTGGGATTAGATCTACTGTTGCGTATAGCCTTGACGAAGTGGCATTAGATCTCGGGATTCTTAGGAGTGGCACAAGGATATATGATGTTGAGAGGCAAGCATCGCCAGAAACGATCTCTAGATGGTATAGAAGTGATAGAGAGCGATTCGAGCTATATTCGAAAGCTGATTCTGCAATTGCCTTTGCAATGGCGTCCCAATGGATCCCTGTTATCGCAGGTATATCTGCGATATCTAAGATTCCTTTATCGAAGATACAGGATCTGCCATCCGCAGGCTCTATAGTCGAGTATATATTGATCAGATATCTTGAGAATCTAGACCCTCCTGCAGTAACCGAGTGTAGGAGAGCTTCGTGGAGCTTTGGCAAGGTTTCTCGTGAAAGGGCTATGGAGCTCGGTCTCGGGGAGGAGTACTACGTGGGAAAGGTGATCTCTGCTGGCGGAGGTGTTTACAGGAATGTTGCTGTCTTCGATTTTGACCAGCTATATCCCACGATCTACACTTTTTATCAGGTAGACCCCGTTTCTAGTGTTGCATCAAGAGAACCTCTGCACACAGGTGCTATTAAGATATATGTTCGTAGGGATTCGCAGGATAAGGTTTTCTATTTCAACCCCCTCCCAGGTGCTGTAAGCATTCTGTTGTCAAGGTTCTATGAGGCTAGGAGGAGGCTCAAGGCAATGGCTAGGGAGGGTGTTTCATTTGCAAAGCTAGCTGATAAGGCTGTTAAGATCATAGCTAATTCAGCCTATGGTGCGCTATCAAAAGACAGCGGGAATCTCATCAATGAGTTTGCATCAGCATATATTTTCTACAAAAGTAACGAGATCCTTCTAAAGGCTGTGAAAGCTATTGAGAAATTGGGGTTAAGGGTGGTCTATGGGGATACTGATTCACTTTTCATTCAGATCCCTGAGCACGTACATGGAGAGCTATTCGACCAGTTGATTCAAGATGTTGTGGATGCGGTAAAGAGTGCTGTTAGTGAAGCGTTTTCATTAAAGTTTGAGGGTCTCTATGAGTATATGGTTATTGCTATGCGGAAGGCTGGCGATGGTGAGAGCAAGAAGAGCTACGTCCTGATATCGGATGACAATATCATTCTTAAGGGGATTTTCTATAAGCATGAATTGCCAGAGATTCTTGATGTTATGAGGGCTGAGATCATAAGGAAGATGTTGTTAGGGGTTCAGCCAGAGAAGATCCTTGATGAGATCCTTAGCGGATTATCACATGAGGAGATCGTAAGAGGTCTAACGATCAGAAAGACTGTTGAGCTCGACTTCATATCTGAAAAGGGTGGTTTGAAGCTGCTCAACAAGCCACAACACTATGCGGCACTTGTATATCTATGCTCAAAAGGGCTATGCGAGAGGCATGGATCTAGATTCTTCTTATCAGCAGATTTAGAGAGCATCAAAATAGTTAGCGTTAGATTTGGAGCTATATCCCCTAGAGATCTTATCGTCGTTATCGCTGATGAGATCAAGAGGATTATAATTAAAGAGATCAGTAAAGATGATGAGAAAAACGGATATTGGATCAGCTATTCAGAGAAACCGCTAAAAATGGAAGATGCTGCCAAGCTTCTCAGAGTGTGTGCTCTGAAGGCTCTGAACGAT
>Ga0080007_1068561_pt1 | contig 13132 bp, 9 predicted proteins | sample OctOCTMetagenome_FD_69210 | JGI IMG/M metagenome (GOLD analysis project Ga0080007, IMG submission 69210) | Hot spring and microbial mat streamer communities from Octopus Spring Streamers, Yellowstone National Park, USA - OCT_B (SPADES... | ecosystem: Environmental > Aquatic > Thermal springs >...
TTATTTTTCCAACTGCTCCTCCTATCACCTACTAGCTCTTTAAAGGCCTTCAGGGGACAAAGCACTTGTCAGACACATTCTGAAACCTCTCTTAGACCATCATATCAGCAATCCCACCTATGAAGAGCCACAATCACGCAAAACATAACATGAAAGTTTAAAAACAGGCTCCGATGTATAAGACTCACCCTCTTATTTATATCAAGTAACATCTGAGACCCTAGTATAAAAATCCCCGTTCTCCAGGGCAGGGGCTGTATCCTTTTTCATGGTAGTGGGGATGCTTTTATATTTTTTTGTTTGGGCTTAAGCTTATATGTATTCAATCCATAATTGCATTGATGATTAGGTGTTATCTCTGCTATATCTTGGTGTGCAGAGACCTCGGGAAGCAATGATGCCCAGAGCACCCGAGACCGAAGCCCTTCTGGGCATAGCCCTCATAAAGGGCTTCGGTGTTTCAAGTATAGATGGGAGCCCGGTGCCGCTGGGCTCAACAGCCATCGATGAACCCATAGAGATCCCAAGATCTCTGTGGGAGAGGTGGAAGTCCCCAGATGACCACAGGATCAAAACCCTGTGGATCAAGAAGCAAAGCAATCCAAAACAAATTAATACCAGCGATAATCAATAACCATCGGGGGACAAGCGGCGGGAGGAGAGTCGGTATGCTATATATGCGAGATAGTTGGCCGGGATATTGCTGAGTTGAGGAATTACTCTGGTAGAAAGGCCCTTATAAAGCTAGGTCCTAAAGAGGGTTTTCTCATGATAGATTAAATTCCTCTCCCGGAAAACCCTGCTATTTGCTCTCACATCTCTCTACACATTCTAGTGCTAGGCTGGCTATTCTCTTAGCTATCTCTTCAATACCTAACTAGAATCTCGAGCATCCTGCCAAGATATATCGGCTCTCCATCTAATCCTACCACTATCTCTGTAGGGGTCTATAGACATCTCTAGATCTGTTTCAAAGCTCGATCCTGCTGCCCTCCCGCTAACCCTATATATAACATTATGATCTTCTCCCCGCCCTATAGGAGCGGGGTTTCTATGCTAGGGTCTCGGGTATCATATTGGGATTTTTAATGACAAAACTCACACAATGTTTAGGCGAGATCCTAGAAACGATGTAATGGCGTGGTTGTCAATGCCCTCCTAACACGAACCAAGGGCAATATATTAGGAGGCGCCACAGCAGAATGGATGGTCATCAACATAGGGTGGGCCATGGGAATTATTATTATTAAGGATCTATGCAAGCTTATGGTTTAGCTGTGGACATATAAACCTAGCTGTCGCTATCGCCACATTACGATGGGCCTTTCCCCTGATCAATGGTCTCAGCATATATAGTTTCACAAAGTCTGGGCACCTTCATAGGTGCTATGGCGGTTTATATAGCCTAATGGATCACTTTAGGAAGACCCAGGATAAAGCCGTGAAGCTAGGGGTCTCCCCACGATTCCCTAATGAGGAGCGTCCCAAAGAACTTCGCCACAGAGGTGATAGGCACTCTAGTGCTCATGCCAGGGTTCTAGCGATAACAGCTAAGCAGGCAGAATGCCGCAGTACCTATACCCACTGCTAGTTGGCTTCCTAGTACGGAGTACTGAGACTAGGAGGATCCATGGGATGTGCTATAAATCCAGCTAAGGATCTAGGCTTGAGACTGGCCCACCAGTTCCTACCAATACCCGATAAGGAAGCCTCTGAGTGGGGGTAAGGAGCGACTGTGCCGATCTTTAGCCATATATTAAGTGTTCTGCAAGGATCCTTGATCTCGAAGCTATATTCGCTTTGTAACTACTTTTGGATCTATTAGAGTTTTAAACCCAGACCTTATTGCTTTTTATCAATAATGATCTATCACTTAGATCCATCGAGCCGAGGCACTAGCCTTTTGAGGCGAAGACTAAGCAGGATAAGATTGATTGTGGTGACATATCTATCTAAACATACTTCGGGTAGATCTATTAATAGATAAATAGATTATGGCATTATACCTGGTTTAGGAATATAATGAATATTTATAAACCTCTATAGGCATATATAGGTGAAACTAGGTGAAACCCGGGGGCGGTAGTTAATGACCCTATGGAGTCTCGAAGATAACAGAGCTCTAGGTACTATGATGATTAGAAGGGCCTCACTCATTATAGGAAAAGATAGGACATCGAGAAAAGCTTCAGATCTAATCGGGTTGGGAAAAGGGCTGACCTCCATAGAGGGGTTGAGGATGAAGATATAGAGAGGAGGTGATCTTCTATGGCTTCTACGGAGATGAAGGAAACTATTCATGGAAATACGGGTGTAAGGCTCCTAGTTGATAGGATAACTATCGCTGTAGTGATCTCTTTGGCTATGTTCATATTTATGAGAATGATTCCTTTCCTTCCGGGTAATTCTCCAACTGATCGGGAGTCATCTATCTTCTTAGTAGCTCTTGTAGCGATGGGGATAGGTGTTCTAACCTTTTTTGGTAGGGCGAGTATAGCTTCTATCATATCCTGGCTTATAGTAGTTGCATCGATACTTTGGCATCTACTAAACATAGGGTTTCTAACACTGCTTGACCCTAGGATAGCGTCGGGATACATGGTACTCTCTCTCAGTGTTCTAGCCATTGTAGGGGGCTTCATAATATTCTCTCTGGGAGTGGCTAGAAGAGAGCCCCTGATCTTCGTTATATCGGCTCTGGCTCTCTCCATAACCCTGACCCCGTATTACTACATAGCCATTCCCATCATGCTCCTCCCCATAATTCTTATAAGGGATGTGAGGATATCACTGCTAGTGATATGTGTAATAGCTGTTTTCCTTCCATTCCTCTTCGTGGAAAATTCTATAGCACTTTCTCAAGATAGAGAGTTTCTGAACGCAATGAGGACTGGAGATGCTCAGAGAATCTTAAACTTCGTGGTTAGCTATATGCCCAATATATTTACATATATGAGCAATACTGCGTCCTATATAAGGGATATTGGTCCGCTACCAGCATCTGATCCTATAGGCATTCTGCTGAGTCAATATAATAGAATATATAGTATTTATAGCAACATCAGCTCGTCAAGTGCTTCTCCAGCTCCTACAGGCGGTTCTGAGATCAGTGCCTTAGCATTATCACAGCTTTTCGGATTGTCAGTGATCCAGACAGCTATGATATCTAAGCTGGCCATTGCCCTCATAGCATTTGCCGTGGTTATAGCTATCGCTAGTACCACTAGTTATTATATTCCTAAGTTGATAAAGAGGATCCCCGCTCTAGAGGAGAAGACAGATGTCATAGATGTCATATCCCCCGCAATCACACTTGTTCTAGGATCGATGGTTTTCCTCATACTCTTTATAGGGGTTGCCCCGCCTCTGAGGCTAAAAACAAGCTTGGCTGATCAGCCTCTTAACCCGTTCTCCATGGTCCTCGTGTCTGGCTTGATAGGAGGGGTTTTCGCCTCGAGAGAATACTTGATTAAAAGCGTGGAGGCCACTGCTATAGCTAGGCAGAGACTGGCTAAAAGGCTAGATGATCTGAGTCTCCTTGTAAATGAAGTATCCAAGGATATAGTCTCTGTCTCGTCAACGATCTCGGATATTGATGTCAAGAATGAGGAGGGTAAGATAGAGGAGGCGAAGGCTTTTCTAAACGATACAAGATCTAGGTTGAATTATGCGGGGCTCGATGTATTGAAGAGCCTTGAGGATAGGGCTTCTACATACTATGACGAGGTTCAGAAGGTGAGAGGTTCTCTAAAGAATAAGGCTATTAACAAGCTGGGGGTTCTGAGGGCTCTAGCTAATAGGGGTAATAATCAGTTGAGCTCTCTGGGCCTTGGATCCCCGTTTCCAGAGCCCGAAGATGTCTCTGTTGATAGCAGTCTCGAGAAGATATTGGAGGTGTATAAAGGATATATTTCTATCCTTAGAGGGGCTCTTGAAGCGTCATACGGATCCTATCTAGCCTCTCTAGATTCGATAGCTAGGATGATGCCTCAGGAAAGCCTTCTCAAACCATCTACCAGTCCTCTATCGCTCTATGATCTGGGCGAGAGATCTGAAGCCCTTAACATGGTTATAGAACTCTGGATCAGGCTTACAGAAATTTATTGGGAGAAGGTTAAGGAAGGTCTCAGAGTGATTGCTAAATATCTAGCAGAGATATCTAGTTACTCTGATCAAGAGCTGGGCACTATGTTCAATAAACTCTCGGAGGAGTTCTCATCGCTAGCCTCTTCCCCGCCCGTAAGGGCTCCGGATGCAGAGAGGCTTTTAAGAGAGACAATGGATCTATCTTATAAAGCTATAGAGAGGATCAAGCTCGACTTAGAGTATATAGGGGATCTGGCTAGGGATCTTGCTCCAGAGGCTAGCAGGGTTATAAAGTTCGGTGTTCTCCAAGAGATAAAAGATCTTGAGGAGCTCTCGAAAAAGGTTCAGGAGTTTGATGGAAGCATATTATCTGCGCAAGAGATTCTAAAGAGCCTCACCTCCTTACTATCGATACATAGATCTAATATGAGGCAGGATGAGGAGAAGATAGTGCTTCTAGTAGCCTATCCCATCGCCAAGTCTATCATAGAGGAGAAGCTATCCATAGCCAGCAGAATCTCCATAACGGAGCTCCCATTCTCCCTCCATGCATCCAGCTTCTATGCCAGAATGTATTCCGAGACCAGTAAGAGGACTGAGTATATTGAGTATCTAGGGGTCATTGAGGTTAAGGGTCAAGGAGGGGGTGATCATAGTGGCTGAGGATCTACTTCAGAAGATACTGAATATCCCGAGACCCTCTCCGGTTCTTGAGGAGTGCTCGGTAGTGGTGGTAGGTGATATAGAGAATATAAATGTGCCCAGGTGCTATCTACATAGAATAGCTCTCGGGGATAAGTGGGTAACCTCGGCAAGTGCTACTATTGTGCCGAATATAGAGGGAGGATTATGGCTGGACTATATAAGGAAATATGGAGATATTCTGGGAAGCAAGCTCAGACTCTTGCTAATAGAGATGTCGAGGCATAAGATCTATGTAGTAGATGCCTCAAAACCCTACTCCCCCCTCGTGCTTAGTCACTCCCCTGTTGGGAGGGAGGATAGTGTGGTGGTGCTCATAATGCCTGGGAAAGGGTCGAGCGTTTTTGAAAAGAGCTCTTCATATGCTTCGTATGAGATTGCTAGGAGGAGGGCTGGGGGTGTGATCCTCATAGATAGAGATCGATTCTCGAATCTCTACGGCTTTACAGGAGAAAGGGTGTTGAAGCAGAGAGGGCTTGAGGCGAGGATAGTAGAGATAATACTCCAGAGCCTCGAAAGGGTCATGGGTTTCATTAGCATTAATAGGAGGATAGGTGTTAGAAGATATGTGGTCGCTGCCCTCATAGGGGCTAGCACCGCTGTATATGGTGATATATATAATAGCTTCAGGGTTCTAGAGAAATGCGTGTCTTGGGGCTTCGAGGATCCCTCCTCTATCTATAGGGCATCTTCTATCCTAACAATATTCAGGGCACCCAAAACACTCTATGAAGATATGCTGGCCTCATACACCAAGTATCTAGGAAGCTTCCAGGAGCTATTATCCCATGAGGGCGTATATGTGGAGTATGGCTCGAGGCTTGGGCTATACGATCTAGTAGCTTTGCTGGGATTCCCGGAAATAGAGGCTCCAGATCATATTGTCCAGGGGCACAGATCCCTGGAGATAGTTAATCCAGATCTGAGGATCGATGAGGTGGTTTCATGAGTACTGTGGATATAGGTGTTGAGAAGGTAGACAAGGATAGGAAGAAATATACTAAGTGCTCAGCAAGGTTAGATACTGAGAGCATGGCTATCGAGATCTACTGCCGAAGCGGGCTGATCTTCAAGAAAAGTGTCAGGATAGCTAGGGTAACGTTAAGTCCCATAGATTTATATAGATATGCTGAAAAGGGCGTGATACTGAGTGAGGGTGTAACGATCTACTTTAATAGAAGTAGTGCAGATCAGCTGCTCAGCTATATAAAGCAATATATATCCAGAAAGGGTTTGGAGTGTCTCTCAAGACATGTGGAGGAAATCTCTAGAGCTATTGAGAAGAGAGGCGAGATAACTAAATATATCGAAGAGATCAACAAGAACCCCAGAGAGAAGATATTGGAACTGGCAGAGAGGTTCGGACTACAACTGATCTCGGATCCCGGGAGTAACCCCCTAGAAAAGATCCACAGCATCTTTATAGAAGAGCTAAAGACACTCACGCTTGACGCTATATCCAGAGCGCCTAAGTGCCCGGAAGTCCCTCAGAAGAGCATAGATAGAGTCTTACGGATCTTTGCATCTCTAACAGATCTGCAAGACTCAGTATATAGAAGGGAATCCTATGATGTAATAATGAAGATCGTGTCAAGCATAGAAGATCAGATAGGCGGTTTCATAGATGATGAAAAGAAAAAAATAGCTGAGAGTCTATCGAGAAGAGACTTGGTAGAAATTACAAAGGCCCTCATAGATGTTATAAGAAACTCGATAAATAGGAACATACAATATATAATTAGTAAAGATCTATCGTAACAACTTCTCAAGTTAAGGGTCTATGCTCCTGCTAAATATGTTGCCTAGCTATCTATGATGGCAGATCTTTTTCCATAAAAAGGCTCTCAGAACAACATCGATCCCATAGATCTACTATACCTATACACATAAAAGCGGGTCATAAACATCGCTAGGGCAGGATTTGGATCACTATCAAATAATCAAATTCTATAGCTTGCTCGAGATGATCCGCCTTACGTGTTTCGCGGCGTGGTCAGTCTTAACTATAACTATTAGGAGGCCATATAGTTCCCTCTCAATCTATAATAGATTATCTTATCTATGCTGGAGTCTTGGATGCTACCCTTCTGGTGAGGGTTATTGGCTCTACCTCAATGATCATTGGGCTGGGGGTACGGTTCAGGGTTTCCCTTTTAAGAATATCGAAGTACACCAACATATTGCTTCGGGATATCGACTCTCAGCCCATCAAAACACTTTCACCCATAGTCATATAGGAGCTTATAAAAATACTCCAATCTAAAGGGGCGAGGCATATTCCTAGTGTAATGTACAAAGCTAATATATCTCGAAATCCTCTATGGGTATATATAGGGGCATCTAGACGGCAATGGTTTGAGGTGGTCTAGGTGAATATATATCTTAACTAATAGCCATCCTGGGATTTGTAGAAGTGCTTTATCTATCGATGCTCCTCCACATATGTGGAATACTGTTGCCTCGGAGTTCTTCAGGATTATAGATAGCTTAACACTGGTTTTTATATTGCTATATACACTATATTTTGATGCTCTATATAATGTTTACAGACATTTCTAGATTCTCATGTCCTTGAGATGGTGTTCTTAACCCTTATAACCATGTCTGGATAGTCGCTAGCTATCCCGTCGATCCCTCTTGAGGCCAGCTCCCTAACCCATTTCTCTTCGTTGACTGTCCATGCTACTACTTTGATCCCTAGTTTGTGGGCCAGCCCTATAGACTTGGTCGTTGCTAGGCCATACCTAGGTAGAACCATCTCGTACCCTTCTCTCTTAGCATCTAGTATCTTCCCTGGAGGTTGCATATAAACGATCCCAACAGGTATTGTTGGAGAAGTTTTCTTCATCCGCTTGAGAGGCTCCTCATAGAAGCTTATTATGGCCACCCATTTCTCGGCTCCCAGGGCTCTGATCACATCTATAACATGCATCTCATCACCAGGCACTTTGATCTCCACCAGAATCCCGACCTTGTCTACACATAGCCTCAGAACATCCTCGAGCCTCGGTATCGCCTCACCGCGGATCCTGATACTGGATAGCCTTTCATAGGTGCTACTCCTCACATTAATATCCGGTCCAGTAACCCTCTTGAGATCCTCATCGTGCATAGCTATAGCAACCCCGTCAGACGTGACCTGCACATCAACCTCAACAAGATCCGAGCCCAGATCAATAGCCCTCGAGAACGCGGCAAGGGTATTCTCAGGAGCAAGCCCCGCAGCCCCTCTATGCCCTATCACCGCGAAAGGCTTTCTAGCGAGCGCCTCAAGGATCTTACTCACCTCACTGACACCCATTGTAATACACTGCTATCCTAATTATAAAACCCCATAGCTATATCCCGGTTTTTAGAAACATTCCAATATTTATCCCCCATCCCCGCTTCAAGATAGGCCATATCGCGTTAAGAAGTTTGTGGACGCGCACCCAGTTTAGAATAATAGTTGAATAGTACAATATAAATATCTATCTTAAAGCCCTCGAAGCCCTTTTGGGCAATGCCTAGAAGGGCTTCGGTGTTTTAAGCCTAGATGGGAGCCCGGTGCCGCTGGGCTCAACAGCCACCAGTGAACCCACAGGGGTATCCAAATCTCTTTGGGGGGAGGTGGAAGTCCCTCGACGGCCACAGGGATGTTATTACATCCCTGTGGATCAAGAGACAAAGCAACACCAAACAATAGGATAGCAACAACAATTAATAACCATCGGGGGACAAGCGGATAGAGATAACGCGCCTAGAACTTAGCGTCGGGCTAAACCTTTCAAAGGGGATGTAGCCCAACCTTCCCTCTCCTGGAGCCCTGTGCGGAATGGAATAGAATATATAGTAGCCAACCTTATCTGGAGCTATCTCTATACTCCTTGTCTCTCCTGGCGCAAGTCTTGCATTTATACCGAGCTTTTCTCTTGTGAATGTATATGTAGATCTTTCCTCATTTTTCAAACCATCCTCATAGTCTCTCTGATGGGGATCGAAATCGACTTAGGCTCAAAGTAATAGTCATCAAACTCAATCTCTATCTCCTTAGATACTTAAACATCAGATTTCTTCTGCATCTGGGCTAGCACTTGGGACTGAGCAATAGAAACCAGCTCTTCATGGTGGGGGGTTATATATATTAAAACTTAAGAGCTTCTTAAGTCACTATAACGGTGAGTAGGAGGTTGAAGTTATATGGGGAGAGTGGCCCTCGCTATGGTGATCATCGCTTTTTCATTTATATATTTATATGTTGCAGGGGTTGCTGAGTCTCAGGTCAGTAACTGGATCACTTCCTATAGTATAAGAGATCTAACGGATAATAGGGATCTAGTTTCTGGAGAACCTCTTATAGCTGGGCATAGCTATAGAGTATCTATCACAATTCAGGTTCCACAGACAGTGCCTGGGGGAATTTTCACAATAGCGTTGAACAATAACTTGAGTAAGGTTAATCCCACCATATGGAGCCTAGATAGCCAGGATTACCAAGGAATTAATCAGGGTCTCTTTACACCGGCTAGCTATAGTGTTAGTTTTAACCATGTTCAGGGGGTACTCAGGATCTCTGCTATATTCGCTGTCCCACAGAATTATAATGTACTATATAGCTCTGGGGAAGTAGTTATTAGACAGCCAAGGGATACTCCTGTAATTGTTGTATTCATACCCGGCGGTTCCACCATAGGCTCGATAAGCCTCAGGATTATAGATAGCGTTATACAGAATTACGAGTCTCTTTATAAGGAGAAAAGCAACTTAGTAGCCTCCGGCACCGTTGATAAGACCTACGAACCTCTCGTAAATAGCCTGCTATCCCAGGCATCTAGACTAGCCTCCCAGGGTCTCTATGACCAGGCTGTCTCTCTTCTAAGAAGCATCGATCCTAGGAGTATGCCGCAGCCCCCTAGCCCGGTGCTAACGATAGCTCTTGGAGGGGTCGCTGCAGCCCTTGGAGCAGTTGCTGCTCTTCTATTCATAATGATGAGCAGGGTCAGGGCTTCGAGAGATGATGCTCTTGACAAGATAAGGCAGGCTAGGAACAGAGTTGCCGGGATCAAGGTTAGGGCTCAGAAGCTGGATAGGGTTCTTGCACAGGAGATAGAGGACCTAGAGAAGATCTTAGGTGAGTAGTATGAGTCTACCTAGATACGCCTCAATACATGTTGTGGGGTTAGGGGGAACCGGGGCTAATGTTATCCAGAGCATTATAGAGGGGGAGAAATTCCTTAAAAACCTATCATCAGAGGATCTGCATCTCTCATTCCTAGCAATAGATATAGCGGATGGCGATATAGAGGCTCTGCAAGATGCATATAAGAGACTCACACAGAAGATGTCGGCGCAGGGGATACCGCTCGATAGAATATGGCTTAAGACTGTTAAGATAAGGTTTAGCACTCCAGACGCTCTTTTTGAGTTTATCTCTAGATACGATAAGATCCTTTCGTCGGAAGGTGTTTATATAGAGAACTATAGACCATGGGTACACTCAGCAATAACCATACCACCCCTAGCAGGGGGTGTTGGGAGACAGAGAGCCCTTAGCAAGGCTATCTATCTACTCAACTACTACTACTATGAAGAACTTTCAGGGATTATAGCCTCTTTCAAGGATAGAGTGCTTACATCTAGATACACACCGGTCATAGCAATAGTATTCGGTCTCGGAGGCGGTACAGGAAGCGGGCTGATCTTTGATTTCGCGAGGCACCTGAGATCGAGGCTGGGGACAGCTGTACCTATAATAGGGATCGCTGTACTACCTAGCTCTGCAGATGATTATCTAGCTAGGGGGCCAGCTCCCTACACAGCTCTACAGGAGCTCGAGCTCCTGATGAACAGCGATCTCAATCAGAGGGTTGGAGACATATATGGAAATATATATAGAAACCCGTTCAACGCATTCTTCTTCATAGCCCTCGAGCCCGTATATAATGCTAAGAACAACCTGGTTGAGGCTAAGAAAAATCTCGACGAGATGTTGAGCGAGATGTTAAATCTTCTCTCCCATTTTGACCTAGCAGATCTCATGTCTAGAGTTGGTACAAATAACATCTTCGGCCCCAATTGGGTTCATGCCATGGGTTATCTAAAGATTAGGTACCCCGTGGATGGCTATATAAAGTATCAGAAGGACTTCTTAACCCTTTTAGAAAGGATAGGGGGTTGCATGGCTATTAAAAGAGAGCTTGTTGAGAAGATAAGGTCTATACTCGATGCCAAGCTGCAGGAGCTCGTGGAGATCTTCAGGCTACACCTAGCTGAAATGGGATCCTATAACCCTGAGACATTTGAGAGCGAGGTTGAGGAGCTGATTAGAAGAGGCGGTAGGTACGAGATAGATCTTAAGGCCCAGGTAAGGGCTCTACAAGACTTTGTGAGCTACTATAACACGAAATATGTGAGGGCTATTAAGGCCATAAAATTCCCTGAGGATAAGGTTGAACATGGTGTTGTTAAGAAGGTAGAGGATATCGCGTCAATTATGAGCAATATTGTCAACACATATGATAACCTAGCAGAGATCTCGTTAGAAGATATTGAGCAGGGAATAATATCTGGAAGGGGATTCACTGTCAAACAGTCAGGGCTACTCAGATCCTATCTTAACCTTGTTAAGCTAGTTTTAAGCGGCATAAATGCTATAAAATCCTATCTTAGGGCTAAGGCCCTTGCAGAGGAGCTGCTGAAGAGATATGGAAAGTCACAGATAGCTGAGGCGCAGCTGGTTAGGCAGATCAGCGAGGTTGAGCTTAACCAGCTCTTTAGCTGTCTACAGACCCTATTATCTATGCCAGATATAGAGGCCAAGACCCTTGATCAAGCTATTCTAGGGCTCAGGATTCTCAGGAAAAACCTAGAGGATCGCTATAAGGATAGGGAAGCTCTTGTAGAACATACTAGGAGACTCATATCACAAAAGGAGGTTGAGGAGAAGCAGCTTAGAGAAGAGATAAGGGGTATAAAGATAGATCTTTCCGGTAGAAAGAGGAAACTCGAGAAGCAGTTAGCAGCAGTACAGAGCGAGATCCAGGGTCTAAGAACTAGGCTAAGTGAGCAGGAAGAGGATATGGAGAAGAGCAAGAAGATCTATGAGACTGCTAAGGAATTAGTATCGGGCATAGAAGTAACTTCTGAGTATAGAAAATACTTAGCACAGATAACATCTACAGAGAAAGAGATCAACACTCTTATGAGCGAGATAACCAAGACAGCTAAATTCTATGAGAGAGTTGTAGAACTGAGCGAAGCCGAGCAAATAAGGATCATGGAGAAGATCCTCAAGGAAGAGGAGAGCGCGCTGCAGGGCGAAGGTGTGCTTAATGAGATAGTTGATAGGGATAGGTTTAGAGCAACGATAGATAGGTTTATAAGGATCCTCAGCATCCCAACCCAGGTTGGGTTAACCAATAACTTCAGAACAGATCTAATATGGGTCACGATCAGCATCCCAGAGAAGCTCTGGGATCAGGACCTCCAGATGAAGCTTGTTAACACGCTTGCCCCAAATCTAAAAATAGAGGCTAGTAAGGGGATAACGGTAAGACAGATACCTCAAGTAGATCCTTGGACAATATCGATCCTAGTGATCTTCGCCAAAGCAAGAATAGAAGATATAGAGATGTATCAAGCCATGAAGAGAGACGCGGGAGAAACGAGAAAAGCAGAGAGGATCTTATTCAGAAGCTACCTCCTAGAACACTGGAATAAAGATATCGAAGAACTGAGGATCCTCCTAGAGACAAAGAAAGAGACCGAAGAGGTAAAAGAAGCCAAGAGATAGAATCTATAACTAAAAGTCCATCCTTTTAGGAAGGGCTGTATCCTTTTTATACTAATATGAATATTTTTATATTCATTTATTATCTGGACTTAAGCTTATAACCCATAATCCCTAGCTATTTTGATGATGAGACGATACCCTATATGTTTGGCATATAGATATCCTAGGGAAGCGATGATGCTCGGAGCTCCCGAGGCCGAAGCCGCTTGTCCCCTGATGGTTGTTGATTATCGCTGATATTCATTTGTTTTGAATTTATGTGCTTCCTGATCCACAGGGTTTTGATCCTGTGGCATCGGGGGCTTCTACCTCCCCCATAGAGATCTTGGGATCTCTATGGGCTCGCTGGTGGCTGTTGAGCCCAGCGGCACCGGGCTCCCATCTATGCTTGAAACCCCGAAGCCCTTCTGGGCAATGCCCTCATAAAGGGTTGCTGTGTGTTAGTGGCTATATATCCTAAACATTGATATCGCATAAGACGCCATTTCTAGAATATATTGAGCCCATAAGATGCCGGTTGCTATTGATATTATGGTTCCTCCACCCCTCAGGATTGTATACACAGCTATTATC
>Ga0080007_1052601_pt1 | contig 13102 bp, 21 predicted proteins | sample OctOCTMetagenome_FD_69210 | JGI IMG/M metagenome (GOLD analysis project Ga0080007, IMG submission 69210) | Hot spring and microbial mat streamer communities from Octopus Spring Streamers, Yellowstone National Park, USA - OCT_B (SPADES... | ecosystem: Environmental > Aquatic > Thermal springs >...
GCCATAGGTATGAAACCCTCAGCAAACCCTGTTAATATGTTTCTGAGCCTGGACCTGAGATCCCTATCTATCGCTGCGATAACAATCGCTAGGATGATCGCTGAGGTAACCAATAGTGGGATGCTATAGCCAAGGAATATCATAGAGGCTATCAATATCGCTGGTGCGAATACATGTATCTTAGGACTCTCCCTCTGTGAGATCTCAACATGCTTTAGCCCAGCTCTCCTCGAATAGTACTCGTTGTAGAGGTATATGGATATCACATATTATCACATATAGCACAGCGGGTATAATGCTCATAATAACAATAGTTGTATATGGTATAGCGAGGAGCTCTGCCATTATAAAGGCTACGGAGCCGAGGACCGGTGGTGTTATTATTGCTAGAGTATCCGCGTTTGCTGAAAGCCCCACCGCTGCTAGATCATCATACCCAGCCTTCCTAAATATAGGCTTCATAGTGGTGGATATGAATGTAGTGTCAGCAGCCCCCGAGCCAGAGATCATGCCCATTCCAAGGCCCATGAAAACAGCTGCTCTACCAACACTCCCAGGTCTTCTACCCATCCTCGAGAGGAAGGTCCTCGCCATAGCATCTCCATATCCAAGTACCCCTAGCACCCCTGAGAGTATTGTGAAGTAGGCAACATATTTCAACGAAACACCTGTTACTAGCCCGAAGAGTGCTGCCTCGCTCTCAACATAGATCTTGCCTATTAGATAGTCTATAGAGAAGCCAGGGTGGTTCCACGGATATGGGAAGCTATTTGCATAGATGTTATAGAGAAGAAATATCGTTGCGATCATAGACATCTCGGGGCCTACATGCCTGAGTATCACGCCCATGAGCAGGAGTGTCTCTGACCAGCCCATGTAGAGATCCGTTGGCAGAGGCGATATAGCCCTGTAGATCAGGTTTTCATAGTCTTAGACCATATAGATATAGGGTGGGATAGAGGCTATGATCCCAACAATATCTAGATATCTTCTATAACCCTCAAAACCAGGTATGATAGGTGATAACATCGCTGCGAACCATACTAGTAGGAGGAGCATAGAGTATATGGGTTGCCAGCCTAGATATTGTATAAGCAGGATTGTTGGTATGAGGGTAAGTGCTGTCGATACATATGCTATCCCAAGCCTGATCCTACCGATTCTAGGTTTATATATAATGCTATAGAGATAGCCAACGAGTAGGATGAACATGACATGGGTTGCCCTCTGAAGCTGTGTGAGATCGAAGATCCCGATTCTATATAAATATGATATAGGTGTGTATGGGTGGAAGACGAGGTATATGTGATATAGGGTGGCTATGATAGCAACTACATATAAGATCCTCCTAACAAGTCTCTGCAGATAAGCTCACCAAGCAATACTACGGTCTGCAGAATTATTAAGAAGCTAGATAGTAGGTTTGATAATATATTAGCATCTATCCATAACCGTTAGATCTTGTATGTGTTTAAGCGATATGTTAGCGTATATACAAATCGAATCCCCCTCCGAACAACCTCTATTTATAACCCTTCTAAGCTCCTCCAACTCAGCACATAGCTCTTCGAAATACCACTTATTATTGACATAGCCCTCTCCAACTAGCTTTGGATTCCCCTCGCTATAGCCTTCGGGAAAGTACATGTTTTTAACAACATAGTATCCCTTGGAGACGAGAATAGCGCCAATCCTAGTGGCGGCGGGATGCACACCCCTGTCTAGGAGAGATGCTGTTTCGCGATCCCAGGTATATGTGATCATCACCCTTGAGTAACTCCCAAGGATCTTAGATATCTCTTCAACAACCCTATCTATGGCGTTGTATACGTCTTTGGAGGTGGCTAAAACATCTATCTCTGCCCATGGAGAATATTCCCCTCTACCAGTGAAGATCGTTAGGAGGATCACGCTACCTCCAATTGCTAGCACAGCCTCATATACACCCCTAATCCTCCCTCTAGAACACTTCACAATATCTGAACCAAGTTTCTCTGCTATAACGCCACATAGATCCACACTATCTATATTTAGCACCACAGATACTAACATAAATAGCTAATAAACGGCCACATCATACATCATGATATAGTCGATCAATCTTAGAGCTGAGTCCGAGCACTATCCATAACAACAATAATAATGATATTAACAGTTGAAAAATCCATTTTTAAGAAGGGAAAGTTAAAGGTAGTCTACCGCTATTAACAATAATATCATCAGGAGTTCCAGCATACATCATATATCAGGAGACCCTCTTCTCATCAAAGGGGCGGCGCGGAGGGCCAGAGCCCCGCATCCTTGGCCGCTAGACGACCCGGCTTCAATATTATCTCATCCTAGCGGGTTATAAAGCTTATACAGTAACCTTCATAGAGGTAATGTGATATTAAGATCGGCTCTAAATAGCTAGGAGATCGTATTGCTTCGACAACTGACTAAGCTGGTTTGGGCAAAGCTTTTTATTTAATAGAGTTACTAGATCATTATGGGGTAGCAATGCCTGCACTAAAAAGAATAAAGATGTCAGACCTTAGAGAGAGGGTTAAGAAGGTAAGAGGTCGTGGAGTCGTGAGGGACAACGCCAAATCCCAACAGAAGCCAGAGGAAGACATCTATAAGCTGGAGCTAGAAACGCTATACATGATAGGTGCTCCTGCCTGCTAATCTGACCTCCTCCCCGCTCTGAAGAGCGAGGCTTTCAGCTGTAATCATGGAATTCAGTCTTGTCTCTAATATCGTTTTCAAGCAGATCTCTGAATAAAGATCCTTAATCTTCGTTTACAAATCTTAGCGGTAGATGCTTTCCTTGGGAAGAATATGTTTATATTTATAAATGATTAGACTTAGTTCTTCAGCGCCTGGTATCAACCTATTTAAGGATCTCGGTTTAGCTCATTAAAAATAACGCTTCGCGCTTTTATATATTAAGGCTTTATCGCGGATCCTCCGTGTTATCTAACTACTATCTCTATTACGGACATGATGTTGTGAGTATTATGTGCATTTCGGATCTAACTCGAGCAGTTCTTTAGATTTCTTGTGAGAGATATAGCTATTGTTGATATGGTTAATAGCTATGAAGAGCTTAAGATGCAAATACGTTCAAAAGATTTTCCATGTTAGTTGAGAAGCTCTCAGGGCTTACAACACAAAAGCCTCGTCCTTTAGGGCTGAAAGAGGCCAGCAGTTGTTGGGGATGTATATAGAGATGGATGAATCGTCAGACAGGGGTTCACTCGTCATTAGTCAGCTCTCGGCAAACTCTTCATCCATTTATATAAATTTCTTGGGAGATATATTTTTCGGTGTCTCGATGGATAGGTTTTTGACTGGTTTTGTATTTATTATACTTGGCTTCATACTTGTATTCCTCGCACTTCTTGTTTTCTCCCTGTTTACCGGTGTTGAGGCTAAGGGTTTTGGTTTTATATTGATAGGCCCTATACCGATTATACTGAGTGGAGGTGCTGAAGCTATATATATCCTCTTGATCATTACAATCGCTCTCATAATTGCGATAGTAACTATGCTAGCCAGGGCTATAAGAAGAGTCTTTAGCCCTTAGCAGGATATCTGACCTTCTCTCCGCCCTAAAGGGTGGGGTTCCCTTTGGGCGGTTCATCGGTTCCCCCATCTATTCGGGTTTACATCTGTCATTTGGGGGCAGACGGGGTGGTCAGAACTCCCCCAGGAATTACTTTGATCTTTAGCTTTTTCAAAGCCCTCTTCCTAATATTGAGCTTTCTGATGACATCCCTATCTGCTTCGAATCCGCATCTGGGGCATTTTAATCTTCTATATCCATTCTCCTCCAGCTTTGAATCGCATTTTGGACGTTCCGATTATGTCCCGTTTTGGCTTACTATGGCAAGTGGAACCCCGTGCTTCATAGCCTGCCAGTTTATCCATTTAACAAGCCTAGAATATCCCATTATGATCAGCTTGGTTCTGTGATCCTTGTTCTTTATCTTTCTCAGGGAATTTATCAGTCCTGTGAGATCCTCTCTAGCTACTGCGTATCCAAGCTTCTTAGCAACTCTCACGATCTCAAGAGATGTTTTCCTAGCCCAGTCCTCCAATATATTCCTATTATTCTGTTCAGGAGCCCCCTTCTCCTCCTCCATGCAGGATACCTTGGAGAGGAGTATCTCTTCTGGAGATCCTCTGCAAGCTTCTTCCATCTATGGGCTTCACCGATCTTGGTGTCCTCTCCTTGTTTATCCTATCATCTCCATAGACTATCTTCCTTTCATTGATATCCATAGCTATAGCATCCCTAGGCTGGTAAGGCTTTGGCCTGGGTATCTTCTTTGATATCCAAAGCATCATCCTCCCATTTCTATAGACTAGCCTTGCCTCCCCATTCTCATACTGATCATACCTCCTGTCCCAGCCGATGATCTTGAGTTTAACCCCTCCTATGATCTCCACATAGCCATCTTTCACCCTATATCCCGATCCTGGATGTAACAACATGCTCAGCTTCCTAACCCTTGGTCTCCTACCCCTCCTAGGATTGTTCCTCCAGGCATTGGCATTTGCAAGGGCATCCCTATAGCAGTCAATAGTAATCCTTGATGGGAGGTCGAACCACTCTCAAAGCTCTCTATATAGAGCATTATGAACACTCTCAAAGCTCCTCAAATTAAGCCTCAGAATCCTGTTTATAGCATAGTTGAGAGCAACATTGCATCCTCTGAGGAGCTCTATGGCCCCCGGCTCGGGACTAACCCTCATTCCGATCGAGATGGTTAGCAACCCCTCACCGCCAGAAGCCATAGAGTCCCTCCAAAAACAATCAAAACCCTAGAAAGCTATTAAAACCATCCCCGCCCTGAAGGGCGAGGCTTCCAGTTGTAAAATCATGAGCTCAGATCTATAAATATCTTTGGGACTCAAACACCGATAAATACAGACTAAACTATCATTCTAATAATTAATTGATAATAAGCTGATATAAAAATATTCCAATTAATGTTTAATGTAAAAATACAGCCCATAAATCCGAACCTTCCCTGCTTTTAGGACGAGGCTTTTAATAATATGATTGATATGACTAGGTGACAAAAAGCTCCTGTCTAGAGCTATGGGTCCGGGGCTATTTCGTGCTTCCTGATAGCTAGCTCATTAATTGGTCTACCTAGTACCTCATGCTTATACCTACTGTGCTTAACTATGCCAGATGATGGGGCGATATTCTTGTGTACTTTGTTATGTAGAGACTCTTGACATGACATATAATGATTGAAGCTTATGATGCTGGGGGTATAACTATAATAATCTGCTATGGAATTGAAAATGGAATTCAACTTTTAATTCTATAATAGATCATCCGATCCATGTTGTTTTTTGATTGTTTAGCTCTATAGTAGATCATTTGGGGTCTTTGTAACTTTTTCGCCAGGCTTCCATATGTTATATGGTTTTCTGGGTATTTTAGCTTTGATCTTCATATTGATCCTTATATACCTCTATACCTCAAAGTGATGATCTACTATAGAATTGAAAGCTCCTCAAGAACCCTTTTAACAGCCTCCCTATGTAATGGGGTTTGCCAGGCTACATATTTGCCTATTCCTATCTCTAGATCTTTCTCTGGCGGTGGATTATCTATCCATAGATAGTCTTTCCTCGGAGGGATATCGTATATAACTAGATTTAGCCTAGCTAGCTCCTCCATAAAGGATATCCTCTCTCTCGTGAAGAGGGTGTCAGGGCTCTCTACAGCTTCTCCAAGCCATCTCCTCTCATTTTCTCCAAGAGCCTGGATAAATCCCCTCAAACCTTTCCTGCTAATAATCCTCTCAATAGCGATCTCTATATCCCATCCCGCTCTATAGATTTCGGTGAGGGCCTTTGGATTCCCGCCTGTAAGTCTCCAAATCTCTTCGAAATGAGGCTTCTCACCTGGTATCTGGCTATATAACTCGTGGAATCCTTCTCTACTCATATTCCACATGGAGATTAGATCTGCCCATCTATGCCTGCCAATCTCCTTCCTACTTATACCTTCGCTAGTTGCTACTACAGTAACGATCACATCATAGCTGCTCGGAGGATATTCTATCAACCCTAGTAGTCCCTTAACATAGATTGCCGCCTTGTCTAATCCTATCGCTTGAAACACATCATCAGCAAGAACAGCCAGCCTCCTCCGCCCTGCCTTTATCAGCTCTCTAGCAACATCTATCACTATCCATGCAACCCTAACCCAGGTCTCCTCCGCAGCCTCTTTGAGAACCTCTAGCAATCTCGCCTTAACATCTCTAATTCCGATCTCAGCATAGAACCCCCTCTCAATAGGATTTATATATATAACATCGAATCCGTGTTCTTTCAATAGCTCAGCACCCTGCATGAGCCAAGCAGTTTTTCCACACCCCTCTGGTCCATATACAACCTGCACATTGACCATGCCCCTCTCAGCCCATTCCCCCACCCTCTTTAACGCCTGCTCCCTATCTATAAACACAACCTCTATATTTTCTATGAATCTCAGCTTTACCCCCTTCATCTAGCTATACCCCTAATATTCCCAATGTAGTGAGGTTTAACAAGCTATATACTTACCCCCATGCCAGCCCTTACAATTGTAGGCCTTGCCTTTCAAGGCGTGGATGGCGATTTATAAGCACTGTATCCTCTGACCCTCTTGATGGTAATGCGTATGTGTCTCTGGGCCACCCTATAGCTAACCTAAGCCTCCGAGGCTATGATAAAAGCCATAGCCCCTGAGCCCCTCAAAGAGGGAGATAGAGGTAACGCGCCTAAGGCCAGTTACAGGGCTAAACCCTTTAAAAGGGGATGTAGCCCAAACCACCCCGCTCTAGAGAGCAGGGAGAACCCCGTCCTAAAGGGCGGGAAGGAGGTCAGCAACATCAAAAACAAGGATCAAAAGCTATATCTTTGCTTAAATACCCCCAAACAAATCAATAATCAGAGCAAATCTGATCTACTATAGAACTGGACAAGATCAAAAAGAGACCACGTGGATCAGATGATCTACTATAGAATTGAAAGAATTGAAAGTTAATCCTATCCTGTTTCGTGACCAAAATATCGGATGATCTACTATAGAATTGAAAGTACTTAATGGCTTGAGCCCGGCTGTAGGCATTGCTCTCTCAGCGCTTTTTTCCCTAGCCATAGCACTGGCTATAGGATATATAACCCTTAGACTGGTCGGACTCTTCTTCTTCGCAACACTGGCTATCCTCGAGGCTATTAGACAGGTTATGAACTATGCTGAAATAACCTTGACGGGGCATATTGGGAAGAATGTGCCTATAGTGATTAGCGATCCTATATCACTTGTATATCTAGCCGTGCTGGCCGTGGTGAATATACTCATATACTTATATCTAATGAGCACTAAGCATAGGATAGTATATTGCAGCTATAAGGCAGGATAAGATCCTCTCCCAGAGCTATGGGATAAATCCATATAGATATTCAACATACGTGTTCGCATTAACATCTATGATGCAGTCTATATGCGGGAGTATTGCAACCCTTTATCTACTCTATATAAACCCTGACAGCTTGTTCAACCCATACATATCCCTCCTAGCCCTTGTAATAGGACTTCTAGGGGGATATCTAAACATCTTAGGGCCCATAATCTCCTCAATAACTATTATATTTCTATATGAATACACCTCGAGAATCGCTGAGAATCTCAACTTAGCCTTAATAGGGGCTATAGTAATAGCTGTAACACTATATCTCAGAACAAATATTTCAGAGATCCTTATCCAGCTATATCGAAGATCGTGACACCCTAACTTTCAATTCTATAGTAGATCATTCGAGGCTTTGTTCTCTTTAACCATGTCCCTATACTACTTTGGTTTCCTATATTTAAGCGTTGATCTGTCAGTAATCATTGTGGTAGATAGGCAGTAATATATAATTCTTCGTGATCTGCTATAGAACTTAAAAGGAAATCAAGTTCTATACCTTACTAGAATTAATTAGAATTAGAATACTATGCTTAGAAGATCCAGGGATCTAGCTCTCATTACCCTTGCCGAAAGGTCTTAACCTATGTTGATGCTCTAGATAGCTCTTACCCAGATAGTTCGCAATGATCTTCTTCTCAGCTCTTCTAAGATGGTAGAGAAATGTTGCGGGGGATATCCCGAGAACCCTGGCTATATCCCTTGCCCTGGCTCTTCTGGGATAATCGAGGTATCCTATTGCGAATGCAAGTGCAAGGGCTTCTTCTTCGTATCTAGATAGCATTGGGTACTGCTCAACTATTTTCTCTAGCTCGGGTTCCATGATCTGGAGCCTAAGTATATTGCCCTTTTTCTCGATCTCCTCCCTAAAAGATTCAAGAGCATCCTTATTAGATCTTGTCATCAGAAGCCTCCACCTTTCAGTACCATCCAAGATATCGAAGCCGAGGACTATTATATTAGGGTTCTTCCCAAGTATATCTGCTATAGTGTCCTTCTTAATAACCTCATACTCGAGGATCGCATAGTCTCTGGAATAGCTGTTAACCCTGATCCTCATAGTCCTCCTATAGGATCTAAAATCATTTATAAACATACCAATATCCTCTCCGATAAAGATTGAGGTAGCCATATAGGTAGATGGTGTATAATCAAGATCCTTTCTAAGATTTCTACCATATATATCTCTAGTCCTAGTCAGCTCTGTCCAACATCCACCATGATCAATCTCTAAATATATCAAATAACTCTTGAAACCCATAAATAGCTACACCTAACTAATAATACTCAGAGACCTTAAGAAATAGATGGAGAACGTTATCTTTCATTATATTTTAACGCTATTTTCAATTATATAGTAGATCATCAGGCGACACTGGGCTATAGCTATAGGAAGGAGAGTATCCAGAAAAAATGGATCCGATGACAGAGAGGCTAGAAAGGCTACGGAGAAGCTTAGGGAGGGGAAGAAGAGGGACTATAGATGGAAGACAGCAAACTTAATAGTGAGAGATGCACTGAGGATGAGAGGAGTGATAGTTATCGAGAGAATCTCGGAGGAAGATATAAGGATATGATCGCTAGGTATAGGAATAGGCAGTTGAGGCCAGGATATATTAGAGTGCTTTGAAAGGAGAGCTGAATGCGATAATAGATAAGGCTAGGGAATACAGTGATACTTAATAACCATCAGGGGACAAGCGGGAGATAGGCTCCCGAAGGGCGGGTCTGGGAGCCGGATAGGGGGTGATGGAGCGAGCAGGAAAACAAAACAGCTATGAAACCAGAATCCTTGTCAACCTCTATAGATATTGATTTGGATTCTAAAATCTCGCTTTTGAGGGGCAATACCTCATGGAATTAAGAGACAGGGCTCGAGATCTAGAGCTGCAGGATCGCGATCCCATTATATAGAGTCTCCAGGTTTATGGTTTCTTCATATATGCGTCTTCTTGGTTGGCAGATGAATCATTATAGATTCGACGGTTATCTACATCTACTTGAAAGAATAGAGAGAAGTATATATATAGATGCATATTTAGTTATATCTGTTGGGGGGATTAATACTCCTCTCTTTGATCCCTTCTGGCTATATAGTCCATTAGGGTTTTAATTCTTCTAGAACCTGTTTCACCCTTCTCCCCCTTCTCTCTAAGCTTTGAGAGCTCTTCTACAGCTGTCCTCAGATCCTTCTTGAGATCCTCTAGATTCCCCCTATTCCTCAGGATGGCTGCTGGATGATATGTTGGTATAAATATTACCTCTAGCCCCAAAATCCTGCCTCTATATATGTTGCCCCTCATCCTCGTTACGCCGAGCCATTTTATGTTCATCCTCTTGCTGACCCACTCACCTGCTATAGAGCCTAGGGTGACTATGATCTTTGGTTTTATGAGGAGGATCTGAGATTCTAGATAGTGGGAGCACGCGTCTATCTCATCCCTCTCAGGCTGCCTATTATTTGGGGGTCTGCATTTGACAACATTAGTAATATATATCTCATCCCTTTTAATCCCCACCTCCTCTAACACGCTATCCAGAAGCTTCCCCGCAGCCCCTACAAATGGTAGGCCCATCTCATCCTCTGTGGCTCCTGGAGCCTCGCCTATGAATAGGATCTCTGAGTCTACCCTCCCACTTCCGGGAACGGCATTTCTCCTGGAGAGATGAAGCCTGCATTTGGTGCACCCAAGTATATCCCTTATAAGGGGTTCCCAGGATGTGTATTGGGGGGTAGCTATTATGCCCACCTATTCTATAATACTTTATTTTAGATGCTATTTAGATGATACTGCTCGAATTCTCTATATGAGATCCTGCATATATCCTAGCGTGGGTAGTTCGAAGATCCCCTCTCCCCTGGCGAGTATATATGGCTTGATATTCTCAATATCACCGTTATTCCTTGTTATTGGCGAGAGGTAGTTACTCCTTATAGTTGTTATCGGTGAGCCTGCTTGGTAGCTGCCGGCTGCTGGTGCTACAAGCCCCTTGATGATTCTTTCACCTATTTTTAGTGGGATTTCGAGGAAGCATGGGAACTTAGCCACTTTACCTAGCCTATCGCTTATAGATATACTTGGATGTTCGTGCCCATATATCACGAGCTCTACACCCTTTAAAAGATCCTCTCCCCCAGCTTCCTCGAAGCTCTGGTGACCGTGGATCACGAGGATCTCTCCTAGCCTATAGTGGGGGATGGGATTAACACCATATCTAGATGTAACTATTGATGCATAGTTATCGTGATTACCCCTCACAAACACCGCCTCAACCCCTTTCTTCTTTAATAGATTCATAACCTCTTCTATCTCCCTCCTCTCCTGAGATCCCAGCCTATCGAATCTATGCTTCAGATCTCCAGCAATAATCACCACCCCAATGTCGATGGCGTTGAAGGCAAACTCTATATCTTGTATAAGCTGCTTTAGCTGTCCCCTAGGCAGGAAAAGCCCTGCCTCGGCCATGGCTTCTTCAAAGCCTAGATGTGCATCTGCTATTACAAGGGCTCTATATCTCCTTAGATAGATATAGGGTGTATCCACCACAAGCTCTACTCCTGGATGCACCTCCAGCAATTTCTCTCAGATATAGAGCGCTAGGAAAAATATTACCTTTGATGCTGTATTACCAAGGCGATTTTCACCTAAAAATAGAGAGGACCGGAGTCTCAGCATTTCACTCTATATAGCTTTGCACACTTAGTAAAGCTCTCATCCGCCTTCCTAAGTGCGTCGAGGGCTGCTGGGATCACCTTTTTAAATAGATGGGATTTCCTCGCAGCCTCTCTATATTCTTTAAAGCTATATTCCTCCGAATAGCCGTCTATGGAGATCCTGAGATAGCTGGGGCCGATAACGATTCCCGTACCACCTCTCATGACAACGAACTCCCCACCTCTAAGAGATATAGCTATATCGCTCCCCACCTTAGAGATCGAGAGAAGATCGCCTGATTTGACGATAACCCATCTACCCTCACATATATAGCCCGTTGTCTTTATCTCCCTAGATGTTGAGAGGCATAGACCCTTTTCAAGGACCTTCTCCCCATATCCTATGACCTCCTTTATAGATCCTACAACGGAGAGCTCGTATACCTTAACACCCCTTCTACCAGCCTCCACACTTGCATCTAGGTTTTTGAGAGCCACTCTCAGAGCCTCTATGGGGTGCTGGGACAAAATACCCCCTAGTAGAGGTTAGATGTATAGCCTATAAGCATGTCGAGGATCTAGGTATAGATCAGACCTGCGCGGGCACCGCATCACTACGGCCCTTTCGAGCCTCATCATCTAAGTCAATTCCAGACGGATCTCTCCTAATTTCTTATCCTATACCGCTTATATATTGGTATTGCTCGCAAAATCGATTCAAACGACCAATATGCTAAATCAATAATAAAATACATATACTACCAAGGCATATGCTCGTATAGGTGGGAAGTTGCAGCATAACCTGTCGGGCTTTCTATGCATGAGATGCGGAGCTCGATATGAGAAAAGGGTATCTATGGTGTATGCGGAGCTTGTGGGGGTCCCTTACTAGCTATATACGATCTCGAAGTTGTTAAGGTTAAGCCCAATAGAAAGGATCTAAATAGGCTGGTGCAGAACTGACTGTAAGTTTAAATATCTCTGGTTATCTCTAATTATTTGATTAGATGTGGAGAAGCTCACAAAGATCCTCAGGAGAACTGTTATACTGGAGGGCTGGGTTAATAGGTTTGGAAGGCAAGCACTTAGAGAGATTGAAGATGCATATAGGGAGATGCTGGGTGAGATGACAGACTACGCTCTAGAGCATAGAGCTTCTCAACCCACTTTACACAGGATCTTCTATAACAGGTTTAGAGAGGAATATCCATAGCTCCCCACGAGGATTATCAAGGAGTGCTATAGAGATGCCATTAGAAGGGCTAGGTCATTCAAAAAGCTTAAGAAAAAAAGGACAAGCGGAAAGAGATAGGCCTGAGATAAGGAGCGTAACACTGATCTACTCTGATTCCTAGGATTGGAGATTGAGAGAGGGATATATAGAGGTTAGAACACATAGGGGGTGGAATAGGATAGGCTATAGAAATAATAAGCATCTGCATAGATATCTCTATAACGATTGGAAGCCATCAAGCGAGTTGAGGTTAAAAATAGCTGGTGGGAGGATCCTCATATATCTAACCTTCACAAAGGAGTTTGAGGTATATTATAACCTGGATAACTCTGTTGCAGTGGATATAAATGAGAACAATGTTACCCTAGCCGTGTTTATAGATAGAAGGCTACATGAGATCTATAGGATCGAGACTAACATTGGCAGAATCGTTATAGCTTATTCTGAGAGGAGGAGAAGGATAACAGAAGGCAGATCCACCAGGGATAGGGTTGCTAGGAAATCACTTAGAAGGCTTAGAGAGAGGGAGAGGAAGGGGGATGTTATCCATAAAACAGCTAGGATTATCGAGGAGATCGCTAAGAAACACGATGCATCCTTAGTTGTTGGGAATGCCCATAGGGGTAAGAGTAGAATGGCTAGCAATGCTAGGAAGAGAGTGAGGCATAGATCCACCAGTGCTGCGCCTCAAAACTAGTAGAGATATTGAATAACAAGCCATTACATGCTTTTGAGGGGGCAGAAGAATAC
>Ga0080007_1052629_pt1 | contig 13099 bp, 13 predicted proteins | sample OctOCTMetagenome_FD_69210 | JGI IMG/M metagenome (GOLD analysis project Ga0080007, IMG submission 69210) | Hot spring and microbial mat streamer communities from Octopus Spring Streamers, Yellowstone National Park, USA - OCT_B (SPADES... | ecosystem: Environmental > Aquatic > Thermal springs >...
TCAATAAAAGTTTTATCAAAGTCAGAGGTTCCACCATTTTTACCTAATGAAAGAAAACAAATATCAGAAGAGGTAAGACTCAAATATAGATACATAGATATGAGAAGACCTAAAATGAGAAAGAATATTATTTTCAGACACCTCGTTGCAAGAAAAATAAGAGAATTTATGTGGAGAAAAAATTTTGTTGAAATAGAAACTCCCTTTCTGACAAAAAGCACACCAGAAGGAGCAAGGGATTTTCTCGTTCCATCAAGGTTATACAAAGGGAAATTTTATGCGTTGCCGCAATCCCCTCAACTTTTCAAACAAATTCTTCAAGTTGCGGGCTTTGAAAGATATTTCCAAATAGTCAGATGTTTTAGAGATGAAGATTTGAGGGCAGACAGACAACCAGAATTCACTCAGGTAGATATAGAAATGTCTTTTGTTTCTGAGGAAGACATTATTCCACTTATTGAGGAACTCTTGTACTTTGTTTTCAAAGAGTGTTTAGATATTGAGATAAAGATTCCTTTCCCAAGAATGAACTACCAAGATGCCATTTCTCTTTACGGAACTGATAAACCCGATACAAGGATACCTTTTCACCTAAAAGACTTATCTGATATTTTTTCTCACGGAAAGCTTGAATTTATACGAAAGTTTTTAGAGGTTGGAGGTAAAGTTTTGGCTTTTGGGGTAAAAAATGTAAATGCTTCAAAGTCGCAGCTTGTATCTCTTGAAAGTTTTGCAAAAAGTATGGGAGGAGGAGGGCTTATGTGGTTTGTATTCAAAGATAATCAGCTTGTAGCAAGCCCTGTTTCAAAATTCATATCAGATGAAGAAAAGGAAGCTTTATCTCAGCTTTGCGAGGGAAATGGAATATCTTTTGCAGTAGCTGATACAGAAGAAAAATCACGAGCAATAATTTCAAAAGTAGCAAAGTTGGTTGCTAAAAATTTCTCTCTTGTAAAAGATGGATTTAACTTTGTGTGGATAGTTGACTTCCCACTTTTTTCTTGGGATGAAACAGAAAAAAGATTTGTCTCAGAACACCATCCTTTCACCTCACCAAAATATGAAGATTTAGGTTTCCTTGATACTGACCCACTAAAAGTTAGGGCAAGAGCATATGACATAGTTCTGAATGGAGAGGAAATAGGCGGAGGCTCGATAAGAATTCACGATCCTGAACTTCAATACAAAATTTTCAAAATATTGAATTTATCTCAGGGTGAAATAAATGAGAGATTTGGGTGGTTTCTTGAAGCTTTAAAATACGGGGCTCCACCTCACGGCGGAATAGCTTTGGGACTTGATAGGCTCGTTGCTCTGATGTTAGGTGAGGAGAGTATCAGGGAAGTTATTGCTTTCCCAAAGACGCAAAGTGGTGTTTGTCCTCTCACTGGTGCTCCATCTGATGTTTATGTAAGCCAGCTCAAAGAACTTGGAATAAAAGTAGAGGTAAAAGAGTAGAGCAAAAGAATAAAAGCATCTTATTTCAGAAAATCTTCATTTTATTTTTGCAAAGAGAAAGTTGCTCTACACCTTGAATAAAAAAATGTGATAATATAAATCTTTGATTCATCAAAAAAGAAAATAACTCTCCGTTTTCATCAAAAGCAGTATATCCTTATAGCATGACCTATTTTGTTTTTTTTCTCATCTTCTGTTTTTTTTATTTCTTCTATTTGAATTTTTCCTTTCAGCTATAATAATAATTTAAGAGGAAAAAAGGAATTATTAAGAAAAAAATGAGAAAAAACCCAAATATTATTGAGAAAAAATTTAAAGATGGGATTATTGTTTCTAACGGAAAGAAAATTTTCCTCTTTAAAGGGATATCACAGATTTTGTGGGATTTCCTTGAATCTATTGATGAAGATGAGATGATAAAAGTCATTTCACAAACTCTTAATGTACCAGAAGAAATAGTTAGGAAAGATATACAGGTTTTTTTTGATAATCTCCGTAAAGAGAAACTTATATTATGAGTTTTATGAACAATTTGAGTTGAAAACTCTTCCCCTACTCTTATTCTTCATCTTCTTCTTGTTTTTTCCTTAATTTAGAACGAGATTTTTTGAATGGAGATTCAAATATGTAGTCCCCCCTCTTATCTAAATCATCCATTAAACTTAATCTCTTTTTTTTATTTTTTCTATCCTTATCTTTGTTTTTTTCCTCCTCTATGATGTTTTTCTTTCTAAAAGCAGGAGCTGGTATATCTCCACCCGGAGGTTCCACCGGTGTTTGAGCTTGAATTTTTATATCTGGTATAGATATACTTGCAACAATTGGAGCCGAATATATACCTATTTTTATAAGCTTTCTTCTCAGCGTATCTATTGATCTATCTTTTTCTTTTTTTCTCACATTTTTATTTTATTATTTTTTATTCTGCTATTCTAAAAATCCATTCAGGCTTTCTACCCTTTTTACATAGCTATTGAAATTTTGAGATATTTCTTCAATTGAATCTCCTCCGAATTTTTCAAGGAAAGCTGATGCTATTTCTATTGCTACTGCCGATCTCCCCACTATTGCAGCGGCTGGAACTGCGCAGATATCTGATCTATCAACCAAAGCAGGTTCTTGTTTCATTTCTTTTAAATTAACCGACATCAAGGGGGCATACAGAGTTGAAATTGGTTTCATCGCTGCTCTTACTATAATATCGTTCCCATTTGACATACCACCTTCTATTCCACCAGCTCTATTTGTTCTCCTCCTTATCCTACCATTTTCATCAAGAATTATTTCATCATGAACTTCTGATCCAAATCTTCTTGATGCTTCAAAGCCGATACCTATTTCAACTCCCTTTATCGCTTGTATGCTCATTAATGCTTGGGCTATTCGTCCATCCAATTTTCTATCCCACTGGGCATGAGAGCCAAGTCCTGGTGGAACTCCTCTTACTCTTACTTCAAAAACACCTCCGAGTGTATCTTTTTTTCTGCGAGCAATTTCTATTTTCTCTACCATAAGTTTTTCAGCTTCTGGATCAGGTGTATAAAGCTGGGAATTTTCTATTTTATTTTGCATCTCATCAAAATCAAAATCTTCAGGGTATTTTGCTTGAACACCACCTATTTCTATAACAAAGGAAATAAATTTTATCCCAAACTTTCTGAGCAAGATTTCACAAAGTGCCCCAGCAGCAACCCTTCCAGCCGTTTCTCTTGCTGATGCTCTTTCGGAAATATATCTTGTGTCTTTTATCCCGTACTTTAAAGCTCCTGCGAGGTCGCTGTGCCCTGGACGCGGAACATAGCTTTCTTTTACTTCCCTTTCATCTTTGTTCCAAATTGCCATAAGAATTGGGCTTCCCATAGTTATTCCTTTTCTTACTCCTGATAGTATTTGAACCTCATCTTTCTCTATTTTTTGTCTTCCACCTCGTCCATATCCTCCTTGTCTGAGTTTGAGTAAATGATTTATATATTCTAAATCAACAGGTAGCCCAGCAGGGAAGCCATCTATTAGGACAAAAATTCCTTTTCCGTGAGATTCTCCCGCAGTGAGAAACCTTAACACAAAAGAAAAGGTAAAATCAGGTAATTTCTTGAAAAAATAAACAAAATCTTATCTGTGAGAATTTTTGAATTTATGAAGGTAATTTTAAACTCCGATGAAATACCTAAAAGATGGTTCAACATAATACCGCTTCTGCCAAGACCGTTAGACCCACCATTAGATCCACAAACTCATCAGCCAGTTTCACCTGAAAAGCTTTCTGCGATATTCCCGGCTCCACTGATTGAACAGGAAATGTCAGATAAAGAATGGATAGACATACCGGAGGAAGTTTTGAAGATATATTCAATCTGGCGTCCAACACCACTCCGAAGAGCGGAAAGGCTTGAAAAATATCTTGATACCCCTGCTATGATCTTTTTTAAAGATGAAAGTGTTTCACCAACGGGAAGCCATAAACCAAACACAGCAGTGGCGCAGGCTTACTACAATAAAATATCTGGAACTCGTGTCCTTACAACAGAAACGGGAGCAGGGCAGTGGGGTAGCGCATTAGCTTTTGCAACAGCTTTCTTTGGTATAAAATGTAGAGTCTATATGGTCAGGGTAAGCTATAATCAGAAACCAGCAAGAAGAATCCTTATGCAAACTTGGGGTGCGGAGGTTAATCCTTCACCATCGGATAGAACTAATTCAGGAAGAAAGTTTCTCTCTCAAAACCCAGAACATCCCGGAAGCCTCGGGATTGCAATATCAGAAGCAATAGAAGATGCTTTATCATCACCTGATATAAAATATTCTCTTGGAAGTGTTCTAAATCATGTTCTTTTACACCAAACAGTAATAGGACTTGAAACCAAAAAGCAGTTTGAAAAAATAGGACTTTATCCTGATGTGATAGTCGGAGCGGTAGGTGGAGGTAGCAATTTTGCAGGCTTATCTTTCCCGTTCATAAAAGATAAACTTGAAGGTAAAAGAAAAGAATTAGAGGTATGGGCTGTTGAACCTACGGCTTGTCCAACTCTCACAAAAGGAGAATATAGATATGATTTCGGTGATACGGCTGGGCTTACTCCTCTTCTGAAGATGTACACTGTAGGACACGACTTTGTTCCTCCTCCAATACATGCTGGTGGTTTAAGATATCACGGAGATGCTCCTTTGGTTTGTCTATTGTATAATGAGGGTATAATAAAGGCCTGCGCCTATAAGCAAACAGAAGTTTTTGAAGCTGCTGTTCTTTTTGCGAGGTTAGAAGGCTTACTCCCAGCGCCAGAAGCAGCACATGCAATAAAAAAGGTTGTAGATTTAGCATTAGAGTGTAAAAAAAATAATCAAAAGAAAGTCATACTTTTTAACTTCTGCGGGCACGGCTACTTTGACATCACAGCTTACGATGATTTCTTATCAGGAAGAATGAAAGATGTAGAATAAAAGATGGTATATAGATGGTAGATAAACTATGGATTTAGCTGAAAAGGAAAAAAAGATAGTTGAAATCATAAGAGCGCTAAAAAAAGTAAATTTCCCCGGGTACTCACGAGATATTATATCATTTGGATTCCTCAAAAAAGTTGATGTAGATGATAAAAATAATGTTTTTGTTGATATTGAAGTAGCTTCTCAAAAAGAAGGAGTTGATGAAGAGATAGAAAAGAAAGCCCGTGAAGTCCTCTCTGAAATATCGTGGATAAATCATCTTGATCTTCATGTCAGGAAAAAAGAGATATTCACAAGGCAAAAAATTCCTATAAAAGGAAAGACAATTGCTATATATTCAACGAAGGGTGGAGTAGGGAAATCTACTGTTGCTGCAAATTTGTCTTACTCTTTTTCTATCTTGGGTTTCAGGGCTTCTTTGCTTGACCTTGATGTCCACGGTCCATCTATACCGAAAATAACTGGGACAGAAGATTATGAACCTACATCCCCTGATGGAGAACATATAATCCCCGCTGAGAAGGAAGGAGTAAGGATCATGTCATTAGGTTATATGGCAAAAGCAGGTACACCTGTTGTATGGAGAGGACCGATGGTCATAAAGGCTTTCAGAACCTTGCTCTTTTCTACTCTTTGGACAGATACAGAAATATTAGTTTTAGATATGCCACCCGGATCAGGAGATATCCAGCTTTCTTTGGCTCAGGAAGCTCAAATAGATGGTATGGTTATGATCACAACTCCGCAAGAACTTGCCCTCGAGGATGTGAGAAGAGGAATATCTATGTTCCGACAACTTAATGTCCCAATATTGGGCGTAATAGAAAATATGTCTTATTTTCAGTGCGATTGTGGGAGGAAACACTTTATTTTTGGGAAGGAAGGTGGAAGAAAAATCGCACAAGAATACGGTTTGGATTTTCTGGGAGAAATACCAATTGATCCTAAACTTATGGAACTTTCTGACAAAGGAGAAATCTTTGTCTTGAAGGTAGATGACAATTCACAAACAAAATCGGCTTTTATCTCAATAGCAAGAAAGGTTTTAGATAAACTTCAGTTTCACCAGTAATATTCATCAATAATAGAAAATGTAGATAACTTATTAAGGTATGAAAAATAAATACAAAAGTTATGCCTTCATTCTCTTTATACTTGTTGCAGCTTGCTCATCTGAGAAAAAGTTACAAATATCTCATAAAGAAAAGGTTGAAAGTGATGCTTTATATTATGGAAAAAAATTAGGTGCTCAAATTTACGAGCTTCCTAACTCTATTCTGGTAAAAGGTATCCTCAGAGACTACTTGAAAAATATAAGTGATATTTCATTTTATAAAAATCTAACATACTCTGATTTCTTATTTGATGCAAATTCTTTTCTTTTAGATCAAAATGTACCTTTATCTCCGAATTTTTGTGATTCAAAAGATAACTGTCCCAGGATTTCTTGCCGATGGAAAGGTAATAATGAATTTTTAATGAAGGTTTCAGGCGAATGCTTTAATGATGTATTCGTTTTTTTGGGTGATGTAGATTATACTTTCTATACTAATAATGATAGTTCAAACCCTCTATCTTTTTTCTACAAAGTGAATTTGAATTCCTGGCAGTTCAAAAGTGTTGAAACGAAGGAATACATATTGTATAAGGGTAACATAACTTTCTATGCTATATCATCTCAAAATGAGAAGATTATAAAAAGAGATATAGCAATTTTCGGAAACTCTGAAATAATATACAACGGTCTAAAAAATAAATTGGGAATACAATTTGAAAGTGTTTTTGATTACTACAACTCGTCTACAGGTTTTATTTCTTTTTACTATGCGCAAGTCCAGAACCCTTTCTGCGTATCTTTTGTTTTTGATATGAGACCAAAATTTACTTGTTCATACAAGTTTTTTGTAAAAAAATATATCTTGCAATTTTCCAGAGAAGAAATTCATGTTTTACAATCAAATTTTGAAACATATAATGTAGGAGGTAATTTAGCATGGATTTTAACTGAATCCAATATGAGAATACATGGAGAAAATCTATTTCAAGATTCTCTATCACAGGCTACATGCAGGTTCCTGGATGGTCAAATAAAATTTACTTCTGGAAGTGAAGAATTAACCCTAAATTTCGACAATAAAAGTTTCGGCAATCAGCCATGCAATTTCCTCTGTCCTTCTCAGTGGTACTGGAAAGATACAAAAAATTCCAAAGATTTCTTAGGCTATGGCTGTCTTCCCGGGAGTGGATAGATTCTTTCAATTAAAGCTTCTTACTTTTAGAGTTTCTTTGCTTTTTCAAATGCTTCTTCAATTTTCCCGACCATGTAGAAAGCTTGCTCAGGTAATTCATCACATTCTCCTTCAACAATCATTCTGAATCCTTTTATCGTATCTTCTATCTTGACATATTTCCCCGGGTTACCTGTGAATTGTTCGGCAACATGGAAAGGTTGGCTTAAAAATTTTTGTATCTTTCTTGCTCTGAAAACCGTCAATTTGTCCTCATCTGAAAGCTCCTCCATACCGAGTATAGCTATTATATCCTGTAAATCCTTATATCTTTGGAGTATTCTCTGAACTTCTCTTGCAACCTTGTAATGCTCTTGTCCGACGACATCAGGAGTTAAAGCTTTTGAGGTTGAATCAAGAGGATCAACAGCGGGATATATTCCAAGCTCTGCTATCTGTCTTGAAAGAACTGTTGTTGCATCAAGGTGAGAAAAAGTAGAAGCTGGGGCAGGATCAGTTATATCATCTGCCGGCACAAAAATAGCCTGTACAGATGTAATCGAGCCTCTTTTTGTTGATGTTATTCTTTCCTGCAACTCTCCGAGATCTTGCATAAGTGTAGGTTGATATCCAACAGCAGATGGTAATCTTCCTAAAAGAGCAGAGACCTCGTTATTTGCTTGAACATATCTGAATATGTTATCTATGAAAAGCAGAACATCTTGTCCTTCAACATCTCTAAAATATTCTGCCATAGTGAGAGCGGTTAGCCCAACTCTTGCTCGAGCTCCCGGAGGTTCATTCATCTGTCCAAAGACCAAAACAGCATTATTTATAACACCTGATTCCGACATTTCCAAAATTAGCTCATTCCCTTCTCTTGACCTCTCACCAACTCCACCGAAGACAGAAATACCTTTGTGGAATTTTGCTATATTGTGTATTAGTTCCATTATGAATACTGTTTTCCCAACTCCTGCTCCTCCAAAGAAACCTATTTTCCCACCTTTAGGATACGGAGTTAGAAGATCTACCACCTTTATCCCAGTTTCAAGTATTTGAATCTCTGTTGATTGTTCAACAATTTCGGGGGGATGTCTATGTATCGGCCAAAATTCATCTGCTCTTACTTCCCCCTTACCATCTATTGGTCTTCCAAGAACATCAAAAACTCTTCCAAGTGTTCCTTTACCTACTGGAACCTTTATAGGAGCTCCTGTATCATAAACTTTCTGTTTCCTTTTTAGTCCATCTGTTGAATCAAGAGCGATCGTTCTTACAGTTCTATCACCAAGATGTTGCATTACCTCAAGAACCAAGTTGTTCTTTTCGTCTGATATAGCTGGATTTGTTGTCACAAGAGCATTATATATTTGTGGTAAATCACCATCTGGAAATTCAACATCTACAACCGGACCTATCACCTGCTTTATATATCCTTCATTTACGAATTTATCAGTTTTCATATCTTAACCTCCCTTTTATTCTATATATCTTGAATTTTTCAAATTTTTAATGTCAGCTGATCTTAATTTACTTTTTACGAGAAGTTTTTTTATTTTTTCCGCCTAACTTATCTTTTTTGATGTCTTTCTTTATTCGATAAATTTCATTCACGCAGAAAATAAATTTACTGCCTTTTTCAGAATTTCAACAAAGAACATGATTTCCTCCTCGGTGTTGTAAATGTGAAATGAGATTCTAACACTGTTTTGCATTCTAAGTCTTGCCATCAAAGGTTGAGCACAGTGGTGTCCGGACCTTACTGCTATACCATATTTATCTAAAAATTCTGCTATATCGTGTGGATGAACTCCTTCAACATTGAAGGAAATAACACCTACAAATTTTTCATTATTTGAAGGATCTACATAAAGTCTTACACCTTTTATTTTCTTAAGTTCAGAATATGCAAGTTTAAGGAGGTTGTGCTCATAAGAGGGTAGAGCATATATATACTGAGAAAGATATTCTACAGCCTTGCCTAATCCTATCCCTCCTGAAATATTTGGTGTCCCCGCCTCAAATTTGAACGGGAGCTCATTCCAATCTGCTCCTTCAAGTGTCACCTTTGATATCATATCTCCACCGTACATAAAAGGTTCAATTTTTTCAAGTAGTTCTTCTTTTCCCCAAAGGAAACCTGTTCCTGATGGTCCGAGCATTTTGTGTCCTGACGCAAAGATAAAATCGCATCCTATTTCTTTTACATCTATTTTTTTGTGTGGTAGAAGTTGAGCGCAATCTATTATTACTATTACATCAGCATTTTTCTTTTTTATCTCTCTCGTTATTCTTCTTATATCGGGAGTATATCCTAAAACATTTGACGCTCCTGTGAGAGAAACAATTTTGGTTTTTTCATCTACAAGCTCTATAAGCTCATCTTCTTTCAGCGTTCCATCATCGTTTATGTCAACATAAAAGATTTCTGCACCCTTATACTTTGCTACAAATTGCCAAGGAACGAGATTTGAGTGATGTTCCATTATTGTGGTTATTATTTTGTCTTTTTGACCGATGATATGTAGTCCAAGAGAATAAGCTAAAAGATTTGCGGCTTCTGTTGCATTTTTGGTAAAGATTACTTCTCTCCATGATCTTGCCCCTATAAATTCCGCCACCTTTTTATGAGCAAGAATATACTTTTCAGTAGCCTCATAAGAGAGTGTATGAACAGCTCTATGAACATTTGCGGGAAAGAACTCATTATATTCGTTCACAGCTTCTATTACCTGTTTTGGCTTTAAAGATGTTGCAGCACTATCAAAGTAAATCAGGGGATACCCATTCACTTTTCGTTTTAACGCAGGAAAATCTTCTCTTATTTTCTCTATTTTTTGTCTATCAAGCATAAATGTGTTTGAAAATCTTAAATTCTTCTACATCAAAAAATCTCAAACACATCTATTAACTATTACTGATTTTCATTTTGAATTAAATTTTTGTCAGAAAATAAAGAAACCATCAAACCATTCAAAAATTCAATCATTCAAAATTGCTATTCTTCAATTATTACAAAAATTTCTCCGTTATTTATTTCAGTTTCAAATTTTTTTATTGGAGCTGGTGCTGGCATAGATAAATTTTTCCCTGTTTCAAGGTCGAATTCGGCTCCGTGCCACATACATATAAGTTTTCCACCTTCAAGATCATAGTTTTCTGAAATTGGCATTTCTTGGTGAGAACACCTATCCTCAAAGACATATATTTTACCATCTTTTTTTACAATCAAAAGTGAGATTCCTTCAACTTCAACCCCAACAGCCTGATTTTCTTGAACATCTTCTACACGACCAACTTTCAATTTCTTTATCTTTTTTTCTGTACCAGACATTTCGTGGAAATTTAGTTAGCAAAGAACATTTTTGTAGTTTATTCTGGATTTTTTCTTGTCTTTTTTGTATTGTTTTGAAAGAAAGATTTAAAGATTCAAGATTTAAGGTAATTTTCTACTTTACATAATGTCCCTTATCGGAACTTATATGTTACATTATCTTTCCAAAAGTCCCCCCTCAACCCACAGAAACTTCTCATCACTCCTTGCCTTCTGTTAGAATTTGCTTTACTCATTATATCTTACGCTCCTGAACCTACCCCCCCGAGCGTTCCTAACTTCTCAACATCTAAGGTCTCCAAAACACTTTGAAAAGAATCTACAACTGCTGCAATTTTTCTCACTAAATCTGATGCTTTTACTATTTCTCTTTCTATCTCTCTTATAACCTGTGATTGTTCTTCTGCTGCATTTGCAAATACTTTCTTGGGCAACTACTGCAAATCCTTTTCCTGCGTCTCCGGCTCTTGCAGCTTCTATTGCTGCATTCAAAGCTAAAAGATTTGTTTGATCTGATATATCTTCTATCTGCTCCAATACAGATTGAACAAAGCTTAAAGATTTGCTCAACTCTAAAATTGAATTTGCCATACCTTCTGTTACTTGTATCTGTGAAAGAATTTTTTGAATTTTCTTTCTAATTTCCGAGTTGAAGTTTCTTTAAGCTGTTTTAGAAGATCCGATGCCTTGCTTTTTAGCTCATATAAGTTTAACTTGTCTTTTTTCTTCCTGTTCAAGAAACCGAACACAATTTATATCCCTCCTTCTTTCTTAAAGCCAGGTTACCCCCAGTAGATTTCGTCTATTAAATCTACTCCGCATCTTAGGTTTTCGAGCCAGCTCAAAAACTCTTCTGCTACTTTCCCTCTCATAATTGCACCGTGTTGGGGAGCTATTATATCAACTTTTAACCTTCTCACCATAGAAACCCACTTTCTCGTTGCTACCTGAGATTTCATATATCCCTTGTGAAAACCCTCCATATACCTTATGTGAGACCTGAAATCCTTTACTTCAAAGTAAAAATTATTATCTGGCATAACGGAAGCTCCTATATCTCCTGAAAACAGAATTTTACTTTGTGGATCGTAAACAGAAAAATTACCAGCAGAGTGTAAAAAGTGAGCGGGAATAAGTTCAAGATAACCAGTTGGGATGTTTATCCTCATGCCTCTATCATCTACTGGAAGCATTCTGCGTAAGTCTTCTCTATCAATTCAGAAATGAGGAGCAAACCTCATCCATAATCTTGAAACATAAGCTTTTGCATTTTTATATGTAGATAAAGCAAGCCCAATTCCTGATGTGACATCTGGGTCTTGATGTGAATAAATTATAGCTTCTACTTTTTCTGGCGATATGTAAGATGCAACGATGGAGTTGACATGTGGAAAATTTATAATTCCGCCGGAGTCAAGTAATATTCCTTTATATCTGCTTACGATGAGATATTGATTTGTTTGAACTTCTTCGCCTTTCTTATACGACCAACCGAGCCATATAAATTTGTGAGTTCCATCATCATTAGGAATGTATTTTGTTTGAAAGATTTTTTATTTAGAATTTTGTTTTAGAATTTCATTTTTAAAAGTATAGTGATAATTCCCCCGATGGTAGTTGCCCATAAAGTTATATGAACCCCTAAAATCCAGTAAAGATTTCTCCTCTGCTCTTTCCTTAACTCATTTATTTCATTCTCTATATTTTCAACTATCTTTTCCACTCTCTGGATATCCTTCTCTAATCTTTGAATATCCTCTTTTGTGGATTTTTCTACCATCTTTACAATTTCCTCCAATCTCTGAATATCCTCTTTTGTAGATTGTTCCAACCTCATAATATCATCTTTTGTAGCAACTTCTTTCTTTTTGAGTTCTATATACTCAATAAGAATTTTTGCCTCCTGCTCCCCTATCTTCCCTTTTAGAACCTCATAAACTTCTATCTGCAAAACTTCTTTCATATATGTAAAGTTAATAAATCAAAAAATTAAATTCAAAAAACTTTAAAATTAAAGATTTAAGGTTTAATTCTCAAAATCAGAGTAATAATTCCACCGATGGTAGTTGCCCACAGCGTTATATATACTCCTAAAATCCAGTAAAGATTTCTTCTTTGTTCTTTTTTCAGATCAATTATTTCGTTTTCTACCTTCTCTACTCTTTTTTCCAGTCTTCTGATTTCCTCTCTTACGAATTGCTCTAACCTCTGAATATCCTCTTTTGTGGATTTTTCTACCCTTTGAAGTTCTTCTTTTACGAATTCTTCTAATCTTTGAATATCCTCTTTTGTAGATTTTTCTACCATCTTTACAATTTCTTCCAATCTCTGAATATCCTCTTTTGTGGATTTTTCTACCATCTTTACAATTTCTTCCAATCTCTGAATATCCTCTTTTGTGGATTGTTCTAACCTCATAATATCTTCTTTTGTAGCGACTTCTTTCTTTTTGATTTCTATGTACTCAATAAGAAGCTTTGCCTCTTGCTCCCCTATCTTCCCTTTTAAAGCCTCATAAACCTCTATTTGCGAAACTTCCCTCATATATGGAAAGTTAATAAATTCAAAAATTAAATTCAAAAAAATTTAGAGATTTTTTTAGGAGTTCAACCTATACCCTTTCAAAAAATTT
>Ga0080007_1038790_pt1 | contig 13089 bp, 14 predicted proteins | sample OctOCTMetagenome_FD_69210 | JGI IMG/M metagenome (GOLD analysis project Ga0080007, IMG submission 69210) | Hot spring and microbial mat streamer communities from Octopus Spring Streamers, Yellowstone National Park, USA - OCT_B (SPADES... | ecosystem: Environmental > Aquatic > Thermal springs >...
TGCTCGGCGCCAGGCAAGGCCCCATGCCGTTTATATACAAGCTCGGCAACAAAGCCCTAGCCTGGCTCTTCCGCCTACTCTTCGGCACAGACATCACAGACCCACTCACAGGCATGTACGCCGCGCGTACCGACGTGCTGAGAGAGGCGGCGCTGGAGGCCCGCAATTTCGACATAGAGGTAGACATACTAGCCAAGGCCGTGGCCAGCGGCGCCCGCGTCGCCGAAGTCCCCATACAGTACAGACAACGCATCGGCAAGAAGAAGCTCAAGCCCTGGCACGGCATCTCAATAGCCTCCAAGATGATCTCCCTCGCCCACCGCCTCAACCCCACCCTCCCCCTAACCCTCACGGGCGCCCTCCTCACCGCCCCCGGCGCCGCCCTAGCCGCCTGGGTAGCCCACCGCTTCTTCTACCAGGGGGTGCCCCACTACCTACTCGGCACCCTAGCCGTAATATTAATACTGCTGGGAGGCGTCTCCACAGCCCTCCTCCCCCTCGCCACCGCCCTAGTCAGGCTGCAAGCCGCAGTAGCGCGAGCCGCAAGGCGGCACGAACCCCCCACAGACTGCCTCCCGCCGCCGCCCCAGCCACCACCCCCGGCGCCGCAGAAGCCGGAGGAGCCGCCTCCCACGGCTCTGGAGAGGGCGGCGCAGGGTCTAGTCACAGCCTTCACTGTGCTGCTGGCCACAGCCGCCTACTACCTCGGCACGGGCGACGTAAATACAGCCAACAAACTAGCCCAGTGGGCCTACTACGCCCTAGCCGGAGCCGTCCTCGCACTACTCGCCGACACGGCAACCCACCGCAGACCCTAAGCATTTTAAAAAGGATCGAGATTATACCGTGGATGTTGAGTTGTTGAAGAAGGCGTTGAGGGAGCTTGTGGAGAGAGAGTCTTTTCTCAGAGATCTTTTTCTAGAGGCGCTGAGGTCCGACGGCCGCGCCGCCGACGCCCTTTTAGAGCTGTTCACTAAACATCCAGAGGCTAGGCTGAAGCTGGCGCAGGTAGTTGCTGGATCCTTCGCCGCGCCGCTTAACGTAGCAACAAAAGATGACAAAAGCTGAAGAACCGTGGCCGAGGATGTAGAAAAGCCTAAGCTGAAACGGCGGAAGGACTTGATGACGATTAGAGAGCTACTTGAGGAGCTCGGAATTCGCCCGGAGGACAGCGGCCGCGAGACGGTGCAGTACTTCCTGGAGCAGAGGGGCTACAAGTGCACGGCAGAGAGGCTACGTCTAGACGCCGACTACGAGCTGGACATCTACTGCAACGCCGGCGCCGTCACCGCAGTCGGCGAGGCGAAGGTTAGGGCCGGCGGCAGCGACGTGGAGAAGGTCTTTGAAGGGGCGCAGGAGCTGTTGCGCAGACAGCCAGACAAAATCTCCGGAAAACTTGTGCCGGTCCTCTACACGCTGCTGGCTGAACCACCCGCCGTCCAAAAGGCAAAGGAGCTCAAGATATGGCTCATTGAAAGCAGGTGAGAGGTCGTGGCGCTGGAGGAGGTTCTGGGGACGGACAACAAGCAGTAAGACGACGCAGGCGGCCTTAAGAAGACGCATCCGCCGGCCCCGTCAGCGTAACCAATATATACCCCCAGCAAAACTTCTGCCATGCTTCTGGCGGCGGGGTTTGTGCCTTCGTTTGTATCGCTTTCGGCGCTTAAAAGCCGCGCCTTGCGCAAAGGAGCTTGGTTTAGGGTCGGCCCCGCCGCCAAGGCGCTCATCGACGCCGCCATACTCTACCTCAAGAGGGGCGGCCGCATAAAATCGCCAGCCCTCGCCGAAGCCCTAAGAAAAGCCGCGGAGGAGGTGCTCCGCCTAACCACGCCGATACGCGTGCTGGCCAAATCAGTGGGATACGCCGTGGCCAGACGCCTCGGCGTGGAAGTAGACGAAGAGAAGGCAGTAGCCCTAGGAATACAATGGCTAAACACGCCGAGAAAATGGAAAAGCAGGTTAGAGCCCTCAACCCACATGTGAACAACAGACAAAGTGTCTCAAAGCCAGAGGATGGGGAGAGCCTAAACGACGTGGGGAGAAGCCGGCTCGAATCGCCGTCGGGGAAAGACCCAGTGATCGCCACGGGTAAAATGCCCCAGGCGCACCCCGTTGCTCATAGAGGCATAAGAGGGCGCCGACTGAGCCGTAGCGCCGATATATAAACGGTGGCCAGGAAACGCGGCGCCGGATCTACGCCGTCTGTCGTGCAGACGGCCGACGGCGGCTCTCGTGACAACGATCGAGACAGGGAGGCCCCCGCAGTAAGGCGCCCGCCGACGCCGTGGACCCCCTAGCCGTTGCCCTGGTCCTTGTCGCTGTCCACTTCGGCGCGCCGCTGGCGTATTACGTGGAGGCTAAGAGATGGCTGAAGAGACCTTGGGACGTGGAGAGGGATCTTCAACACACGCCCACGGTCACAGTCGTCATACCCACCTACAACGAGGCTAGGCACATCGAGGAGAAGCTGGAGGACGTATACAGACAGGACTACCCCCGCTACAAGCTCGAGATAATCGTCGTCGACTCAGCCAGCACAGACGGCACGGCGGAGAAGGCCAGGAGGTGGGCGGCCGCGCACCCCGACGCAGACGTCAAGGTCGTGGAGGAGCCCCAGAGGCGCGGCAAGGCCGCCGCCCTAAACGCCACACTGGCCATGGCCCGGGGCGAGGTCTTCGTCATCACAGACGCCGACTGCCGCTGGCCTCAGAGGGACGCCCTTAGGAGAGCCGTCAGCTGGCTCGCCGACCCCTCAGTAGGCGCCGTCACCTGCCTCAAGAAGCCCACCGCCGACGGGCCCGCAGGCGTCGAAGCCGGCTACCGCGACCACTACAACGTCCTCAGACTCGCCGAAAGCAGGAGGTGGGCCACCCCCATCTTCCACGGCGAACTCGCCGCCTACAAGACAGAGCTGTTGCGCAAAATCGGCGGATTCCTCCTCGACATAGGCGCCGACGACAGCCACACAGCCGCGAAAATAGCCGCCATGGGATACCGAGCAGTCGCCGCCGAAGACCTCTGGTGCGTCGAAGCCGTGCCCCACAACAGCTACCACAAATGGCGCGTGAGGCGCGCCCAACACCTACTACAACACTTCCTAAAGACGCCCGTGGAGGAGGCCCCGCCCCCCATGCAGCCCATCCTCCTCGCTGAGAAGTACCTCCACCTTGCCAACCCCTGGCTACTCCCAGCCGCCGCCATTGCCCTCGCCGCGGCCGCCACGCCCCCCGCCCTCGCCCTGCTAGCCGCCGGAGCGGCTACACTGGCCTTCAAGCCATACCGGACGTGGGCCGCCGCCCAGCTCTACCTAATGGCCGCCGCAGTCAAAAACTTACGAGATAAAGAGCTAGTATGGGAGAAACTAGATAAATGATCTCCGTCATTAGTCAAGTACGTAACACAATGTTATCGCTCATTTCGAAGTTAATACCATATTTACAAATACGGTACTATTCACTTCCAGGTATCTATCTTTTAACAGATGGATTTGGGGCATTTGAAGAAAATTTATTAACTAATATAAATATATATTTCGACGTGGAAACAGTAAAATATGCAGATACCGTAATTGATTTAGGTGCACATATAGGCACATTTACCCTATATGCGATATTACATGCAAAGCCTAATACGAACATAATAGCTGTTGAACCAGACCGCACAAACTACAGAATCTTACTAAATAACATCAGAAAACTAAGTAAAATTATTAAAGAAAAAAACATAAAACTAATAACACTAAATATGGCAGTATGGTATAAACAAGGCAAATTTAGATTTAGAAACATTGGCTGGAGCGAGGGCGGATATCTCACTGGAGATCCCTGCACCAGTCAAGATAAGGAATGCGTAGACACAATCACGCTAGATAAACTCATAGAGCTAAGCAACGGCAGAATCATTGCAAAAATAGACATAGAAGGTGCAGAACTTCCAGTCTTGTTATTTTCCAAAAGTCTCACCCGCATTTCAGACATAGCTATAGAACCTCATGGCAACGAAACTTTAATAACAAAAATACTTAGACAATATGGCTATTCAGTTCAATATACTGAATATAAACTTAATCCAACTCTTTATAAATATTGGATAAATATATCCCCAAAAATATTTGGTATTTCAATAGCACTCTATAGACTTTTAGTGTCGACAGTATTAACACCGAAAATTAATATACTCAAAGCAACAAAGCCGCACTATGATAACATAACTAAGCAATGAAATCTTACATTACAGTTAATATATTTAGCAAAATATCTTGTAACCTTTAACCTCTAAATTGTTTATCTAAGTGTCGAATCCTTCAACAGCTGAAGAAGCAATAAAACGCCGCAGTCAGAAACCTACGGGATAAGGAACTGATCTGGCATAAACAAGACAAATGAAGATACTTTTCATCACTCCAAGCTACTACCCTAACGTAGGCGGAGTGGAATACGTCGTCAAGTCGACCGCAGAAAGATTGGCCGCGCTAGGACACGATGTGGTTATACTGACAGGTGCCCCAGACGCCCATATCACACAAGAGGAGATAAACGGCGTACACATAGTCCGGTGGCCCACCTGGGCGCCCAGCGGCGCCTACCACATACACAAGAAGAGAAACCAGCTGAGAAACCTCCTCCGGAACCTCCTCAACGACGCCGACGCGGTGCACATCCACAGCTCACATGCGGTCCTCACGGTGTGGGCCGCCGCGGCGGCGCGGAGGATAAACCCAGACGTGCGGATCATCTTCACGCCGCACTACCACGGCACGGGACACAGCGCCCTGAGGAGGCTCCTCTGGATCCCCTGGAGGAGGTATGTGGCGCACGCCGTCGAGGCGGCCGACGCGATACACGCCGTAAGCCCCCGCGAGGCCCAGCTACTCAAAAGCCACTACCCGCAAGTCAGCGACAAGACAGTGGTCATCCCAAACGGCGTAGAGGAGGATTTATTCGGCTACAAGTGGCGGGGCGCCGACAGCGACTACATGATGTACGCCGGGAGGATCGAGAGGTACAAGCGGCTGGAGGCGGCGGTGGACCTGGCAAGGGAGCTGGGGCTGAGGCTGTTGGTGGTGGGGAGGGGGCCCCACCGGGAGAAGCTGAGGAGGTACGCCAGGCGCCGCGGTGTCTCCTTCGAGCTCCTAGACCCCCAGCCTCGCCCCGACTACCTGCGCCTACTTGCAGGCGCCAGATACGCCGTCAACCTTAGCAGGCATGAAGCCTACAGCATATTCGCCGCCGAGGCCCTCGCCATGGCAGTTCCAACAATAACAACTCCAGAGGTGGCAGAGAACCTACAGGCAGAAGCCGAGCCGTTCAGAGTCGGACTGGTGGCAATAAAACACGCACCCATCCTGTCTTGGAATCAGATAATCCCTAAGTATCTTGCGCTCTATGAAGATAGCGCTAATTAGAAGGGAATATATCACCCACCTTGACGGCGTAAACAGATTCATAGCCCTACTAGCCGAGGGGCTCATCAAGCTAGGCCACGAGCCGCTCATAGCAAGTTGGTGCTGGTACGGTACCGCGCGCGAAATGTTGCCGAAGTGGTTCAGAGAGATCCATGGGCTCGACGTAGAGATACCAATCTACACGCTAAGGAGCTCGCCGTGTAGCGGCGACCCTCGTACCTTCGCTAAGAATGCTCGTTGTGGCTATGTCACAGAAGTACAGAGAGCCAGCCCCCGCTGTCATTGAAAGATGGGGTGAGATTTCGATTTACCAGCCAATGAAAGCTTCGGTAATTATCCCCAGCAAGGGCTGTAGCTATATCAAGCACTCCTTCCTCGCCCTAAGAGACCAGACACACAAACCTCATGAAACAGTCCTCGTGGTTAAGGGATGCAACATAAAAGAGATCGAAGACCTCTGCCGTAAGGCAGGTCTCAGTTGCGTCGTAGAGATTTTTCACAGCCAGTCGACATGAGCCGCAAGCAACTTTTAGTGATCACAGAGCGCTACTGGCCTGAGGGCGGCGGCGCCGAGCTCGCAACACATTTGATACTAGAGATCTTGCAAAAAGAATTCAACATTGTTGTGCTCACGGGCACGCAGAATCCAACAAAGCTACCAGGAGCGCAGTACATATATGAGCCCTTATTAGCTAAAAGAGAGAAGGTGTGGCTCTGGCTAAACGCTTCTCGTTTAACCACTAGTCAACGCTTCCAGAAGATACTGAGGAAAAGCGACGTTGTCTACATCCCTAGGTTTTCATTCCCAATGATACCCCACGCCAGGAAACTCGGCAAGAAGGTAATAGTGCATCTCCACGACTATATACCGGTGTCGTATACGGCTACGATACTTGCCCCCTATGAGGAGCACAGATATAGAATATCGCGGGACGACATCATGCTGGAATGTAGACGAGACCTCAAACACTGTTTGAGCGCGGCCACCCTCTGGTGGCTCCCAACGTTAGCAAGAAAGTGGCTGACGCACGCCGATAAGATAACATGCGTATCTAAAAGACAAGCCGATATAATCACCAATTTGGCCCCTGAACTAACAAGTAAAACAGAAATAGCATATAATCCATTGCCATCAGAACTTGTAAATAATCATAATATAAAGGAAATCGACGATATACCCACGTTTCTCTATATTGGTGGAAATGCGCACATCAAAGGTTTCCACATAATTATGTCGATAATTAAAGGATGGCGTACGAAGGCTCGCTTCATACTGACCCGTATCAATAATAGGGAAATAATACATGCACTGAGTAAGCTTAACGATAAGAATAGGAAAATCGAAATATATCCCTGGCTAAATCGTGATAAGGTGATCGAGCTCTACAACAGGTCTTGGGCACTTTTGTTCCCATCAATATGGGAGGAAACGTTTGGGTATGCGGTTATTGAGGCTGCCTTATCTAAGACTGTTCCTATAGCTTTTCGGGCTGGTGCTGTTGGCAAAGTGGTCGAAGGGACGGCTATGGAGAACTTCGTAACCAATGTCTATGATGTTAATCAATTTGTTAAGAAGATGGTCTTTATTTCACGCCTTAGCTCAAGTGAAGTAATAGCTCTAGGTGATAGGATTCGTGATGATGTAATTAGAAAGTTTGACATGGAAGTTATCAGGTATAGACTAATTAAGATATTTAAACAATGATAAAAGCATAATGAAGATTAAGACCATAGACCATGGCTATTTAAAATTTATTTTATTACTTATATTAATGATCATCTTTGATTATATCATGTTTATTTCAATAGATCCTTTCAACTATGGTTTGATTTTAACTAGAATAATTCTTCTACTTCAATACATACCCATTACCATATTCAACATTAATTTGTTCAGGAAAGGCATCCAATATGTGACTCAAAGTGAGGTATATCTTATATTCTCTTTATTTATAGCATTAAATGCAATATATGTAAGTAAACTCTTTAGTAGCGGTGTTTATTATGTTCTATTTACAAACGCCCCCATTCTCCCATCTATGAGGACCTCAGCGGCAATAATGATGCTAAATGATGGTCATATAGATATAATTGATCCACATTACCTTTTCCCATCGGAATACATTATAGTGTGGCTGATTAGCAAAGCCACCGGTCTTAGTGCTAGTGCATCCTATGTTATTATCTTCGGATTCATGAAAATGTTGCTCTGGATCTCCATATTGTTGATATTAGTCAAAATCTTTCTCATTCCGTTGATGAGAACTCACCAAATAGCTACACTTCACCGTATTGTAAATCTTTTATTTATGCTTATGATATTGTTATTCACATTCAGACCAAGGTTCTATTTGACCGAATTCGCGATAGCTACTCCCCTCTTTTTATTATTAGCTGTTACCATGATTAAAATAGGTTTGAATGAGAAGGTACTTTCATATACAGATATTATTATTTTACTATTGGTTGCACTGGGGGTACTAATTAACTCGATAAGAGATACGATAACATTACTTATGGTTTCCATATTTGTGGTCCTGTTTGTATTGATTACCAGGAAAGATTTAGGACCTGTGAGGTATGTTTTTTATCTGGCAATAATTCTCTCTCTGGCTAGGCTCATATACTTTGGGATGCAGTATCTGACAAGCTATGTAGGTTACGTTGCTTACTTATACAATGCATTAATCACCGCATTAACTATTGGTTTCGACATAAAGAGACCGCCGCTTCATACAGTGATTATGGCACCGTCAAATATTATCGATATAGCTCTCAATTTTGCAGGTTCATTAAGTTTGTTTATATTATTAGTAGTACTTGCATTATTATCCCTAATAGGAACTTACAGGTCATTGAGGGAGGAAAATAATAAACTACTAGCAAGATTTGCCTTAAGCATATTTTTATCGTTCATGGTGGTAAGTGGTATTGCGGCATCAGCATATATATCTAATATATCAGGCTATTTCACTCTTGATTTTGAAACATTCTTCGCGCTTATGTCTTACATGTATATAATCCCATTACTATATGCATTATTAATGAATAATAAGTATAAACTTTGGTACAGTAACTCATTTACGTACAAATTTATTGTAAGAATTTTAATATTAATCATAGTCTTTAGTTCCTTATTTTCCACCTTTGGATTAGATAATAGAACAGTCATTAGATCACAAACAGATCTAAGTATGATCCATAATAACCCAGTTGTTGCAACGCTTCAAGTTAATCAATTATACATGTTTATTACTGAGTATTATAGTAATAATAATATATACATTGGTGATTCAGCATTTTTGCAACTTTACTTATTATTACCATTAGCATATAGAGGAATAGTACCTATTAATTATGCTTATTCATGTAACTTAGATATAAATAGTAATTTAATTTATTATGACCAAATATTTTATTTATTTTTAATAAATAATAAATATACTCTATGCAGTTTAAATATTATACTACCTTATTAATATTGCATTAATATTAATGAAATCAATTTAATTAGATTTAATTTCTATTCTCTTCTGTTAAGCGCTCAATGGCTTCTAAGCTGTTTTTACTATATCATGATAGTTGATAATGATGCTGAAAGACTCTCTATCATCTTATAGAAATTTCTATTAAAGCCATGGTAAATTTATAAGCATTTCATGCGTTACGGTTAGCGTTCTATGCAATATACGATCGATCATCATAAAGTCAAGTAGAGTAAAATTCAAGTAACTAACCCTAACATATGGTGCCTTATAAAGATTTAGTATAAACCCTAGTTTATTCCTTAGAATCTGGGCCAAGTATATCCCATCTTGGTACGCTTTATATGCTTTACCATTTTTACTCAATAAATCTAACAACTTATAACCGATGCTAAGTCTAATTAAATAAATTTCTTTAATCCATGAGAATCTTGTATTTAAAAGTCTAATTAATGCAGTTCTAGCTCGACGAGAATAATAATTGACCACATGTCTAGTGGATAAACTACCGTAATGATAACCAGATGTTACTGGGACATAAGCAACCCTATATCCTTTATTCCAAAGTATTAATCCTAGCAGGACATCGTCTAGGTATAGGAATGTTTCATCTATGAATGGTTTCCCTTCTGGGCTTACTTTCCTAACAATTTCACTATTAGTAATCATATATGCACCACTTGCAAAGGTTACATAGTGAGATTTATTTACACCTGGACACTCATACTCAAATATACCTCTACAGATGTCTCCAAAAATCCAATGATCAGTACCATAACCGCCTGCAGTGTATATCCTTTCACTATTGCCATGGTAAATTAAGCCATTTGCGGCTACTAGCTTTTCATCGCCTTCCATGTAATCAACTAATTCTCTTAGCGAGTTTGGTTGAAGTATTAAGTCATTGTTTAAGAATGCTACGTACTTGGCTTCTGAATCCTTGGCTTCCCAGCCTAGGTTCATGCCACCTGCATAGCCCCTATTTGCATCGCTCCTAACGAACTTAACTCTAACATTTCCTGGCTTTCTCTCCTCGACGAATTTCCTAATTCTCTCGAAACTACCGTCTTTAGACGCATTATCAACAATGACAACCTCGTAATCATCGAAGTCGAGTCTTAGGGCTGACTCTATCGACCTCAGAGCTATGTCAATGAAGCCTGAGCTGTTGTAATTGAGCCAAATCAGTGAAGCCCTAACCATCAAGGTAGAATTGGGGCATTGCTTTTAAGGAATTCGTGTAAATAAGAATATATACCTTTAAAGTATTAGCTTCTCGGTCGCGATCAAGCTCGCGAGAGGTAGCCGATAAAGAAGCAAGGATATGTGATGGCGAAAAGCGCCATGTCTAATCATTCCTAAGTGCCCGACCTAATTACCGCGTTTGGGCGACTCCTCTGATAATTGCTGTCTTCGCCAGCCCCCAGCAGGAGTTGCAGAGCCAGCGGACCGGCGCCGCGGGCCACATTACACCCAGTCGGTTTATGTCCCTAAATAAAGCGCTAACTAAAGGCCTAGACATACCGCCGCAAGGGGCGGTTTCTGTAAAAATCCGTGAGATATATTTATAGGTTGTCTCTAGGCTATGCAGGCCGTTGTCCTCGCAGGCGGCTACGCAACGCGTCTGCGGCCGACTTCGCTTTCCATGTCTAAACACCTTGTGCCTCTTGCGAATCGGCCGGTGCTGGGCTGGGTCTTGTCTCAGATCGCGGAGGCCGGAATTAAAGAGGTCTTTCTCGTCGTAGGACCTCACAATAGGGAGCAGATTGCTGAGTATGTGGGCGACGGGTCGAGGTTCGGCTTGTCGGTTGTGTACCTCCTGCAGGAGAGGCCTCTTGGCCTTGCCCACGCTGTTTCGCTGGCGGAGCGGTACGTCTTTGGGCCTTTTCTGGTGTACCTCGGCGACAACCTCCTCAAGGGCGGAGCGGCGCCGTATTTAAAGCGCTTCTCAGAGGCGCGGGCAGACGCCCTCGTGATCCTCAAGGAGGTTGAGGACCCCACTAGATTCGGCGTGGCGGCCTTCGACGGAGGCGGGAGACTGGTGGGTTTCGTGGAGAAACCCAAGGAGCCTCCCTCCCGCTTTGCCCTCGTAGGTCTCTACTTCTTCACGCCCGCCGTCTTCGACTACATAAGGCGGCTTAAGCCCTCTTGGCGTGGGGAGTACGAGATAACAGACGCCCTGGCCCTCATGCTGAGAGACGGCAGGCGGGTGGAGTACGTGGTGTACGAGGGCTGGTGGCTGGACATCGGTAAGAAAGACGACGTCCTGGCCGCAAACGCTCTCCTCCTTGACGAGTATGCCCGCCTAGACGTCAGAGGCGTCGTTGAGAACTGCCGGCTGGAGGGCCGGGTTGTGGTGGAGCCCGGCGCCGTGGTTAAAAACAGCGTGATGAGGGGGCCCGCCGTTATCGGCGAGGGCGCGGTAGTTGAGAACTCCTTCGTCGGCCCCTACACCAGCGTGGGGCCTAGGGCTGTGGTTAGAGGTAGCGCGGTGGAGTACAGCGTCTTGATGGAGGGGTCTGTGGTGGAGGGCGTGGAGAGGCTTGAGGAGTCTATACTCGGCAGATACGCAAGAGTAGCGGCGGGTGGCCGGAGGACCCTCCGCCTACACGTCTCGGACTACTCGGCGGTAGAGTTTTAAATTGGGGTTTTGTGGCGGTTGTGAGGGTGTTGGTAACTGGTTGCGGCGGCTACGTCGGGACTGCGCTTACGCCGCTCCTTCTGCAGAGGGGGTACAAAGTGCGTTGTGTAGACTGGCTGGTCTTTGGCGACGACGTCCTCAGCCACGTGGCGGGCCACCCCAACTTCGAGCTGGTGAAAAAAGACGTGAGAGAGGTAGACGGCGCGGTTTTCACAGACGTAGACGCCGTGGTGGACCTGGCCGCGATCTCCAACGACCCCGCGGGTGAGCTGGACCCCGAGCTTACCCTCTCCATAAACTACAAAGCCAGGGCGAGAAACGCCAGGCTTGCGGCGGAGAGGGGGGTCCCGCGCTACGTCCTTGCCTCCAGTTGCAGCGTCTACGGCAGGCAAGACGGCGTGGTGGATGAGTCTGCGAAGCCCAATTCCCTCACCACATATGCCAAGGCCAACCTCCTGGCTGAACAGGAGGTTCTGCCTCTGGCGTCCCCCAGCTTCTCTCCAGTGGTCTTGAGGTTCGCCACGGTGTATGGGCCCTCTAGAAGGATGCGTTTCGACCTCGTGGTAAACGCCATGACTCTTACTGCCTATGCGGAGGGGAGGATATACGTGGAGGGAGACGGCATGCAGATGAGGCCGCTTGTCCACGTGGTAGATGTGGCCCGGGCCGTTGCCTTTGTGCTGGAGCAGCCCCCCGACGCCGTGTCGGGTCAGGTCTTCAACGTGGGGTCGGACGACCAGAACCACAGAATTATTGACGTGGCGAAGGCGGTGCAGGAGGTGGCGAGAGGCGACATAGTTTTCAGGGGTGAGGTGGATAGGCGGAGCTACGCCGTCTCTTTCGCCAAGATAAGACGGCTGGGGTGGCAACCCCTCTACAAGTTGGGGGAGGGGGTGAGGCAGATCTACCACGAGCTCCTCCTCGGCCATCTGAAGCCGGAGGAGAGGTGGTGGACTGTCAAGTGGTATAAGAGGCTGTTGGGGAGATGAGAGGCTTGGCGTTGGTTACGGGAGTAAGCTCGTCGCCTGGCTGGAAAACAGCGCTTAGGCTGGCCTCCGCCGGCTGGGAGGTGCTCGGCGTATATAACCAACACCCCGTGGAGGGCGTGCCTGCGGTTAGGTGGGATCTGGCGGAGGACCCCCGCGGAGTCGTGAAGCTCTACAAGCCGTCTCTAGTGGTCCACGCCGCGGCGCTGGGCGACGTAGATAGATGCGAGGCGGAGCCCCAGCTCTGCTACAAGATAAACGCTGTTGCGACTAGGGAGGTCGCCGCCGAGGCGTATAGAGTGGGTGCTAGGGTGGTGTATCTCTCGACGGATTACGTCTTTCCCGGCGACCGGGGGCTGTACAGAGAGGAGGACCCGCCCCGGCCTGTGAACTACTACGGCCTCTCTAAGCTCTTGGGGGAGGAGGCGGTTTTGGCAGTGGGAGGCGTTGTAGTGAGGGTGGCTTGGATATACGGCTTCGGGCCTGGGAGACTTAACTTCGGCCGCGCCGTTGTGGAGAAGCTGGCGCGCGGCGAGGAGGTCAAGGCAGTGGCAGATCAGTGGGGGTCGCCGA
>Ga0080007_1065092_pt1 | contig 13086 bp, 13 predicted proteins | sample OctOCTMetagenome_FD_69210 | JGI IMG/M metagenome (GOLD analysis project Ga0080007, IMG submission 69210) | Hot spring and microbial mat streamer communities from Octopus Spring Streamers, Yellowstone National Park, USA - OCT_B (SPADES... | ecosystem: Environmental > Aquatic > Thermal springs >...
AGAACACGTCCCGGGCGTGTCCGGTATGCGGCAGGGTGGGTGAAAGGCTAAGGGGACACGTCCTGGCGTGCCCTTGCGGGGCGAGGATGGGCCGTCACGCGGCGGCGGCGGCGAGCATCGCCCGCAGGGGGGTGGAATTCCTCGGGGGCTTGGGCCTTCGAGGCAGGGGTCGGTGGGCGACCCTGGTGGCCGGTCCTCTGGCCCTGGGCTAAAACCCAAGGCCACGACCGGAATGCGCAGAAAACGGCGTAAGTCCTAAGATGGAGGGGGTTGTCGTATGGAGAAAGCGTCTACCAAAACCGAACGGCTTTCCCAAATCGAGGCGCTCCTGTTGGCTCATCCGGAGGGCCTCTCCCAGGCGGAGATCGCCCGCCGTCTCCGCGTTCATCGATCCACCATCCACCGCTACCTGCCCGAACTGACCCACCAGTACGGGATCTACGAGACGGAGGACGGCCGGCTGGCCATAGACCGGAGCCGGTGCTTGACCCGGGTCGCCCTCACCCTCCACGAGGCGATGGCCCTCTTCCTGGCCGTGCGGATGATGGTCAGCCGGACTGACCGGCATTACCCCCACGCCGCGTCGGCGGTCCGGAAATTGGGGGCGGCGCTGGAGCGGCCGGCCCCCCTCATCAGCCGGCATATGATCTGCGCCGCCGACGAGATGGACAGCGACGCCGGCCGTCGCTACGACCCCGTCTACCTGGAAGTTCTGGAGACGCTGACCGAGGCCTGGTCCGAACGGCGGAAGGTGCGGGTCTGGCATCAGCACGAGAGGACGGGCCGGGTGTACGAGTACGTTTTCGCCCCCTACTTCATTGAGCCGTACCCGGTGGGCCAGACCGCCCACGTCATCGGCCGCCGGGAGCCGCCCGGGGCCATTCGCACCTTTAAGATAGAGCGCATCCGGCGGATCCAGAAACTCCCCCAGACCTACGAAATCCCGGCCGACTTTGACCCGCGCGCCCTGCTGGCGGACGCCTGGGGCATCTGGTACACCGATGAGGAGCCGGTGGAGGTCGTCCTGAAGTTCCACCCCCGCGTCGCCCACCGGGTGCGGGAGACCCGCTGGCACCGGAGCGAGCAGGTAGAGGAGCAGCCCGACGGAAGCCTCATCTGGCGAGCTCGGGTGGCTGAGGTCCGGGAGATGGTCCCCTGGATCCGGGGCTGGGGGGCCGACGTGGAGGTCCTGGCTCCGAAGGAGCTCCGGGAGACGATGATGGGAGAGGCGCGGAGGCTGGCTCTGATGTACGGCTGGCATGTGGCCTCCTCCCCCGTTCCGAATCGTTCCACAACGCTACAGGATTTCTTCGGAGGCTGAAATGTCCCTCTATCCCCACCAAGACACCTATCCCTACCAAGATAGGGTTAAGAGCGCGCTCCACCAGGGGAAGTCGGTCATCCTCCATGCGCCCACCGGCTCCGGCAAGACGCGGGCCGCGCTGGCGCCGTTCATTGAGGCCTTCTTTGATTTCCCGCCGGGCTGCTTTCCCCGGCAGTGCCTGTATGCCGTCCCGCGGCGGGTCCTGGCGGCCCAGTTTGAGCGGGAATATCGGAAACTGGCGGAGTCCTACGAACGGCGCTTCGGCCGTCGCCTGGAGGTCCGCATCCAGACCGGCGAGTTTCCCGAGGATCCCCAACTGATGGGCGACCTGGTCTTCGCCACCCTGGACCAGGTTCTCAGCAGCGCCCTGGGCGTCCCCTACAGCCTCTCCCCCAGCCGGGCCAACGTCAACGTGGGGGCCGTGCTGAGCTCCTATCTGGTCTTTGACGAGTTCCACCTCTTCCCTCCGGAGGCGATGCAGACCACCCTGCAACTGCTGCGCCTCTACGGGCGGTTTGCCCCCTTCCTCCTGATGACGGCCACCTTCTCCCGGACGATGCTGGAGGAGGCCGCGGCCCTCCTGGGGGCCCAGGTGGAGATCGTCCCGGCCAAGGAGGTGGCCCGGATTGAGACCCGGCGGGGGAGGGCTCCCCGCCGGGAGCGGCGGTTCTTCTGGCGGGAGACGGCGCTGCGCGCGGAGGACGTGCTGAGGGCGCACGGCCCCATGGGCCGATCCCTGGCCGTCTGCAACACCGTGGAGCGGGCCCTGAGCCTCTATCGGGCGCTGGTGGCGGCGGGATGCCGCCCTGTCCCCGTGGCCTCGCCGGCCCTGAAGCCCCTCTACGACGCCCTGCGGCACGCGACGGAGCCCGAGAAGCGGCGCCGTATACTGGACCAGGCCGTGGAGGTGCTTCGGGAGGAGATGGTCGGGGCGCCGTCGGATTCCCCCTGGGTGATGCTCCTCCACAGCCGCTTTGAGCGCTCCCACCGGCAGGTCAAGGAGGCGTTCCTCAGCGCCGAGTGCGGCCCTGAGCGGGATAAGTGGCGGGTCGGGAGCCTCATCGTCGTCGCCACCCAGGTGGTGGAGGTCGGGCTGGACCTCACCAGCGGGGTGCTGCACACCGAACTGGCCCCGGCGGCCAGCGTCCTCCAGCGGGCCGGGCGCTGTGCCCGCTACCCCGGCGAGCAGGGGGAGGTCTACATCTACGAGGTCCCTGCGCGGGATGACGGGAAGCCCGACACGGCCCCCTACCTCTCCCAGGAGGAGCAGGCTATCTGTGAGCGCACCCGGCAGGCCCTGCGGGAGCGGAGCGGGGAAACCCTGGACTTCGCGCAGGAGCAGGAGATCGTCAACGTTGCCCATCAGGAGGTGGACAGGGCCATCCTCCGGGCGATGCGGGAGGACGAAGGCCGCCTCTGGGACCTGATCCGGGACGGCCTGGAGCGGGGGGAGGCCTCGGTGCGGCCGGAACTGATCCGGCCGGTAGACAGCCGCACGCTCATCGTCGATGACGCGCCGTCGGACCTCACAGAGGACAGCCCCTTCCGCTACGAGGGGTTCTCCCTGTGGCATGGGAGTCTGCGGGGCGCGGTCCCCGGGCTGCTGGCGAAGGCCGAGGCGCTGGGCCTCCCCTGGGCGCTGCGCTACCCCGTCGCCCAGAAAGACGAAGAGGACAGCCGTGCGCCGACGGTCTACCGCTGGTTGGATGTGAGGAGTCCCGACGACATCTCTAAGTCGCTGCTCTTCGCGGTCCATCCCGGGCTGGTCTCCTACGACCCGGAGCAGGGCTTCCGGCTGGACCCTGGAGACGGCGCGTACCGCTCCCCCCAGGCTCCCCGGCGGCGGGGCGACCGGGAGAAATATGTCTACCGCCTGGAGTCCTACGTTCAGCACGTGAGGGCGATGGCGCGGGTGTTTGAGCGCCTGTTCCGCCACCGCCTGGCCTGGGTTGCGTGCCGTTCCGGCCTGGGGGAACGTCTGGAGCGGGCCGTGCGCTTGGCGCTGGCCCTCCACGACGTGGGCAAACTCCAGGAGCAATGGCAGAAATGGGCGGCGGAGTACCAGAAGCGGGTCAGCGGCCAGGAGCCGTCCTTTCTGGTGGCCCACGTGTGGAGCGAGACGGAGGAGCACCGGCGGATCGCGCGGGAGGTCCGCCCGGCGCGGCCCAACCACGCCGGCGAGGGGGCCTTCGCCGCCGCTCCCATCCTCTGGGAAGCGCTGGAGGGCGGATGTTACCCCGATCTCTACCAAGCGGCCGTCACCGCCATTGCCCGCCACCACAGCCCTTACCTCCGCGAGGCGGCATCCTACCGCATGCACCCCCGCGCCAGGGAAACGGTCGCGGAGGCGCTCTCGGCCGTGGGCGGCCGGCCCGAATGGGCGCAGGGGTTGCTGACAGAGAATGAGGCGCCCAACCTGGGAAAGCGGCTCCTGCCGTCGCCGCCCCCTTGGGACGGCTGGCTGCTCTACTTCATCATTGTGCGGATTCTCAGACTGTGCGACGAGCTGTCGCAGGAGGAGGAATGATGCATCAGGACGCCTATTTTGTCCCCAAGCGCACGGGCACCTATGCCGATGTCCTGCTGGCCTATGGTCTGGCGGCCATCCTGGATCGGCTGGCTGGGCTGGCCAGGGGCGAATTCAACAAGCCACGTATGACCATCGTAGACGCCGGTCCCTACTACGAAATCCGCCTGAGCGAGCCGGTGCGGAAGGAATGGGTGCCGGACGGCCTGTTCTTCCGCAGCCCGGCCCCGTTCCTGCGGCGCACTTCAGCCGATGACGAGCCACCCGATACCCCCACCCGAGATGTGGATGCGACCCGGGAGCGGGTGCAGGCCTACCGAAAAATGGGCTTCGATCTCCGGGAGGAAAACATCCGGGGCAGCGACCTGGAGCAACAATTGCGCGATCAGGAGCCGCCCGGGGACTGGACGGTCGTGGCGTTTCTGGGCGACAGGCGGATGCAGGCGATGGACGCCTACAACCGCATTGTCGCCGGATGGGCCCGAAGCCGCGACCGGGCCGCCGAGCATGTGCGGGCCGTCCTCCGCCTGTTCTCCACCCCGGAGGGGGACGAAAAGGCCCTTCGGGCCTGGAAAAAGGGGGCCGGGAAGGCCATCCCGAAGGCCCAGGAGACCGCCTCTCAGTTGCTGAACCCCCACCAGGGGAAGGGGCTTAACGAGCCGAAGGCCAATGCCCTGCGGATGGACAACGTCAAAGACCGCCCCTGGCCGGAGGAGTTCCTGAAGGCGGTGGGGCTGTGGGAGTGCATGATCCCCCGGCGGGTGGTGGACACGGAAGACTGGAAGGTCTACGTCCCGGCGCCGCTTCGGATGGACTGGCGGGCCCACCGGGAGGTGACGGCCCGGTTCCGACGCTACCTCTGGAACGAGCGCCGCGGGGACGAGACCAGCCTGAAGTCCGACATCACCAGCCTGCTCCTCTTCGTCCGGGCCTGGCTGGACTACGTGGAGGCGGCGGGCCGGGACGACGTGGACTTTGACGCCGACGTGGCCGCGCTGGCGCCGGAGAAGGTCGTGGCCGGCTTCCACGTGGCCCAGTTCAAGTTGCTCAGCCGCAACGCCTACACGATGGTCCACATGTCCTTCCTCCATCTGCCCCAATGGACGGGCAGGCCCCAATCGCGGGCCGACATCCTAAGTATACGGGATGTGATCGACGAGCATCTAGAGGTCGTTCGGGGGATTGATGAGACCCGCAGCGACGGGCACAACATGCTCCGGGCCTACCGGGACTTCGTCGCCGGAAACAGCTGGGGCGCGTTCTTTGAGTTCGCCGCCGGGTACAGCCACGAGATGATGCGGAGGTACAACGAGGGCGCGCGCCGGGTTCCTGCCTTCAGCCCATCTCGATTGAGGAGGTTGATTATGGCCGCCAATAAACCGCTTCTGCCCATTATCCAGAACGAGGGCTTCCAGAACGTGGCGTACGCGATCCGCCACAGCACCGTCATCCCCCAGAGCCGCAAGGCGCGCGGCCAGGACGCCCTCTACGAGGTCCGCTACGGCCTGGGGGCCGAACTCCGGCGCAAGGCCACCGTGCGCGACGAGTTCGTCGTGGCCCTATGCGGCTTCATGCAGAGTTACAACCAGGAGAACGCCCAGAAACTGGAGAACACCGGGCAGCAGATGCGCCGGGACCTGCGCACGACCGACATTGAGGAGGTGGTGCGCCTGGTGGACGAGTACGGTCCCGAGGTGGTGGCCAGCTTGCTGATCGCCTACGGATACGCCCGCGAGCCGCGGGAGGCTGAAACCGAGACAAACCAGCAGGAGGCGTCAAAATGACCGAACGCGAGCCCGTCTACAGCCTGTCCATCTCCGGCCGTATGACGCTGGAGCTCCACTCCCTCAACAACGAGGGCGGCGAGGGGAACCAGATCATGACCCGCACCGTGGTCCTGGTGGACCCGGAAGGGGGCATCCACAAGGTCAACGCCATCAGCGGAGACATGTTCAAGCACATCCAGGCGGAGCATTTCTACCTCCTGGCCCGGGAGCGGGGGCTTCCCCTCTGCGCCGGATGCTGGACCTTCCGCTCCGACCGCATCCTGGGGGATAGCGAGTTCCTGAGGTGGGCGCTGGAAAGCAAGAGGGTCAAAAAGGAAAGGGATGGCAAAGAAAAGGCAGAATGGAGTCACCTAGACAGCGAGGTGATAGATGAGCTTCTGAGGAGGTGCAGCCTGTGTGATGCCGAGGGCGTGCTGATCGCTCCGCCGCAACGTGAGCGATCCTCCGGTGAAAAGGGGCGAGAGCGCCAATCGGGCCGCTCTATCCCCCGCAAGTCGGTGGCGGAGTTCGGCTGGGTCGTCGGCCTGCCGGATAAAGTGCGAACCGAATCCTACTTCCACGTCCGCTACGCCCAGGAGCGGGGCGGCGAAGGGGAGGAGGCCCAGGCCCAGCCCATCTTCCACCGCCCGGCGTCCTCCGGCATCTACGCCGTCGTCGCCACCTTCGAACTGGCCCGCATCGGCTTCAACGACATCAGCCAGACCTACGCCATCCCCGAAGAGGAGCGGCTGCGGCGGTATCAGGCCTTTCTGGAAAGCGTCCTCTACACCTTCGTGGAGCCCAACGGCGCGATGCGCGGCACCCAGAACCCGCACATTGTCGCCTTCGAGGGGGTGGTCACCGTGAGCCACGCCGTGCTTCCGGCGCCCACCATCAGCCCTCTGGCGAAGGACTATCGGACGCAGGTCCATCAGGTCGCCCAGGCGCTGGACCCCGCGAGCCAGCGCCTGCAGGTCTGCCCCTTCGACGATATGGCCGGGTTCGCGGACACCATGCGGCGGATTCTGGAAACGACCCGTCCCTACCGCCTGTTCGGCGAAGGAGGATAGGATGCGCTGGCTTGTCGCACGGTACCAGCCGGTGAGCCTCTTTTCCCTCAAGCAGAGCGAGGCGACCTCCACCGGGGGCAAGAGTCTGCTGGTGCCGACCCCCTTCGCCATCCGCATGGCTTTGCTGGACGTGGCGATCCGGGTGCAGGGGGTGGCCTTCGGCCCTCAGGCCTTTGAGCATATCCGGGCGCTTCGGTTGGCGCTTCGTCCTCCGAGGTGGGCTGTGGTGAACGGCCTTTTGGTGAAAATCCTGAAGCCGGAGCGGGAGGCGGAGGAACGGGGCCGGGTCATGCAACCGACCATCGCCTTCCGGGAGTACGTCCATCTGGAGGGGACGCTGGACCTGGCCTTCGGAGGAGAACCGGCGCTTCTGGAGTCGGTGGCCCCTCTTCTGCCCCACCTGACCTACCTGGGCAAACGGGGCTCCTTCCTCCAGTTGCTGGCGCCGCCGGAGACGGTGGAGACGGCGGACGACCAGCCGCCCGAGGGGTTTATCCCCCTGGTCCCCTGGAACCAGACGAAGGGGCCCTTCCCCCTGGGTCACCTCCAGCGCCTGGACGAGTGGGGGCCCGGTCTGACCTTTGAGAAGGCCAACGTCTACACGTCCGAGAAGATTCAGGTGGGAAGGGATCGAATCCCGATAGAGGTGGTGTTGCCCTACCGGCCGGTGCAGGCCGGACGGGGGTTCACCGTCTACGAGCGCGTGGAGTAGAGAGAGATCATGCGCACCTTCACGGCTCACCGTCTCCGGTTCATCACGGAGGTGCGGACGCCGGTGGAACTGAACGAGCACCAGGGGGCGGCCATCCGGGGCGCCCTCTTCCACGCCCTCCTGGATCGCTTTTGCATGAACCGGGAGGCCCTGGAGTGCGCCCGCTGCCCCCTGGTCGCCGCCTGCCCGGTCGCCTTCCTGGTCAGCACCATGCGGCCCGAAAACGAGCGGGGGCGGGATGTGCCCCGTCCTTTCACCATCCAGCCGCCCCTCCCCGGCAGCGGCCGCCCCGTGGAGCGGGGGGATCGTCTCTTCTTCCGCTACGAGGCGGGGGAACCCCTGGAGTTTGGCCTCACCCTCTACGCCCACGCCATGCAGCTCTTCCCCTATGTCGTCCTGGCGGCGGCGGAGATGGAGCGGGGCGGCCTGGGCCGTCGGTTGCCCCGGGAGGCCCCCGGCCATCCCGATCCCGTCTGGCGGCGGGGCACCCTGACCCTCCGGGAGATCTGGGCGGAGAACCCCCTCACCGGCGCCCGCCAGCCCGTCCTCCGCTCCGGCGACCGGATGGTCCACGTCCCCGACGTTCCCATCACCCATGCCCAGATCCTGGCCGTCCCGGTCCCGCCGCCGGGGGCGGTGGTCGTCCTGCGCTTCCTTACGCCCACCCGGCTGATCCAGGGGGGCGCGCTGGTCAAGCCCGACCGCTTCGCCTTCCGGCCCTTCTTCCAGCGGCTGATGGAGCGGCTGGAAGCCCTGACCCGCCACTTCTCCGACACCCCCCTGGTCTTGGACGACCCGCGGGGGTTGATCGCCGCCGCTGAACGGGTGCGCGTCGTGGAGAACGACCTGCGCTGGGCGGAGGTCTGGAGCTATTCCGCCCGTCGACGGCGGGAATCTCCGATCTCCGGCCTCCTGGGGGCCGTCGCCCTCCGGGCGGAGGAGTGGTCTCCCTTCTGGCCCTATCTTCTCTGGGGCCAGTTCACCCACGTGGGGAAGGATGCCGTGAAGGGAAATGGATGGTATGAGGTGGAAGGATGTCCATCGTCCGTCATCTGCTTATCCGCGAATACGGCGCCTTCATCGGCAAGCGCCACGGCCGCCTGCGGGTGAGCCGGGACGGGGAGGTCCTGGCCGAGGCGCCCCTCCCGCGCCTGGAGGCGGTCCTGATCCTGGGAACCGGCGTCGCCCTCTCGGCCGACGCGGTGGAGGCCTGCTGCGCGGCCGGGATCCCCATCTACTTCCTGGACCCCGGGGGGCGGCCCTATGCGGCCCTCTACTCCGCCGGGCTGACGGGAACCGTTCGGACCCGCCGGGAGCAGTTGCTGGCCTACCGGGACCGGCGGGGGGTGGAGCTGGCCGTGGCCTTTGCGCAGGGCAAGATCACCAACCAGGCCAATTTCCTTCGCTATGCGGCCAAATACCGGGAGGAGGCGGCTCCTGAGACGGCCCATCGCCTGCGCAGGGCGGCGGAGCGGATGCAGGAGGCTGTGAAGGACCTGCGTCGCCTGCGGGGGGACACCGTGGAAGACATCCGGGAGCAGATCCTGGCCATAGAAGGCCGGGCGGCCCAACGCTACTGGGAGGCCCTGGGGGCCGTGATCCCGGAATCCTACGGCTGGCCGGGGCGAGTCACACGCGGCGCGCGGGACCCCATCAACGCCGCCCTGAACTACGGCTACGGCATCCTCTATGGGCAGGTGGAGCGGTCCCTGGTCCTGGCGGGCCTGGACCCCTATGGCGGCTTCATCCACGCCGACCGTCCCGGCAAGCCCAGCCTGGTCTTGGACCTGATTGAAGAGTTTCGCGCGGTCGTGGTGGACCGGACGGTGGTAGGGATGACGACAAAGGGAATGAAACTGGAAATGGACGGAGAGGGACGGCTGACGGAGGAGGCCCGGCGTTCTGTGGCCGAGAAAGTTCTGGAGCGGCTGGACGCAGCGGAGCGCTATGAGGGGAAGCGGCAACCGCTGCGGGTCATCCTGCAGAGCCAGGCCCGGCACATCGCCGCCTTCCTTCGGGGCGACCGGGCCGCTTATGAACCGTTCATCGCCCGATGGTGAAGATGCGCTGTCTGGTTATTTACGACATCCCCGACGATCGGGCGCGGGCTGAAGCGGCCAACCATTGCCTGGACTACGGCCTGGACCGCATTCAATACTCCGCGTTCCTGGGGGATCTTTCCCGGACCTATCAGGAGGAGCTGATGCTGAAAGTGCGGCGGACCCTGGGGAAGCGGGAGGGGAAGGTCCAGCTGTTCGTCATCTGTGAGCGGGACTGGTCCCAGCGGCTGGGGGTGATCCGGGAGGGCGGGCATGGGGAGGGATCGGGAGCGTGAGGAGCGGTTGATCTTCACGGTGACGGATCTGAAGCAGTATGCCTACTGTCCGCGCATTGTCTTTTACACCTATTGCCTGCCGCTGATTCGGCCGGTGACGGGGAAGATGGAGGAGGGACGATCGGCCCACCGGGAGGCGCGGGATCGGGAGCGACGGCGGACGCTTCGGATTTACGGACTGGAGAGGGCCACGCGTCATTTCGACGTTTGGGTTGTCTCGGAGGAGCTGGGGCTTAGCGGGCGAATCGATCTGGTGCTGGAGGTAACGCCGGAGTCATCCGGCGTTTTCCGGGAGTGGATCCCGGTGGACTACAAGCAGACAGGGCGGCGGGCAGGGCCGCACCTGCGGCGGCAGCTGGCGGCTTATGGGATGATGCTGGAGGAGACGTGGGGCGGGGTGGCGCGGCGGGGCCTGATCTATTCCCTGTTGACCCGGCGGGTGGAGGAGATCCCGTTGACCCCGGCGTTGCGGTGGGAGGTCCGTGAGACCGTGGCGGCGATGCGGGAGATGGTGGAAAGGGAGCGGATACCGGATCCTCCCCCTTCTCGGCGGCCCTGTGCTGCCTGCGAGTTTCGGCGGTTTTGCAATGATGTGGGGTAAGCGGCCAGGGGTAGGGACCCGGGGATCCTGCGCGCGTGACGGTTCCATCTCCGGCGAGCCTCTGGTTGCTCTCGATCCCTGGCTCCGGAAGCGATCTTCAAGGCCACCGATCCGGCGCTGGGGGAGGGCGAGTTCTGCGTTCGCCGGCTATTTCCGGAGCCGTCGCGGGGAGCGAGGGATGTTCCCAAATCGTTGGAAGCCCAGCCCGCCGACGAAATCGGGGCGCGCATGCAGGCTTGTCTTCCGGCCTCCTGTGTTATATGATCGAGCCAGCCATCGGGCTTGTCGCAAATCGGCCGGGGTTGGAGTGCAAAGAGGGATTTGCGAACCGGTGTGTTGGGAAGTGTCAGACGGCGGCAAGGCGCAGGGGATATAAGCAGGGCCATTGATCTGTCTTACGTGATCCCGAGCAGTGCGGAATTGAGCTTCGGTTGGGAACGTTAACAATTTAAGGGCGGTTGCAGTGGGCTCGATCCGACTGAGGATACTGAAAGTTGATGATGCCTGCCCCGATCGCGCCCCAGTCGATGTTGCAGTGGGCTCGATCCGACTGAGGATACTGAAAGGACGAGGCCGCGGAGGTGGTGGCGTCCAAGTTGCGGGAGGTTGCAGTGGGCTCGATCCGACTGAGGATACTGAAAGGGGTCATGCCGCGAAGGGTCCTGATCGCCTTCAGCAGTTGCAGTGGGCTCGATCCGACTGAGGATACTGAAAGGCTCGCTTCGCGTCCTCCAGCGTGAAGACGCTCTCCCCGGTTGCAGTGGGCTCGATCCGACTGAGGATACTGAAAGGCCTGTTGCGCGGCGAGGGAGGCCCTGGCCCTCCCGATGGTTGCAGTGGGCTCGATCCGACTGAGGATACTGAAAGGGCGAGTGGATCCGCAACGTGCCGTCCGCGTCCAGCAAGTTGCAGTGGGCTCGATCCGACTGAGGATACTGAAAGGGGAAGTCTCCAACTGCGGCGCTGAGGACCTCCAGACGTTGCAGTGGGCTCGATCCGACTGAGGATACTGAAAGGGAATGCCCCGCAGGCGATCGCGGATGTCCTCCTGAGTTGCAGTGGGCTCGATCCGACTGAGGATACTGAAAGGGAATGCCCCGCAGGCGATCGCGGATGTCCTCCTGAGTTGCAGTGGGCTCGATCCGACTGAGGATACTGAAAGGCTGGTGCGCAAGGACCGGGCGCTTCCTGCGGCGATGTTGCAGTGGGCTCGATCCGACTGAGGATACTGAAAGATCACGGCATAGAAGGCCCACTCCGGGCCCCCGTGGGGTTGCAGTGGGCTCGATCCGACTGAGGATACTGAAAGTTGTCGGTGATCGCGCGCAACGCGCGGACCGCAGGGGTTGCAGTGGGCTCGATCCGACTAAGGATACTGAAAGAGCATGCTGCGCCGCCTCCTCGGGATGTTCCAGTAAGTTGCAGTGGGCTCGATCCGACTGAGGATACTGAAAGCTTGAAGCAGGCGCGCGAACAGCGCTGGGTTTCGCAATGGCGCATATGGCGCCATTGCGCTCATTTCGCCCTCCCTTGAGTTGGGTTTCGGCAAGGCCCAACGTTGCAGTGGGCTCGATCCGACTGAGGATACTGAAAGAGGCCATCCCCCCGGAGGTCCTGGACGCCATCTGCGTCGTTGCGGTGGGCTCGATCCGACTGAGGATACTGAAAGGCGTACTCGCCGTAGCCGCAACGACGGGAGGCGAACACGTTGCAGTGGGCTCGATCCGACTGAGGATACTGAAAGATGGGCTTCGATACGGAGGACGGCCTCCTGCTCCTGGGTTGCAGTGGGCTCGATCCGACTGAGGATACTGAAAGATCGATGGAGACCTCCGGTTCTCCACTCCCCTCCCCGAGTTGCAGTGGGCTCGATCCGACTGAGGATACTGAAAATGGACGCCCTCAATGGGGTCCTGCACACGGCCCACACAGCCCACCTGGTGTGGGCCGATCTGGCGGATCGGCTGGGGGAACAGCATCCCCTGACGCAGAAAGTGCGCTCCCTCTCCCCGGCCGGCCGCTTCGCCCTGGTGGATGTGGCGGAGCGGTTCTGGCAGGGAGATCGGGAGGTCCTGAAGGAAATCATCGCGAAGGAGGAGCGATGAGGATCATCAATCACACCCCCCATGCTTTGGTTTTCTTCCCGCCCTCGGCGCCGGATCGGGTTCGAGTGGCCGAGGGGCGATTCTTCGATCTCCAAACCGGCGAGGAGATCTCCCCGCTGCTCGTCCTGCCTCCATCCGGAGAGGTGTGGCGCATGGAGGAGGTGGACGAGGAGGGGGATCCCCTTCGCCTGGATGGTCGGGAGATCCCGGTGACGCTGCGGCTCCTCAAAGTTCCAGAGCCGCCGCCCGAGGATCCGGACACCGTTCACGTGGTGTCCCTGCCGCTGGCCATGGCATGGGCGCGGATCTTGGTGGCCCCGAGGGACATCTACGCTCCCGACACCGGGAGCGGGGCCGTTCGGGATGAGCAGGGCCGGATTGTGGGAACCCGTCGCCTGATCCGGATCGTTGGATGAGGGAGGGGAGATGATGGGGGGGCCTTGGGTCGCAACATAATTTCGCAATCCAAGTCCCCTTGACTGGACAAAAGCCCCCGGATCCCCTACCATAAGGGCGAGGTTTCCGGGGGCGGATCCCCGGAAATCTTCGCAAGATAATTTCCGGAGGCTGGCGGAATGCCCGCTTCGCACCCTCTGATAGAGGCCTTCCTCCAGGATCTCGCGCGGGCCGGCAAAAGCCCGCGAAC
>Ga0080007_1071047_pt1 | contig 13080 bp, 10 predicted proteins | sample OctOCTMetagenome_FD_69210 | JGI IMG/M metagenome (GOLD analysis project Ga0080007, IMG submission 69210) | Hot spring and microbial mat streamer communities from Octopus Spring Streamers, Yellowstone National Park, USA - OCT_B (SPADES... | ecosystem: Environmental > Aquatic > Thermal springs >...
AGACTCAATCCTGCAATGAACAGAATCACAGAATAGAGTTTCTCTAAAGGAGAGTACCTGTGATGTCTGAAGAGCCTGGTGAATGAGTCCAGTAGGACGTCGATGACGTGCATGGGCTGAGGGAGATGGAGGAGGCCAAAGACCTTCAATCATAAAGGCTTAAGTAAAACTTGTCAGTACCTTGTTCATCTTAGGTAATCTTTAAATGTCGTCCATCCATGCTGCAGAGTGTGTGAATGTTGCGTCATGGTCTTATCTCAAAACCAAAAAAGCAAACACCAGCATGCAAATGAAAGCGAAATGAAGTTTTGTCTCTTTGAGATTACAGGGGATAAGGAGTTTTTCAAGAGAAGCCCGATCTCGGCGCTTGCTGCAGCTGGTGTGAGAGAATGAGAGCTCTGGACCTCTTCTGCGGTGCCGGCGGGCTGTCGCTGGGATTCAAGATGGCAGGCTTTTGTGTTACCGGTGTCGATATATCTGAGGCAGCGAAAAAAACTTTCGAATTGAATCAAATAGGTGATTTTAAAACTATCGATCTCTCAAAAGAGATGGTTGAGGGAGATTTTGATATAGTTTTGGGAGGCCCGCCATGCAAGCCTTGGGCAACCGTAAATACGGTCCGCAGAGACAGCAGACATCCAGATTACAGGCTTCTGGTCTCTTTCTTTGAACATGTGGAACTCCTCAAACCCAAGGCCTTCATTATGGAAAATGTGCCCGCTCTCGGGAGCACACCAATATTTAGGAAGATGTTGGCGAAGATGGATCAGGCAGGATACTCGGTCAGGGCGGAAAACATCAGGTACAGCGAGTTCGGTGCACCAACAATCCGGCGCAGGCTGATCGTCTTCGGACTGCGGAAAGATACAGAGTTGAATGCAGGACTGTTCTTTGAGAAACTTATGCGAGGACGGAGGGAGCCCAAGACAGTAAGATGGGCTATAGGGTATCTGCGCAATAAAGACAAATGCCAAGACTGTGACCATGTATGGCCCGAACTGAAAACCATTGAAAGATACCTCACGTACTACAAAACCAACAAATATGGATGGTACATTCTTGAATGGGACAAACCCGCACCCTCATTCGGGAATGTGATGAAAACGTACATCCTACACCCGGATTCGTTCAATGGTGGACTGACTCGAGTAATTTCGGTAAGAGAGGCATGGAGGATAATGGGATTCAGTGAGACGTTCAGGCTTCCAAAGGATTGTGGCATGACGATCAAGTATCAGATGGCAGCGGATTCCGTCAGCCCCCAATTCTCTTACGCTGCAGCAACTGTGGCAAAAAAGATTCTCACCGAGGGTGAGTAGATGGCGCCTCATCTCGATGCGGAAAAGTTTCGCGAAAGTTTGCTAAACTGGTGGAAGGAAAATGGCAGGAGTTTCCCCTGGCGTGATACACGCAATCCATACCACATACTGATTTCCGAGATACTGCTGCACCGGACTAGGGCCGATCAGGTAGTGCCTGTATACAAAGAATTCATCAGAGCTTTCCCGACAGTAAGGGACCTTGCAAGTGCCAGATCGGAGGATGTGATGAGGATACTCCGTCCGCTCGGACTCTTCTGGAGAAGTAAACTCATTGTCAGAATGGCAAATATAATTGTAACAAAATTCCATGGAGAGATTCCATACACAAAAGAAGACCTAGAATCCCTGCCGGGTGTAAACCATTATATAGCATCTGCTGTAAGATGCTTCGCCTGGGGTGAGGCAGAGCCATTGCTCGACACAAATACCGTTCGTATTCTCGGAAGAATTTTCGGGCTCAAGGTTACTGACTCTTCGAGGCGCAGTAAACGCTTCAGGCAGCTTTATCAAGACCTTATAGATACGAAGCATCCGAGGGAGTTCAATTACGCGATGATAGACCTCGGTGCTTTAATCTGTACTCCCAAAAATCCCAGATGTGCAGCGTGCCCCGTCAACCAACAATGTTCGCATGGAAGAGGGCTGGGTGTGGAGGGATGAGGGAAATATTCGTTGCAGAACTAATAAAAGAGGTTTTGGGGCCGCGTAACGGGGTGCGAGAGATTCTTCACGAGAATCCTTTGAACGAATACATCACCGGAGTTCTGGCACCGATCGTTCGTAAAGTCTCAAGAGAGGTTGACGCCGAGGCCGAAATACCGGCAGAGGGGGTTCCCGGAATGGGAGAGGAGGAAGCCGAAGACGTTGATGTAAACGTGCCACCACTATTTTCTCCGGTGCTTGACCCGAAGAGAAGACCCTCAACGATGGGAATATCCTTTGTGCTCGAGTCGACAGATACACCTCAAATTGATGTATGCCTCACTTGGGCTAGATACTTCAAAATCGAAGAAAACGGATGGGAACGAAGACCGCGGAGTGTCGTTTTGAGAATAAACGCTGACTCCAGCAGCACATTCTGGATAGACGGGAATGGGAGGGTGGTAGACACGGACAGTGCTGAAGCTGAAGTATCCCTGCATGTCATGTCTCGACGGAGAAGCGTCAATCAGTATTTTATCACGCTCTACATGGTCAATAGGATAAAATCATCCAACCCTGAAAAACCCGATACAGATGAGCATATCTTTCAGCCACAGATACGGGTAGTCTGTGCTGAGGGGACGAGGATCGTCCCTGGAATAAGGGATGTGGCAATGAGGGGACTGGGCGATGAAACCACAGAACTGGCCGGCCCAAGTGAGGATGAAATGCTGGAATTCCTTTACAGACACAGACGTGTTATGGCCAGAGGTCATCTCTGCTCTGCGATCTGGAAAGAGATAGATCCCGAAATTCCACCGGAACAACTCCCAAGTCTCGACTTCCCAAGTTGCTTGCAGGATGCTCCGTTTAAATGGCTGGATGGTGAACTTCTCCCAGAGGCCGACAGAGAACGATTTTCGAAAGCAGATGTCAGAACTGAATTTGTACCCATTTACTCTGTTCCGGCGCCGGGCCTTTCATGGCGAGATGAGTATGGGACACGTCCTGAGCTCAGTTGCGAAAAACTGGCAGAGATGTGGGATCCTGACCGTATGCGCAGTGCGCTCTCTCCAATCGTTGTTGCCTACAGTAGATGGATAGATGATCTCCGTAAGCAACTACCTGCAATTTATGGAGAAAATCCAAGATACCGCCGAATAGCAGAAAAAATTATTCAGACCTGTCAAGCTGTGCGCGACAGAATAAGTGCCGGAATAGATATGCTCTGCAATGATGAAGAGGCCAGATTGGCATTCTGTTTTGCTAACAAAGCCATGGACCTTCAGTCACGCTGGTCTCCGAGAAGAACTGGTCTGACATGGCACCCATTTCAGTTAGCGTTTATCCTTATGACTCTGGAATCGGTCGCGAATTCCCAGTCCCCTTACAGGAACATATGTGACCTGCTATGGGTGCCAACAGGAGCCGGAAAGACGGAAGCATATCTTGCCATCATGATCTTTGCGCTGGCTTACAGGAGGAGACGTGCCATGACACAGGAACGTTTTGACCGAACCGGCGCGGGTGTCGCTGTCATAACACGTTATACGCTCAGACTGCTAACCATACAGCAATTTCGGAGGATCTTGGCGGCTGTGACCGCCTGTGAATATCTCAGAGTATTCAATCTATCTAATTTGAAGAGAATAGGCTGGAGACCAAAGGATTGTAAGAAAGAGGACAATTTCCTCTGGGGCTCCACACCCTTCTCAGTTGGTCTTTGGGTCGGGGGCAATGTCACTCCGAACAGGCTTAAAGATACATGGGGTGGAAATCAGACTCTTTGCGGCGCAATTAGCATTCTCAAAGGTCAAAGGGGAGAAGGTGAGCCTGCACAAGTTCTAACCTGCCCCGCCTGCGGATCACTTCTTGCAGTTCCTGAGATGGGCCTCAAACCCGGCACGCATGAGCTCTATTTAGTGCTGAGAGTTGGTAACAGAGACTCCATCTCTTTAATGGGACAGCTGCTAACAGGACAGACATTTCAAAATGTAAGAATACTCAATGCCGTAGTAGCTATGCACGACTCACCGAATTACTGCACCCTCGGGTTAAGAATAGAAACACAATCGACACTGAAAGCGGAAGATGTGGACAACATTTGGAAAGTGATTGAAGAATACCTTCGAACGAATGGATGTAAGGTCGAGCTGATACCTGCAAGGGCCTCCAGAATGGGGTATTTTATACGGTATTACGAAATACGTAAAGGTACAAAAATTCCATACGATTTTGAAATTTTCTGTCCGAATCCGGAGTGCGAATTACGTCAGCCATGGGTGGGTGGAGCACCAATGGGATGGGTACATGGGATGGTGCCGAATCCATTTGACGCTCCTGACCACGTGAGCGGAATACGGCTTCCTGACGGAAACAAGCTATTTCATATTCAGGAACCATTCATAAAAAATAATCCGTACATTTCTGACAGAATCCCCATACCGGCTATGACGGTCGACGATCAAATTTACAGCAGGGTTCCCAGCATCATTGTGGCAACGATAGATAAATTTGCACGAATGCCATTTGAACCAAGAATTGCCAGTCTCTTCGGAAACGTTAGATTTCATCACGTAATTTACGGATATTACAGGCCGTTCCAGCATTCAGCAGACGGCTCAACACGTCAAGGGCACCCAATTCCTGCGGGCAAACGTTCCGCGCCTCTCTTCAAGGAAGTAAAGCCGCTCTCCCCACCGGATATCATAATTCAAGACGAGCTCCACCTTATTGAAGGCCCTCTGGGTAGTCTGACAGGTTTTTACGAATCAGCGATCGAGTTCCTTATCCGCGGAAAGGATGAACATAGCCCAAAGTACATAGCATCAACGGCCACCATCAGAAGGGCTGAAGACCAAGTCAAAGCCGTCTTTCTGCGCGGCCTGCAAATTTTCCCTCCTTATGGTCTGACGGCAGACGATAGATTCTTCATTACTGAAGGAGAGCGTCATCCGCTTGACGACGGACCGCCGGGAAGGCTTTATGTTGGAATCTGTGCACCAGGATGGGGGCCGCACACACCGACCATCAGAATATGGTCCAGGCTCATGCAGACGGCTTGGATGCACAGGACGCACCCGGCGATTGACGATTACTGGACACTGACTGGATATTTCAACGCTATCAGAGAACTGGCAGGCGCCCGAGCACTTTACAGACAGGACATACCTCAAAGAATCGCGAGCATCTCTCAAGGAAATCCGAGACCACTTTCTGACGAGAGAGCGCTGGAACTGTCCAGCAGGACATCCTCAACGGATTTGCCATCAATTCTGGACCTTCTGGGCGCATCATATCCCAGAGCACCTGACGCTCTATTCACCACCTCAATGTTCGGGACCGGTGTAGATATCCCACGACTCGCACTCATGGTGGTGCATGGTCAACCTAAGACAACATCCGCTTACATTCAATCTACAGGAAGGGTTGGCAGAAGAAGGGGGGCGCTGGTCGTTATATTTTTCAGAGCTTCTCGGCCTCGGGATTTGAGTCATTATGAATCCTTCTGCAGGTATCACCGTCAGCTTCACAGATTCGTCGAACCAATCACGGTTTATCCCTTCGCTCCCGGTGTCCTCGACAGGGCAGGGGGGCCGGTGGCGGTTGCAATCCTCAGAAATATGAGGGATGCTAGGGAGGCTTGGCATAAGGACGACTCCGCTTCGCTCATGGCAACAAAAAGACAGGCCCCCGAGGTCCGGCAACTACCTTATTGGCTTGAAAGTCGTGCCCAGTCACAGCCGTTATTTCGCAGGCCCCCAGCGGGTGCTGTACGCCAGCATATCGACAGGGAACTGGATGCCTGGCACTCCTATGCAAGAAATTTCAGGAATCTGAAGTATGTTGAGTATGCCATCACCAAGCCTCCGCAGCATCCCGTGGTACTGGGTGACGCTCAGCATCAGCATGCCAACTTGCCTGTCGTATACGAGAATGCTCCGCAATCCCTCCGGGATATTGAGGAAACAACAGGCTTTCAGACGTTAGGGTGATGACCGACCATGACCCAGCACATCAGACGCTCGCAGTTCATTTTTACTTACGGGCCCGGTGCGATACTGGAAGGGCCAGACGGCCCGCGCGTCATACTGATGCCTGACATTGGCCTATTTTCAACAGGTTCTCTCTTGCCGGACAGCTACGAGGTTTCCGATCAAAGGATGTCACAGGGTCTCCTAAATGGGGCGAGAATTTTCAGACTGCCGTCGAATGCTGAACTCCAGAAGACTGCAGATCAGTATGTATACCGGACCAAACCATTCCCGGTCTGGAAGCTCTGTTTGAACATGCCTGCGCACGGCGGAGACTTTTATGTCCTCTACCGGGAGTCCAGCTGTCCAATATGTAAAGTCGCGGGCCGGAGAGGTCGAGAGGCAATCCGTTTCATAAAGGCATGCCCAGCTGGACACATGGATGAGGTTGATTGGTACGTGTTGGCTCATGGCAATGATCATTCCTGTAAGCATCAGAAATGGTTCAAATGGTTCGGAGGCGGCGGTTCGCTCGCAAACATCGAAATCGAATGCCCTGAATGTGGCAGCAGGGAGATTTCACTGGGCACCGCTTACGGCATAGACTGGAACTGCACTGGCAGATTTCCGGAAAGGGAGCCCCCAGACTCTCCACCATATCGCCCCGGATGCGAAAAGAAAGCAAAGATAATACAGAGACAGGCGTCGAACCTCAGAATCCCGGAACTGCTCACACTCTTTACAATTCCTCCACGTTACACAAGACTTCACAACCTCCTGCAAATCAGACCTGTTCTGTACAGCATAATGGTTAACAGACCGACTTCAAAACAGCAACTTGAGCAGTACCTTCATACCTTTGTGCAAAGGAAGATAATAAGTGAAAGTGACGCAAACGAGATACTATCTTATCCATGGAGTGAAATCAGTGAGGCTATAGAGGCTGTCCTTACCCCCGTTCAAAATTCATATCGCTCTCTGATTCTGGAGGAATTTCATGAATTTATAAAGGGATCTCTCCACGGAATTCCTCCTGTCAGGGGGAGCCGTCCGAAATCGCCCGTGCTCGTCGAGATCAATCCTCACTTGGTCAAGAGGTTTACCGGGCCCAACGGCACCGTGTTCCGTGTGACCCCGGTTCTTCGCCTGCGTACTGTAACGGTGCAACGCGCATATCGCCGCGAAGTCGATACACAGTTTACTTCAACTCCTGTGGACGTCTCCTTTCCTGATCCTCGCGACCCTCAACAGAGGTGGTACCCGGGAGTGGAGTTTTTCGGGGAGGGCATCTTCATCATTCTGGATGACAATGACGGATGGATTAGCGGATTATCAGGAACAGCTGCAGATCACTGGCTCAAATCCTTCAGTAATCCATACCGCTATCGGGATGTTTCTCATTTGTTCAGAGATCCCTCTAACATGGAGGAGCTTCATCCAGTATTTGTGTGGTGGCATACCCTCAGCCATCTCTTGATCAGGGTTATTGCTGCTGAAGCTGGCTACTCATCAGCCTCTATACGTGAGAGAATTTATTTTGAAACCGACGGCGCGCGCATAAGAGGAGGTATTCTTCTCTATGCAACACAGCCCGGGACAGAGGGAACATTGGGAGGACTGATTGCGCTCGTTCCACACATGGGAAGTTTGTTACAGGTGGCTTTTCAAGAGGCTGAGGTATGCTCTGGCGATCCCCTGTGCATTCAACATCAATTTCGGGACGGTGAGTACAATGGGGCTGCTTGCTACAGCTGCCTTCTTTTATCCGAAACATCGTGTGAACATAGAAATATGTGGCTTGACAGAACCATTCTGCTGGAGAATCTGCCGTGACACGCATCGAAATTCTGGGAACCGGCCCTCAGCTGATCAGCAGAGGTCTGAGAGGTATTGAGCCTGTAATAGAGGAAATCGTAATAGAAGCTACGAGCGAAATTCATGTTCTCGCCTATCTGTTCACACCACAGGCAATTCACCTGCTTGATCTATTCGAAGAAGCGGCCGAGAAAGGTGTTCGGATCACGATCGTTGTGAACTCCCTGAACTCCCAGCATGCCGTCATTGCAAATAAGCTAAAATACTTAGCAAGCAGGTATCCGCATTTCAAACTTGTCGATTTTAAAGGACAGAAGAATCGACAGTTGCACGCAAAGCTTGTCATTGCTGATAGGAGAAGGGCTGTGGTGGGCTCGGCGAACTTTACATGGGGAGGTCTGTACGCAAATTATGAAGTGGGTCTGCTTGTTGAAGGTGATATTGCTTGGAAACTGGCCGAAATAGTGGACTCATTAGCCAACCTGCCGTGATGCGCGATTCACGCTTTCATGCTGTCAAAAATTAGCAACGCGTCTCGAAAAGAGACACGCACTTCTTAGGGTGAGGCGCCCCAGAACACCATACCCGGGCTCCTCAGAAGGGTCGTCGAAGACTTCAATCCACAGGTAAAATACACAAGCCCTGTAAGGCAGCGTGGAACTGACGTGCACTACATGGCCCTGATCTTCACGGCCTTGAGTCTATACCACGCTCTGGAGCTGAAAGAGGGCCAGCACGTCCACAGCCTGAGGAGATATCTGGAGGAAATTCAGGAGTCCGAGCTCAGGAACCACAAGATGGTGGCCGGGATGCAGGAGTTCAGGAGGCTTGTGACTATGGCTAACGAGTGCAACGTGGACCACGCCAAGGTCAAGGCCCGCCTTAAAGTTCTTACAGCGCACTTCGCAGAGAAGAAAGATTACAGGGCGCTTGTCTTCGCCAACGTCGGAACAACGGCAGAAATCTTAGTTGAGAGGCTAAAGGAGAGGAGATACAGGGCCGCCCAATTCGTGGGGGAGGCCGAGGGGAAGGGGGAGGGGTAACTCAGGGCAAGGCTCCTAGTAAGGAAGGAGGGTGAGGGCTTCACGGCCCATCCCTACGGGAAGAGGGTCTCCCGTCAGCTCGTCGAGGAAGTCCAAAGTACTTCCTCACGTCCTCCTCTCTCTCGTTGCGGGAGACCCTCTTCGCCAAGGCTTAGAGAGGAGGGACAGCAAATCTGTGGCCTTCTAAGGATTCATCACGGTCAGGGCAACATTCTTTCAGGAGGGGGTGGCTGGGACGTGATGTTCGGGGAGGAGAGGGTCACAACCTACTCGGGACTCGTCAGGGTCCTCCGGGAGAGGATCACAAGCTACGTCACGGAGGGCATAGAGAGGGCGAGGGCGCTGAGGAGGATGCCTGAGGTCGTCGACGTCTACGAGGTCACAGGAGAGTACGACATAATAGCCACGGCCAAGGCTAACGACCTGCACCAGCTCAGGTCCCTGATCTCGGAGAGGCTGATGAAGATGCAAGGCGTGAAGACCTAACGACCTCCGTCGTTCTTCACACTTATAAGCTCAACGGAAAGGAGGTCTTTGAGTAATGGACGTCCTTGATGAGGAAGTGAAGGAGTTTCAGCAAAAGTTAAAGGATGAGCGCGTCAACGTCACTCGGCGCAACCTCCTAAGAGACGGCCTCCTGACGCTGGCAGGGTCCGTGGCAGGTTTCCTCGCTGGAAGTTTCCTCGGACCCCAGAGGATAGAAGTGACCGAGATCGACCTCGGCCTCGGACACGTTCTGGCCTTCGTCCCAGACCTGCACGTGCACTACGAAGGAGAGCCCCATGTGGATGCTGCGATCAGGGCTATCGGGTCGGTTGAGCCGGACGTCCTGGTGATAGGAGGCGATCTGGTCGACGAGATGACGGTGGACCTCGGCTCGGTCGAGCGGGTGTTGAGGGATCTGGACTCGCGGAGAGCGCTGGCAGTCCTCGGGAACCACGAGTACTGGAGCGGTCTCGCAACTGACGTGGTGAGGATGCTGAGGCGGAACGGGTTCGAGGTCCTCATCGATCGGTCAACGCGCATCGGGGAGAAGCATCTGCTCGGCCTCGACTGGAGGGAGACGAGGAGATACGGAGCTGTTCGTTTCGACGGGCTTGTGGTCGTTCACGACCCTGACGCCGCGGACTCCGTCTCAGGAAGGGCCTTCGTCCTCGCAGGTCACACCCACGGCGGCCTGACTCTCGGAGGACTCGTCCTATACACTAACTCGAGGTACAACAGAGGACGTTACAGGGCTGCAGGAGGAGCGGAGCTGTACGTCTCTCGCGGACTCGGTCAGATGCCCCATCAGGTGAGGATCGGCTCTCCGCCGGAGTTGGTCGTGGTGCGGTGAGCTGACACGATCCTTCGACGCACATCAATACGGCAACCCTCTGCACATTTGCAACCAACACGCGATTTGTTCGTTGAAACTTATATGGGATGTTGTAGCATAGACATATGAATTGGGCGAGGGAAGTGTGACGCCGCTCGGAGAGAAGGTGCGGCAGAAGCTGACGGTGGACGAGGGCGAGTTGTCGTATTGGCAGCTAGATGCCCTCAGAAAATACATCGGGCTGACGAAGGACGGAAAAGTGGTCTTCCAGGTCGAAAGGAGCAAACTCTCGCAGAGACATAGGATCCTGCTGTATGCCATTGGCAAGTATCTGGCCCATGAGGCGGGATATGCTAGCGAGCCTTACGTCACCGTCGAGGAGCTTGCTAATGAGTTGGGTCTGAGATTCACGGACACGGGCATAAAGTGTTCCGAATTGTGGCGCGAGGGTCTCCTGCTCCCCACCGAGAAAGGGTACCGGGTTCTACTGCATCGGGCGGTCGAGACCATCCTCGTCGAGTTGACACGAACTGAGCGAAATGCCTGACCTATTGGAAGGAAAGCTGAAGAGTGGTAGGTAGGTTCTCGGGGAGCCTCAAGGCTGAAGTCGCTCCTACACGAACTCAAACTCGTGGAGAAGGTCTACCTGGCCCTGCCTCCGAGGATCAAGGTGCTGGAGGCGCTGGGAGCTGTAGCTGGTGGGAGGGTCGAGGTCCTCTCCGAACGCGAGGCGAGGGTGAGGTCCTCCGAGGGCAACAGGGTCTACCAGGTATTCGTCGACGCGGAGAGCGGAGAGGTAGGGTCCGACGACAACGGGACGGTCTACAGGAACTACGTCGGCTATCCGATCATCGCTTTCCTGATGGCGAAGGGAAGGCTGACGTACGACGAGGAGGTCGGAAGGGCTCTGGCACCGGTCAAGTGGCGGACGTTGAACGAGGCCTACCGGAGCTACAGGCTGGTGGAGAGGGAGGTGGCTAAGACCCTGAGGTCTTCAGGGATCGAGTGGTCTAAGGTCGAGGCGCTGATGGAAGGGGTCCTGAGGCAGCTGGAGGGAATGCGGCTCTGGAAGCGCGGCACGGCGTGAGGTTAACTCCCGCTCTGGACCGGATCTAGGATCAGGCTCAGGAGGTATAGGGCCCTCAGCTCTCTCCTCGCGAGGTCCTCGAGCTTCCGCCCAGCACTCTGGAGGACCCTCTCCCGCCAACCACGCCTCGAATTGGAGATCCGGAGGGTCTGGACTAGGACGTCGATCGACGTGGCGACTCCCTCGCCCTCAACTGACAGGGCCGATGCGACGTCGCTCAGCGTCACACTCTCGCCGAGGTGCGCAGCCGCAAGGATCGAGAGGTCCCCCACAAACCCCTCCTCGGTCAGGCCCGAGATCTTGGCCCTCAGCGACCTCATGCCGAGCCTCGAGAGCTGCTCCAGCAATGACTCGATATCGAAGGTGTAGAGCTTGAAGCCCTGGTCCACGAGCCTTGAGATGATGGCTGAAGATTGGAGGTACGCCTCGTCGGGATCCTCGCCCTCCATCTTGATGCCCACTGGCACCCGGAAGTTCTCCCCGTCGAATACGGCGACGCTGTAGAGCAGACCGCCGGAGCCCTGCGAGGTCGGAAGGCCCTCCTCACCGAGCTGGAAGGTGTAGAGCAGGAGCACGGCCCTCCGCAGCGCCCTGCTCGGGAGCGGCAGTTCCCTCTCCATCCCCATGAACCGTACCCTTATCCTCTTGGTGGCCAGAACGCGCTCTACTATGTGGACCGCGGCCCTCCTAGCCACCTCCCAGTCCATCCCCCTTGCGGCCAGCGTGGAGTAGGCGAACTCGTTCACCGCCTCGAGCAGGGCCTCGTCGAGGCCGTCGGGCGAGTAGACCTCCAGAAGCTCCTTCAGCCTCGTCCAGTCCATGTCCTCTAGAAGGCCGGCCGATTCGGTCTCGTAGATCGCGACGAACTTCCGCTCGCCGGCTATGACGACGTCGTACTTGATCGTCTCGAGGGGAACCAGCAGCGCCCTCCTCAGGACCAGCTCGATGAACGCCGCGCCGAGCCTCAGGTGGTCAGGGTCGTACCTAGGGTCGACCTCGACCAGCATGCCGTAAGTGTAATCGCTGTAGATCCCGTCGGTCAGTGCTGGAATGACGATCGTCTTAGTGTCCCTCATCACTGCCGTCAGGTCCTCCCTCAGTTTAACGACCTTGGGCCTCCTGCTCCTGAGGACCCAGATCGTCCTGCTAGGGATCTTGAAGTACTTCCCGAAGTTCGCTTCAGGCGGCTTCACGACGCAGAGCACCTCGCTGTGGAGCAGCCCCGCCCTGTAGTCGCTCACGACGCTCGGCTCTTGACCCCACTTCCTGACGATCGAAGTGTACTCCTCAAGGACGTACTGGAACGGTTCAAACCTCCTCATCGTGGACTCGGCGAGGTCCTCGATGATGACCGCCGTGACCGTCCTGCCACCCGACTGGGACCTGTTGAATCCCGTGACCAAGCCATCTGATGTGTAGTCGATACAGCCGATCTGGAACTTCTCGACGAAATCGACGTGCGATAATTCCTCGAGGTAGCGCTCCCCATCCCTGCCCCTCCTGATCCTCTTGATGCCGAAGGGAGGAGCGAACTCGTAGAAGTTCATCTTGAGGAGAGCCCTCTTTCCAGCGTCGTTCAGCCTCAGGCCGTCACGCAGCCCCAGCTCCGCGAGCAGATCCAGCTCCTCCTTTGTAGCGGACTTCGCGGTCAAAGGCGACGAGAGCTTCAGCAGCCCCTTCACCAGCGTGACGTACTTGTTGTTGGGGTTGACGAGGACCTTCTCCCTCGGCAGCTCGAGCCAAGCTATCAGCGCGTCAAGCCCCCTCCTCAGCAGGTTGTAGTCCCAAGAGCTCGAGGGGAAGATGACGGTCTCCGTCCTCTCAATCCCCTCCCTTCTCCCCTTTCTCCCCTCCTTCTGGAGGAACTCCCTCAGCGACT
>Ga0080007_1072924_pt1 | contig 13069 bp, 12 predicted proteins | sample OctOCTMetagenome_FD_69210 | JGI IMG/M metagenome (GOLD analysis project Ga0080007, IMG submission 69210) | Hot spring and microbial mat streamer communities from Octopus Spring Streamers, Yellowstone National Park, USA - OCT_B (SPADES... | ecosystem: Environmental > Aquatic > Thermal springs >...
TATACAAAGCCAAAATCAAGAAAAATTAACACAGACTTCCGGAGAAGAAAAAACTGAAGAAAATGAAAAAACCTATACAATGGAAGAAGTAGCAAAGCATAATTCAAAAGAAAGTTGTTGGACAGTTATAAGAGGTGAAGTTTATGATTTAACAAATTGGATTGATAAACATCCTGGTGGAGCTGATAAAATTTTAAAAATTTGTGGCAAAGATGGAACTGATTTATTTGTTAGACAGCATGGTGGTAAAGAAAAACCGGAAAAAATTTTAGAGAGTTTTGAAATTGGAACTTTAAAAAAGGAATAATAAAATTTCGAATTTATCAATGTTATATCAAATTTTAATTTTAATTTCTTCATTTTTTGGTTTTTTAGTTGCAAGACATATTTATACTAATAAGTCTAAAAATAAAACTTTAATTTGTCCACTTAAAGCATCTTGCGAACCTGTTATTCATAGTAAATATTCGATATTTTTAGGAGTTGACCTTGCTTTATGGGGAATGTTTTATTATGCCTTCGTATTTCTGGGTTATTTAATTTTATTAGCCTTCAATTTAAATATAGATTTCTTTAAGTTTATTTTGTTTTTTCTTTCTTTATATGCCTTTCTTTTTTCTTTATATTTAACTTTTATACAAATAGCAAAATTAAGAAAATTTTGCTCTTGGTGTTTGATATCCGCATTTTTATCGATTATTATTTTCTATTCTGGTTTTATTATTTACAGAGATATTTTGATTTTTATCTCAAAAGAATTCATTTTCTTTTCTATTTTTATCCATGCTTTAGCTGCAGGTGTTGGTTTGGGAGTAGTAGTAGTTGTAGATTATCTATTTTTTAAGTTTTTATTAGATAAAAAGATTGAAGATAAGGAAAAAGAAATAATGGAAAATTTATCTGACTTAATATGGTTTTTAATAGGATTAATTTTTGTTTCAGGTTTTTTTATTTATTTTTCTGATATGGAAAAATATCACACATCAACAAAATTTATGACAAAAATGTTTATTTTTTTAGTGATTACTATTAATGGTCTTCTTTTAAATACCTTTGTTTCACCTAAGTTAACAGAAATTGATTTTAAAAATTATAATAAACAATCTTTGATTGCTTTTTGTATGGGAATAATCTCTGTTGTCTCTTGGTTTTTAGCATTTTTACTTGGAAGATTAAAATTTATTCCTTTAACTTTTTTAGAAGGTATAATTTTCTATTTTGTTATAATTCTTATAAGTATAACAATAGGTATTTTTATTTTTAAAAGCAAGTTAAAAATAATATAAATAATGTTTAAAATAAATTAATGACAAAAATTAAAGAAGGGCAATCAGCAATAGATTTTACTTTACCTGATCAAAACGGAAAATTACACAAGCTTTCAGAGTATAAAGGTAGGTGGATTTTGCTTTATTTTTATCCTAAAGATGATACTCCTGGATGTACAAAAGAGGCTTGTGCCATTAGAGATGCTTTTCCTAATTTTAAGAAATTACAAGCTATTGTTTTTGGTATTAGTGTTGATTCGGTTGAAAGTCATAAAAAGTTTGCTCAAAAATATAATTTACCATTTACTTTACTTTCTGATGAGAAAAAAGAAGTTGTTAAAAAATATGGTGTTTGGGTAGAAAAACTTTTATGGGCAAAACTTATATGGGAACAAAAAGAACCTCCTTTTTAATTAACCCTGAATTTAAAATTGTCAAAATTTATGAAAATGTTAAACCTGAAATTCATGCCGAAGAAGTTTTAAATGATTTAAAATCTTTTATTAATTAATTTTGAATTGATATAAAATTAATTATAATTTTGCAATTTTATTTACAATGATTAAGGAAAAATTTAAAAGTTACTTAATTTTTTTAACTTCCATAATATTCATATTTTTAATTACACCCTCAGGATTATTTGCAGCATCTTACGATGATGCAAATCATGAAAATATATTTACAATTTTAGCTTTAGCGATTATTTTAATTTTAGCTAGGATTTCTAGTTTATTAGAACGTTTTGGGCAATCAGCTGTTTTGGGAGAATTATTAATAGGAGTTATTTTAGGCAATTTGAACATTTTAGGCTTTTATTTTTTTGATAAGTTTAAACAAGATCCTATTTTGCTTTTTTTATCAGAATTAGGTGTAATAATTTTACTTTTTCAAATTGGTTTGGAGTCAAATATTCAAAAAATTACAAAAGTTGGAATTAGGGCTTTTTTAGTTGCTTGTGTCGGTGTTTTGGCTCCTTTTATTTTAGGAACGTATATTATTGGTCCACGACTTTTCCCTGGTCTAAGCTTTAATACTTATATTTTTTTAGGAGCTGCCTTAACTGCAACCTCAGTTGGTATTACTGCACGAGTTTTTCAAGATTTTAAAAAATTACATCTTCCTGAAGCTCAAATAGTTTTAGGAGCTGCAGTAATTGACGATGTTTTAGGATTAATTATTTTAGCAATTGTTTCTTCTATAGTAACCTTCGGGACCGTCAATCTTGGAACAATTTTTTATATAAGCTTCAAAGCATTAGCTTTTCTTATTGGTTCAATTATTTTAGGAATATTAATTTCACCTTACGTTGGTAGGTTTCTTTCTAAGATTCATACAGGATTAGGAATGAAATTTACAATGGCTATTAGTTTTTGTTTTGTTTTTGCTTATTTAGCACAAAAATTCGGCTTAGCTCCCATAGTAGGTGCTTTTGCTGCTGGGTTAGTTCTTGATCCTGTTCATTTCAAATACTTTAAGGATCCAGAAATTATTGAAGACATTCAAAGAGAAATAAATGAATTAGATCATAAAACAAGAGAAAGATTTTTATCAATAATACATCATCACTCTAGACACCATGTAGAAGATTTAATCCGCCCAACTGCTCTTTTGTTAGTTCCATTATTTTTTGTTACTACCGGTATGAATGTTAAATTAGAGACAATGTTTAATTTAAATGTTTTATTCAAAGCATTAATTATTACAGCTATTGCAATAATTGGGAAAGTAGCATCAGGTTTAGTTGCTGGTAAATCCAACAAACTTTTAGTTGGATTTGGTATGGTTCCAAGAGGAGAAGTCGGTTTAATTTTTGCAACAATTGGTAAGGAATTAAATGTGATTTCTGATGAGCTTTTTTCTATTATAGTAACAATGGTCATCTTAACAACATTATTAACACCACTAATCCTTTCTTTTATCTTAAAAAAGCAAGAAGAAAAAACATTTTGATTTAATTGATTTAAAATTAATTAATGAGCAAAAACAATAAAATTTCAAGATCACAAATTGAGCTTTTTATTGATTCTCGATAGAAACAAATGGATATAATTAACAAAAAATGATATAATATAATAAAAAATAGGGGTCTTCAATAAATTAAAAACTAAACATGACCGAAATTTTTAAAGCACCAATAGAGAAAAAAAGAAAGCCAATCGAAATTAAAAAAGATAAAGTTATAGTTATGGGCGTAGAACTTCCTCGGAATCCTGAGCCAGGTCCGAGGACACCACCCGCAGAAAAATTTAAAGATTTTGTGGAAGATGAGTTTTCTTTAAAATTATTACAAATAATTGCCAAATCAGTATATTTAGGTCAGCCACTTCTTTTAGAAGGTGAAGCAGCAATTGGAAAATCTTCTGCTATAGAATATTTAGCTTATTTGACCAATAACGAAGTTTACCGAATGAGTTTAAATGGTCAAACTGATACTACAGACTTGATAGGTAAATGGGTACCTCGAAGCGAAAATTGGAGGCAGAAAATCGAAGAATTATATAGACACCCAGAAAAATGTAAAAATCCAGAAGCAAGAAGAATGTTAGAATCAATAAAAGTTCAGCCATCTGAAAAAGAAGAAATCGCACCAGAGAGAGCGGAAGCAAAAGTTGGTTTAACTAAAGAGGAAATGCAAAGAATTGCTGAATTAGAAGGAATACCAATCAGTGAAGCGGATTGGGTTTGGCAGGATGGAGAATTACCTCGTCAAATTGAAAACGGCGCCTGGACGATTTTAGATGAAGTTAATACTTGCGAGCCGCAGATTTTAGTTAGATTAAACGCTTTATTGGAAAAGGGTGGTCAATTAGTTTTACATGAGAATGCTGACAAAATTCCTAAGCCAAAAGATCCAAATAAAAAACCTATGCTTTTTGCTACTTGTAATCCACCCGGTGGAAGATATCGAGGAAGAATTCCTCTTTCTGCAGAATGGATTTCTCGTTGGAATTATCAAAATGTCGGTGAGTTACCTTTAGAAACTGCTATATTTCGGGCAAAGAAGAAAGCAGGTGTTAAAGTTGAACTACCCGAAGAAAGAATAAGGGCAATGTTTGTTAGTCCTGAACCAATTGAGGAAGATCTAACATTGGCCGATGTTTTTGGTGAAGAATGGGTTAGTGATTTTTGCGAAAAATTTATAACTGCTTTTTATAAACTTAGAGAAATGCTTAATAAAGGAGAAATAGCCCTAAGGCAAGAACAAAAATTTGATTATGACCAAAGAGACTGGGATCGTTTTTTAGAATATGTAAGAAAATTCAGAGAACCCGGTAATATGAAAAAAGTCATTGAAGATGCAGTAGAATATTGTATCTTAGGAAAAATAAAAGACCCGACTGAAAGAGAAAAAGTAAAAGATATAGTACTTAGATTAATAAAAGTTTCAGAACCAAGAGTGCGGATACCGAAAGAAAAAAAGGCTCAGGAAAGGCTTTTAGAAAGGTTAAAGGCCGAAATTCTTGATTTAGGAATACCACCAAAACATGAAGAAATCATTATGGAATCTTAAATTTAATTTCTATGCCAGAAAAATTTGAAAAACTTACAACAAAAGAAGAATTATCAAAAATAAAACCAACCCCTGTTGAAAGAAAAGAACCAATTGAACTCACTGAAGAAGAAAATGAATATTTTATTAATATATTAAAACAAGCAAAAGAAGCAGAAAAAAGAGGAGATTTAGTGACAGCAATTCAACTTTATCAAAAATACAAACAAGAATATCAAGCTTTAAGAGAAAAGAAAGAAGGGAAAAAAGAAAGAGAATTCAAAAACGGTGAACTAATTTGTCATTATGAAGGTGAATGTGATAGCTGGGCCCCTCATCTTCAAGGAGTAATAATTAAAATAGGCAATAAATTTCTTTTAAATGGTAAAGATTTACTTTATGAAGGTAAATGGGATAGCTGGGCCCCTCATCTTCAAGGAGTAATAATTCAAATAGGCAATAAATTTCTTTTAAATGGTAAAGATTTACTTTATGAAGGTGAATGGGACGAGTGGAAGCCTCATCCCCAAGGAGTAATAATTAGAATAGGCAATAAATTTCTTTTAAATGGTAAAGATTTACTTTATGAAGGTAAATGGGATTACTGGGTCTCTCATCCCCAAGGAGTAATAATTAGAATAGGTAATAAACTTCTTTTAAATGGTAAAGATTTACTTTATGAAGGTAAATGGGATGACTGGAGGCCTCATCCCCAAGGAGTAATAATTAAAATAGGCAATAAATTTCTTTTAAATGGTAAAGATTTACTTTATGAAGGTAAATGGGATAGCTGGGCCCCTCATCCTCAAGGAGTAATAATTCAAATAGGCAATAAATTTCTTTTAAATGGTAAAGATTTACTTTATGAAGGTAAATGGGATGGGTGGAAGCCTCATCCCCAAGGAGTAATAATTAGAAGAAGTAATGATTGGTTCATTTATACTATCAAAAAATAAGCAGCATTTTTTTGAAAAAACTATATTAATAATTTTATAAACTATGTCAGAACAATTTGAAAAACTTACAATATATGAATGTAGGCGAAAGAGAAGAATACATAGGTAGTTTGTTTGAAGCTTTTAATGAAAATCCGGAGATTTCTTAAAATTTTTGCCTTCATCGGTAACCTGGGAGCAAATTATTGGTAGTAGTATATAATCAGTGTACCACCTATAAACTATGAAGCAAGACATTAAAATAATTATCAATGCATCCATTTCGCACAGCCATTTGAAAATCATGCACAAATAGATTATAATTGTTTTATGTTCAGATTTTTAAAGTTTACCTAATTGTAATGCTAAAAAAATTGGTCGTAGATTTAGAAACTCTAGATTAACGTGCGGTCTTTTGGGTAAAAAACTTTTATGGACAGATCTTATATAGGAACAATCTCTTTTTCAATTAACCGTGAATTTAAAATTGTTAAAATTTATGAAAATGTTAAACCTGAAATTCATGCCGATGAAGTTTTAAATGACTTAGAGTTATTTTTAAAAACCCTTGAGTAAATAAAATCTTATAAATGATAAAGTCTTCTCCAGAGTCAAAATTCTTTGAAGCTCAGTTTAAGATAATAAAAAGAGAAGATGGTACAGTATTTTTAAAAATTGAGATTGATTCTAATAACCAACAAATTATTTCTAAAATTTTCTTTAAAGATATTAATAACAAACTAGTAAATCTTACAAAATTTTTGCCCTCTGGTTGGAAAGTCATTTTCTCGGATAATCAAGAATTTTCAACATCTATTCACGATAAGACAATTAAAATAGGAGATTTAAGTAAAAATGGTTATATTTTAGGTTTGTTGCATGAGTTTGGACATGCTTGGATAGCGGAAAATATGCCAGAAGTAGCTAATTACTCTCAAATTTTGGAAGATTACACTAAGGATGTTACAAATCGCTCTCTGACTTTAGAAGATCTTCAAAAAAGCGGCAAAAATCCGGATGATTATGTAGAGATAACTATTTATGATCCATATGGAAAGGGTACAGGTGGTGTTGATAATGATGAAGTATGGTTTTCTATGTTAGTACCTAAAGAGATTATAAAAAATTACGGTAAAGCATGGGCAGATTGCGAAAGAAAAGCTTGGGCATATGCAGTTAAGATACTTAGAAAATTAAGAAGAGAAGGAATTGCAATAGAAAATGGATTATCTGATGTTGAACAACTTTTTAAAGAGATATACTCTTGCCTTAAAACATACGACCAATATTTCGAAAAAGAATTTAAAGACCCCTCTTCTTATTTTACAAAAGATAAATATTTGTAAAAATTAATAATCTAAAATAAATTAATCACTCCATAATATCTAAAAATAATTTAAATATGTCCGTTTCTTTTTCTTCTGAAAAATATCCTGAATAGCGCCCTATAGGACTAATAATTACTTTATCAGAAGACATCCCTTTTTCTATTAAAAATTTTCTATCTTTTTCAGTAAAAACAACTATCCCTTTTATAAATTCTGGTGTAATTGGCAAGAGCGTTTTAATTTCTGGATGAATAGGATAATTATCAGGTAAATTTAGAATTTCTCTTAGAAGTTTTTTTATTTCGAGTCTAAGTTGTATATTTAAATAATATTCTTCAGGCGAGTTAGAATAAAGAAGAGCTATGATATTATAAAGAATTTCATAAAAATCATCCCCATTGAATGCTAAGTATTTATATCTTTCTACGCATTTTTCTATTTTATCGGGGGATAACATATCTATCTCCCATTGTGTGGCGTATGTTTCATATTTTATAATTTCAAAGATATCTTCAAGAGTAACTATAGTATTAGGTCTTTTAATTACCGATATATCTATTCCTAGTATAAAATCCCCTATAAACCTTAATGGGTTTAAGGTTAAAAAAATATAATTATCCAAGCCTAATTTTTTGTTAAAATAAACCTCAGGACTAGCTATTAATTTATTTCTAGGATGTTTAGAAAACAATTGAGATAAAGGCATTAATCCATTGTTTAAAATTGATTCTATACAATCTAAAAATGTAAGATGGAAAACTAATCCCTTACTTTCAAAAAAATTTTTGTTTCTTCTAACCTTTTATTAAATTCCTCGTTAGAAACATTAAATTCCACTCTTTTTTTATCAAGTCTTTCCATTATAATTAAAAACCGTTCTCTTCTTTCTTCTTCAGAACCAAAAATTGGTTTTTTTATCTGTTCATCGAGGGTTCTAATTTCTTTTCTCCTCTTAAATATTGACCAAAAATTCATTTTCTAATCAGGGCTCAGATAATTAAATGTAGTTTGTAGTTTTATTTATAATTTAATATTTGGGGTAGTAAATTTTAAATTTTTATAAAGTAGCATTTTATAAATATTTATATTTAGAAACATTTCTGAAGCTCCCGTAAATTATTATATAATATTATAATATTTTAAATTATTAATTAAACGCGCAAAATAAGATAAAATTACATGAATTCACAAGATGTTTTTAGGAAAAGAGAATTTATAGAAAAAGCAGAGGTTGGCAAATTTAGTCAACAAATAGTGAAACTAGTAAGAGCTATAGAAAAAGGCGAGGAGATAAATAAAGATGAATATACTCAAATTTCAGAACCGGCTTTTAAATTTATTTTAGAAGACTTACCTCAACTTCCTGAAGAAGAAAGAGAAATCGTGATTTCTTATCTTTTATTAGCTCCATCTCCACAAAGACAAGATGAGATAATAAAAATAGTTAAAAATTTATTTTCTTTATCAAAAGAAAGAATAAGAGAAAAAACAGTAGATTTAGTAGTTGATTTTATGATCTATTCATCATTACAAAATTTATTAAGGCAAGATGAATTCGATGCCCTCTTAAGGTTTTTTGAAAATCCAGAAAATCAAGAAAGATATCCAGAAGTTTTTAAAAATTTATTAGAAAAAATATTAAAAGAAAATCGAATAAATTTGTTTTTTAAGATTTTTGCTAATCCCCAAAATCAAGAAAGATATCCGGAATATAAAGAAACTTTATTAAAAATTATTGAAAGACTTATAAGCGAAAACGGGGAAGGCATTTTTAAATTATATGAATTCTTTGAAAGATCAGAAAGTAGAGAAAAATATGCAGATTACTTCATTCATTTTATCGAGAAATTATTAGAAGTTATAGAAAAATCTTCAGAAGATAATTACCTTGCGGAACTTACACTAAAAAGTATTTTAAATTTTTTTAGGTTTTACTTCGATGCTTCAGAACGGGTGAAATATAAAGAATACATAGAAAAATTTTTATACCATGCTTTAGAAAATCATATGTTTTCTAAAAGTTCTCTTATCCTCGAAGAAGTAATTCGCTTTTTTATTAGCACCGATAACCAAATGAACTTTCCTCAATATTTTAAAAAACTTATACATATTGTTTCTAGCAATCATCCTGATCTTATTAACCACACTACTTTAATGTTGAACTGTTGGAGAAAAATATTACTTAATCCTCAAACTTATGATATGTTCTCTCGCGAATTAGAAATGTTAATAGAAGCCTTAGAAGAAGATTATTTTTTCGATATCTTTGAACATCCTCACATCCAGCAAAAATGTCCTACGATTGCGTACATAAAATTAGAAAAAATTTTAGATAGATTTATATATTTTATAAAAAAAGACTTTACAGATAAAACAAATACCAGGAGACAAGAATATCTTTGTAAAAAATTATTAAAATTTTTCTCATATACTGAAAATCAACAGAGATTTTCTAATTTTTTTAAGGAATGCTTAGAAATTATAAATCAAAAACCTTTCCAATATTTAATACATATGAAGGATTTCTTTGCTAATGTTGAAAATCAATATAGATTTAGCGAATATTTTGAAAGATTATTAGAATTTTGTACCGAGAGTTGGGATTCAAAAGATTTAGATATCCCTCTTTTGCTTTTAAAAGACTCTCCGCTTCAGTCAAGATATGATAATTTACTTAAAAAAATCTTGGAAAGAGCAATAGAAAAAAAGAGATATAATGCAATTTTTAAATTTTTTGAAAATTTACAAAACCAAGAAAGGTACTCATTTTATTTAGAGAAAGCTGTAATGAAAATAATAGATGAAGATAAAGATCCAGATTTATTTTCTTGGTTTTTTAAAAATCCGGAAAATCAAAATAAAAATCCTAAATTGGTAGAGATAATTTTAAGTAAGGCATTTGATGAAGAAACTGATTATTCCTGTATTATTTCCTATATATTTGAGAATGCGGAAAATCAAGATAGATATAGAAAAGATTTTGAAGAAATAATTGAAAAAGCCTTAATAAATGATTATTATTACTATAGATATAGATATCTTTTTATAAGAATCTTCAGAAATCCAGATAACCAAATTAAATATCAAAAGTATTTTAAAGAATTTCTTAAAAAAATTGACTCGGATTGGCTGGTATTAGATATATTTGAAGATCCTAAATCGCAAAGATTAGTACGAGAAGAAAAACCCTTAGATATTAGAAATAAACTTTATAGATCTTTAATAAGGGTATCGGATGAAAACTTAAGAATTTTAATCAGGAATCTTTTTAATAGATATTTATTAGAAGAAAATCCTCTATCGTTAATACTTCTTTCTCCAACAGAAGATATACCAATTTTTATTACTGCCCGATTGTTAAATATTGATCCCCTTGTTATAAAAAGTTGGAACTTCACGGAATATGAAAAAGAAACTTTATTGCCTATTTTTATATCATTAATCTTATCAGGAGTTAAATTTAAATTTCCTTTTATATTTAATCCAAGATATAAAGAAACAAAACCCAAAGAAATATTGAAGAGGCTTAAAGAAAAGATTATCAGTTACTTTTTAAATCTAAATTTGATACTGTTAATATCAGAGATAGTTAAAGAAGATTTTATTTCTCAACATTTTGAAAAAATCGACGAAATTTGCCAAAAATATTCTTTAGAACAAACAACTAAAGAAATACCATTTAATGCTTTAAAAGAAATTCTTACTTCTGTGAAAGAAATTAAAAAGAAAATACGAGAGCAATTTAGAAAAATTTTATACCTTAATGAAGAGGTTTTGGATAGTGAAATTGATAAATTTTTAAAAGAATGTAAATATTTAAATACAATTTTAACATTAGCTTTACATTATCATAATATTTATAAAGAAGGATTACCGTTATTGGGTGAAGTTTTATCAGCAGTAATACAGGGTAGATATTATGAGTGGAGATATGATTTAAACTCAGATATAGTGAGAAAGCAATTGGCACCTATATTAGAAAATCACTCAGAAGATGATTTAGTTCGTATTGTAGAAAAATGGAAAGCATCGTACTTTTATTTTAAAATTCAAAGGGGAGAAAAAACTACAAAAGAATCGAAAGCTAAGCCTTCTATTAATTGGAAGGAAATTTTAGGTTATTTAAGAAATCAGATAATAAATCATGGGCATTTTAATGGTCTTTTTAATTTAGGTGAGTTTAGTAAATTTAATGAAGAAGATAGAGGTACTTTAGTGAGGTATTTGCATTATTATCTCTTAGAAGAAGATCTACCCACTTTAAATTTAGAAGAGGTCAAAAAATTTCTTCAGGATAGAAATATTTCAGAAAATAAAATAAAAATCTTAATCGGAATTATTACTTTGTTCAAAGAAATAAAAATAGGAAAGAAAACACCTAAAGAAATCAAAAGTATGATAGATAGATTAGAAAAAAATATAGATGATGAATTAAAAACAGTTGTAGCTATTGGCCAAGATATTTTTGGTTATCTTTGCCAACAATTAGATGAGGTAATCAAAAAAGATACTTATAATCAAAAAATAAAAAGAGAGATCTTAGTTTCTTATTTTACAGAACACCCGAGAACCTTACTAGAAATAGGACATTACCCAGTATCTACCTGCCAAGATTTTGCATCAACTGGGGATTTAAATACTCATCTTTTAGGTTATATTACTGACGCCCATATAAGAGCATTAGTAGTAAGAAGAATTGAATTATCAGAAAATATAGATATTGACGAAGAAAAATTAAATAATTCAGAAATTATAATTGATGAAAATAACGAAGAAATTTTAATAAACCTCCCTACAGGTCAGATAATCAAGGCTAAAATTTCTAAACCTGTAGCAAGAAGAATAATAATATTAGGGAGAATAGATAATAAACCAGCTATCCTTTTAGAGCCTATATACTATATAGGCGTTCCTATAAATATATTAGAAGAATTAATGCAGAAATCATTAGAAAAATTTAAAAAAGAATTTCCTGAAGTTATAATAAATGATACAGGAGATGATTTCGAAACCGCACCTTCTTACAATCCCGCTGGTTTTTATAGGGATATTTAAAATTTACTTTTTGGATTACAAAATATGATGAATTTAATCTACCTTATTTAAAGGAAAATCAGAAAGGTAATATTCATAAATAGGGTTTAGTATAGATTGCGAAAATATATTTAATGATAAAATTAATTAATGAAAAAAAATAATAAAATTTCAAGATCGCAAATTGAGCTTTTTATTGATTGCCCAAGATGTTTTTGGTTAGATGTTAGGTTTAAAATTAAAAGACCTAAAAAATTTGGTGGTAGTTATATTGGAAGCAAATATGATCCGCTTTTAAAAAATTATTTTGATAAACATCGTAAAAATAATAAAACTCCAGAAGAAATAGAAAAACATAATTTAAGTTTATTTTTTGATGTTGAAACTTTAAAAATTTGGCGAGGGAAGGGAATTGAATATTTTCATGAAAAACATAATGTAATTTATTATGGCAAAATTGATGACCTTTTAACAAAAGAAGAATATTTAATTCCTTTTGATTTTAAAACCACTATTAGTAGAAACTTTCAAATTTATGAAGATTATAAAAGACAACTTGAAATTTACGGCTATTTACTTAAGAAGAACAATTATCCAGTTTTAGATACAGGTGTTTTATATGTCGTAAAAATTGATATTAACGAAAATTTTGAAAAAGTTGAGGAAAGAGAAATAATCTTTATTGAAGATCTAAATTATGAAATTTATGATGAAATTTTAGAAAACTTAATTGAAATTTATAATTCTGAAAAAGAACCTGAACCTAGTCCAAATTGCGAATTTTGCAAAAGAGACAGAGAAATTATTGATTTAAATAAAAAGTTAATATGAAAAAATTCATTTTTAAGATCAAGTTTTTATTGTTTATTTAATTATTTTTATTTCATTTTAGTTATAATTTAATCAATGAAGCTTGGGTTTTTTGAGGCAGAAGGTTGGGAAAAAGAAATTTTAGAAAAAGAACTTCCGAATTTAGAAATTTATTTTACAACTGAAAGACTAACAAAGGAAAAT
>Ga0080007_1052981_pt1 | contig 13029 bp, 11 predicted proteins | sample OctOCTMetagenome_FD_69210 | JGI IMG/M metagenome (GOLD analysis project Ga0080007, IMG submission 69210) | Hot spring and microbial mat streamer communities from Octopus Spring Streamers, Yellowstone National Park, USA - OCT_B (SPADES... | ecosystem: Environmental > Aquatic > Thermal springs >...
CGACCCGCAGAACTTGCGGATTTGGTGCGATGTCAACGGCGAACGATTGCAGGACAGCACGACCGCCAACATGATTTTCAAAATCCCCGAAATCGTCGCCTTCATCTCGCAAGTTTTCACCTTGCGCCCCGGCGATGTGATTGCGACGGGCACGCCCGCAGGTGTCGGCGTCTTCCGCAAACCGCCGAGACTTTTGCAGGTTGGCGACATCGTGGAAACAGGCGTTGAAAAAATCGGCGTGATGCGGAACAAAGTCGTCGCCCCATAAGGTTAGTTTGTTAAGGGGACAAGGAGCACGGGACAAGTGACATTGAGACGAGAACGGAACGGGACGAGGGTAGAATGGGAGGGCAAGGTTCCTGCCGAGCCAAAACGACGGCGGATGGCAAATTTAGGGCTTGTAAGGCAAACTCAGGTTGGTGAAGGAGGATGCAGGCTGAGTTGATGAGGGAATTGGTGACGATAGAGGCTTTTGAGGTGTGGTTGCGGGGGTTGATGGTTGTTGGCGTCGTCGGAAGCATCGTTGGTGGGTTGCTTTGGGCGAAACGGCAAAGGCATCCGAGACGGTGGCAATTGGGCGTTTTGACGGGGGCGCTCATCGCCACGCTTTTCCCGCTCCTTTACGGGCTTTGGCGCTTTTACCTTTGGCGCATCAGAATTGATTTGGAACGGGATTTCGTCGGCTTGCATCGGGTTGATGTTTTGGTGGGCAACATAGCCATTTTCGCCCTTGTTGGGGTAATTGTCGGAGCGATTGCGCACCTTTACGCCAATTGGCTCAAACGCCAGTTGACGCAGGGGGAGCGAAATCCATGAAAGCGACGGTTTTTTTGTCTTCTCACTGGTCAGCGCTTCAAGAGAAGGCTTTGTCGCTTTGGGGCGAAAGCAAGGCAGCGACTTTGATGATTGTCCCTACTACGGCTATGCGCTCTTACTGGCTTTCGGTTCTGGCTGAAAGAGTGAAGGGAGTCTCTGGCGACAGCGTTTCTGTGCTGGACTATCTCGCTTTCAAACTGGCTTCAAGCGACACTGACGGGCTTTTCAGGTTGGCTTCTGCTTTGGAGCGGAAACTCGCTGCAATTGAAGCGAGGTCGGCGCTTAGCCTTCCCGAAAAATGGCTGAGTTCTGGCGTCGTGGAAGCGTTCATCAACGCCGTTGAGGAACTTGAACTTCATGACCTTTCACCACAATCAGTCCGAACCGCTATTCCCAATGACCCGACAATTCAGGTCTTGACGCATTGGTGGGAGGCTTGGCGAGAAATTTTGCATCAGCGCGGATTGTGGAGTTTGGGCGACGCTCTGAAATTTGCGGCGGAAAAATTGCGGGAGGGCAAAATCGTTCCCCCAAAGGCTCAAAGGGTTTTGGTTTATGGCTTCACCGCTCTGACTTCCGCACGCTGGGATTTCCTTAGGGCTCTTCTGGAAGCCATGACCAGCGATGACCAGACGGTTTACTTCTTCGTGCTCGGCGACCCAAACAACCCAAATGCCTACGGCTACTCCTTGCCTTTTCTCAACCGCTTGAAAAGCGAACTGGAAGCCGAAGTTTGCCCGTTGACCGATAATTTGCCTGAGGAGATTCACTCCATCCCTGCCTTACTCTTCCGTCGCCACCAAGAGAGGGGAAGCCCGGAACTCACAGACCGCATCGTTTGTGTCAGTGTTTCGGGCGAGGAACAGGAGGTTGAAATGGCGTTTCGGCTTTTGGTTCACTGGCGTCGTGAAGGGCAATTGAAGCGTTTCAGCGATGCCCTTTTGGTTGCCCATTCACTTGAACCCTACCTTCCCGCTTTGGAGGCGGTAAGTGCCAGATATGGCGTTCCCTTTGTCATCGTCAACGAACCAATCCGCCAGCACAAAGGCTTGACAAATTTGCTTTGGGCTATCTGGAACGCCCGGAGCACCAACTGCGATGGGGAAGCCCTGTGGCGAGTTTTGCCGTCTCCATATTTGTGCCACCCATCAGCGCCTGAGAAACCCTTGCTGCCTGAGGAGAAGCAAAGGGATTTACTCTCGCTCGTGCGGCAAAGGTTGGCAGAAACTGGTAGCAAGCAGTGGAGCGAAATCTTGAAGGGCAATTTCCCATCCGAGCAGTTCGTTGATTTCGTCGCTGATTTCCTGCGTGCAGTTGAGCAAATTCCCTTGCATGCACCTGTGAGCGAACATGTCGGCAAGTGGAGGGAAGTTTTGAAGTTCGTCCGACCGATTTGCGAGCGGGACGAGGAAGCCTTACAGCGTTTGAGGAAGCAGTTGAACAGTTTGGCATTCTGGTCGGCGGAACTTTCAGGCGAGGAATTTGTCAGCCTTTTGACTGAAGGCTGCGTTGAGGAAGCGAAGGAGTTCAGCGATGCCGTTCGGGTAGCAAGCGCTGAAGACGCTCGCGGGCAAGTTGCTTCGGTCTCAATTTTGCTGGGCATGGCGGACGGTCGGTTTCCACCTTCACCGCCGATGTTTGAGTTGCTGACCGATAAGCACCGCGAAATCCTGACGGAGCGGCTGAACTTGACCACATCGCTTCGCTTCAGGCGTCGTCCCAGAAAGTTCAGTTTCGCCACTTCGTTCGCACAAGAGCAAAGAATGCTGTTTGCGGAAATGCTCGGCATAGCGACTGAGCGGTTGGTTTTCACTCATCCGAGAACCGATCCCGATGGCAAACCCATCGCTCGCTCCATTTTCCTTGACGAAGTTGAAGACGCATTGAAAGCCGCTGGCTACATTTGGCGGAAAGAGGAACGGGATTTGGCTGATGTGGTTTTGCCCGAGGAAGTAAAAGATTCGGCAGCACTCCCGCAGGGACTGAAACAAGCGATTGATGACCGCGAGGCAGTTGTCAGTTCGTTCTACCGCGCTTTCACCGGGCAAGTTGAATTGACGGAAGACGAAAAAGACCTTGTCGGTGCGACATTGCGAAACGAAGGCTTCCGCCAGCGACTTTTGACCGAGTGGCAGAGATGGGCTAAGCCACAAGAGGGAGAATGGGACGGGAAAGGCTTGGGGATTGATGCGAAATTGCTGGCTGACCGATTGAAAGAGAAAGGGCTTTGGGTGACGGCTTTGGACGATTACGGTCATTGCCCATACCGCTTCTTCGCCCGCCACATCCTGTCGTTGCGCCAGCCGAGAGAAGTTACCTACGCCATCGACCCGACAACTTTGGGAAGCGTGTGGCACAAAATTGTCGCCGAGTTCTTGAAGGTTTTCGCTCAAAGCGGTGAGTTCCCGGAAATCGCTGTTTTGAAGCAAAAGGCAAGCGAGGTCCTTGAGAGCGACCCAACGGTGAGCCAAACCCCGCAGCAAGTCCGCCAAATGCTCCGCAACCGAATTGAATTGGCTTTGGAATCCGTCTGGCTGGCAGAAAAAATTCAGGCTAAGGATTGGAAGCCAGTGGGAGTTGAAAGGGAGTTTTCGCTGCCGGTTGAAGACTTGGGCGACTTACCCGAAGTTCTCAGGGAAGTCAAACTGGTGATGCGTCCCGACCGAGTGGATGTGGACTCAGAAGGCAAATGTCGGGTTGCAGATTACAAAACAGGCAGCGCACCCAGCCACGCAAACATTCGCAACGGCGTGTTTCTGCAACTCCCGCTCTATGCCCTTGCGCTGCAAAAAGCGGGTTTCACGGTAAGCCGAGCGATACTGCTCAGGTTGCTTTCGTTCAGAAAGGACAAGGGCTACAAGACCAGTTGCGAACTGAAAGAGGAAATTGACAAGGCGATGGAAACCGCTAAAAGGCACGCGTTAACCTACTTGCGCCAGATGACCGAAGCCAACTTCACGGTTCTCCCGTTCAGCCTTAATAGCAGTTGCCGTCATTGCGACTTCAAATCCCTTTGCCGCCGGCATCCTTTGAGGCTGAGGGAGCGAGGTGATGAAACCGACACTGAAGGTGAGGGCGAAGGCACTTAAAACCCTGAACAGGTCAACGAGTGACAAGGAAAGCGGTGATGGTGACGGTTATTGGGCTGAGCAAAGTTGTGACCATTACGATGGCTGATGCGAGGCTGGGGTTAACGCCGAACTCAATTGCCAGCAAAGCGGTGTTCACGGCTGTAGGAACTGATGCGCCCAAAATCAGCACCCGACCGAGTTCGGGTTGAATACCGAGCAAATGGACGATGGCGAACATTGAAAGTGGCGAAGCGACAAGCCTCAAAAACGCAGCGGCAGTCAAAGCAGCCCCGTTGCGAAATTCAAACTGCTCCGCCAATTGAACGCCCAAAGTCACTAAGGCAACTGGGATGAGACCGTCGCCCAGATACTTCAACGAAACGAGAAGCGGTTTGGGCAAGGAAGTTTTGGTGGCGGAGAGAACGATGCCGAGAAGGACAGCGTAAATCAGCGGCATTGAAAGCACCTGCTTTGTCGCTTCCGCTATTGAGAGTTTTGACCTTGCGAGAAGCCAGATCCCGACAGTGAAAGTCAGCACATTGTTGATAGCGAGGACGAGTGCTTGGAAACCCACAAATTGCCGCCCCAAAACGAGTTCAATGAGTGGCAACCCGTAATTACCCGAATTGCCCAACATCGAACCCAAAGTAACGGTGGCTTGAACCGTTGGGTTCCAACTCATCGTCCGACCGACAAACCAACTGACGAGCCAAAGGAACAAGGTGTTGAGAAAAACTGCAATTGCAACTGTCCCGATTGTGCTGGCGGAGAGGGGCGTTTCGGCGAGGCGAGAGAGCGTGAGTGCTGGGACGAACAAGTAAAGGTTCACGCGATTGAGAGTGCTGGCATCAATCCGCATCCTTCGCTGAAACGAATATCCCAAAGCCACCAACAGCAAAATCGGCAGGATTCGTTCCCAGAAAAGTAAGCCGAGGGAACTTGCGAGATTCAAGTCACTTCACTCCTCGGGAAAGCAAGGTTTTCAGCGTTCACCCGTTTAGACAGTCTCCAAAGGCGGCAAAGATTCGAAATCGGGCAATTCCACCAAGAAGACATTGCCGTAACCCATCGGGTCGGCTGTGAACAGGACATAGCGACCATCAGGGCTGAACCTCGCGTGGGCGTGAAGTCGCTGGACATGAAAACTGCACCGTCGCCGTGCCAGAATCCGAGGTCCTTCAATGCCCTCCCCTACCCTGCGCCAAAGCAACAAGTAAGGGTATCGACTCGTTCCATCGCCAACAATCAAGTTCCCGTCGTTGCTGTGGAAGTGAACCGAGTCACCTGAAATGTTCGCTTCCCAGCAAATGCTGTTGTCGTAGCGGATGAAACCAACAAACGGGAGTCCCCTTTCGTCGTGCCCATGGTATCCAATCGTCAACCCGTCCGATAGCCAATACTCGTGTCCCACTCTTTCGTCGGGGCTGCGGCGGGGTCGGATAGCCCAGACTTTCCCTGTTGACAGTTCAAGTCCCCAAATTCGCTGGTCAACTTTGTGCCAAGGACCTTCATGGCAGAAGGTGAGCAAATCGGGTTGAGTTGGGGAAGTGTTGACATGGCTGAGCCAATATCGCTCTTCCCAAACCACTTCCGCGCCGGAGCCGTCGGTCGCGATTTTCAGGATTCGTGAGAGTGGTCTTTCTTGCCAATAGGCATCAAACCCACCTGCGCCGTAGAAGTAATCGAAAACGAGCCGTCCGTGCCTGTCTTCGTTGATGCAAGTGCAAACAAATCTGCCGTCGGCAGTGCAATTGGTTATGCTGCCCCAAAAACCTTCCGGTGCTTCGTAAATTGTCCGCTCAGCCAAGGTGTCCAAATCGAGGGCGACGAGTTTCCTCCCTCGCCAGAAATATGCTTCGGGGCGCACCGGGTTGAGGCTGGTTGACAACGGTTCAATCTCAGGTTCGTCAGGTTTTCGCTCCGTGAGTTGAACTAACTCGCCCGTCTCAAGGTCAACGCTGAAAAGGTTCGTTTCGTTTTCGCGGTCAGAGGCTATCAACAACTTTCGCCCACCCTGATACCAACCGCTGTTGGTGAAGTAGATGTGATGGCTGTGCCCCTTGTAGTCCGTCAGTTGCTTGATTTTCACGCCCGTCACAGGGTCATTGAACTCCCTCAACTCGGGTTTCCAGATTTTCCCCTTCATGAACCATCCCTCCGGGATTCGCGGGGAAGTTCCACCGACTAACAGGACGGCGAATAGTGTTGGCAAACGGCAAAATGAAGCGAAAATTCAGGTCAGCCTGATTTTGAAGGAGTTATCGGCGCCTCTGCGGACCGATAACTTCTGCTTTGAAACTCTCCCGTCGGGCGTGCGGATTGTCAGGTCATAATCGCCATAGAATGCTCGGGTTCGCCACTCGCCTTTGCTGTCGGTCCTACCGCTCGCTTTTGCCCACCATTCGCCTTTGATGAGTCCAAGCATTCGTTCGTAGACTGGTTTTGGCGACATATCCCTGCGAAGCCAGCCTGCTGGCGCTCCCATCCATGCTCCGTCATCGGAAAAGTCCCACCAAGTTATTGCTTGGACAGCGGGGTGGGAGAACAAAATCGTATAGAACCTCACTGTTGCCTCTGCTTGGCGCTCTTCACCCTCGGGGGTTGTTTGACCCCATTTTCCGGGACCGATGGGTGAACCGCTGACAATGGTCGTCTCGGTGAAATGCAATGGCAATCCCAATTGAGCGAACCTTTCACAAACTTGCCAAGTCCGCTGCGGCGACCAAACACCGCCGTGCATGTGGCTTTGGATGCCGACGACATCAAAAAGCCATCGCCCTTGCTCGTCCTTGAGTTGCTGCAAGATGCGCAGGTAGGCGTCATCGGTGCGGTAATCGTTGACTAATAGCGTCGCTTTGGGGTTGGCTTCCCGAGCGACTTTTAAGTGCAAAGCAGTGTAAGCGACAGCACCAATATGAGTGCCCCACGCTGCCATCTTTGTCTTGTTGGGACTGCTCGGTTCAAGGTGCGTCGGCTCGTTGACGACATCCCAGATGTCAATGCGTCCAGCAAAGCGTTGCACGATGTCGCGGACGCGTTGCTTGGACAGCCGTTCAATCTCATCAAAATCATCGGGCAGCCATTCAGGCGAACTGGCGGGATGGTCCCAAACGAGCGGGTGTCCCTTGCAAACGATGCCGTGCTCTTGACACCATGCCACCACGCGCTCGGTGTAGCCGTGATTGGGCTTGCCCCGTTCCCACTCATAACCGCGCCAGTAAAAGGGCAAGGTGGCGTAGTTGAAGATGGCAGCGAAGCGCTCTCGGTAAAGTTCCTCCCGTTTCGGGTCGGGAATTCGCCCCCAGCGGAAGATGTTGCAACCGAACAAAAACTCGTGGCGCATCTGCGTCAAAGTCAGTTCTGCGTTGGGGAGCGGTTTACCGTTGGGTGCTTGAATGACCAAAGTGACCTCACCCTTGCGATGCTGCTCAATCCTCTCCTTAGCGCCAGAAAGCACTTGCTCCTCTTGCGCAATTGCCTCATCCACGCTCAACTTCCCCCTTGTTCCCAAGTATCCAACGGCACTTGCAACCGTTGCACCAAACAAAGTCGCGAAGAAATCTCGCCGCTTCACTTGGACATCGCCTCCGAATTCAAAGCGACCAACCTTTTCGGTATTCGCGGCGGATGTATCGTTCCGCTTCAGGGCAACCTTTCGCCTTCATCGTTGCAGGGTCAAATTCAATCTTCTCGCCCGTCAAAAGTGCCACATTGCCCAGCAAAACGACTTCAGTGACTAACCCTGCGAATTCAAAGTTTGACATCGTTGGCGAGCCCGTCTTGCACGCTTGCACCCACTCAAGGTAGTGGTTGTCTTGTGGCGCGCGGGGCAAAGTCGGTGCAGGCGGTTGGTAGTCCTTGAACTTGTCGGCGGGAAGCAAACGACCGTTGAAGACCACACCTTTGTCGCCAATGAACAAATGCCCGTTATCGGGAATTGTTTCGCCTTTCAGCAAGTCCTTGAGCAAATCCGTTGAAGGTCTCTGACCGCCGTCATACCAAGTCAACCTCACTGGTGGCAAGTTGCCGCGAGCGGGGAACTCATACTGGACGATTGACCAACGCGGGTAGGTTTCGTTGTTGTGACCTGAAGAGATTGCTTGCACCCAAGTTGGGTAGCCCAAGTCCAAAGCCAAGAAAGGTAAGGGGAAGACATGGCAACCGATGTCACCCAAAGCACCTGTGCCGAAGTCAATCCAGCCGCGCCAACGGAAGGGATGATAGGCGGGATGGTAAGGGCGATAAGGCGCTGGACCAATCCACAAATCCCAATCCAAATTCTGCGGGACGGGTGGCGTGTCTTTAGGGCGGTCAATGCCTTGAGGCCAAATCGGTCGGTCAGTCCACAAGTGAACCTCCCGGACATTTCCGATGGCGCCTGAAAGGATGATTTCAATCAACTGCCGAGTCCCGCTGCTGCCCATGCCTTGGTTGCCCATTTGAGTGGCGACTTTCTGCTTCTTGGCGACTTCTCTCATGACCCTCGCTTCCCAAACGCAACAGGTGAGCGGCTTTTCGCAGTAGACATGCTTGCCCAACTTCATCGCAGCGACGGAAACAACTGCATGGTTGTGATCGGCAGTTGCGACCACAACGGCGTCAATTTGGTTGTGCATCTCGTCAAGCATTTTGCGGAAGTCAAAGTAACGCTTGGCGTTCGGGAACTTTTGGAACGAACCAGCAGCCATATTCCAATCAACATCGCAAAGTGCCACGATGTTCTCGCCCAACTTGGCAAATTCATCAATCAAAGCGGCACCTCTTCCACCTGCACCCACGAAGGCGATATTGAGTTTGTTGTTGGCTTGGTAACTCAATGCCGCCTTTGATTTCCTCAGGACAAGCAGACCTGCACCACTTAGAGCGACCTTCTTGACAAAATCTCGCCTCTTCAATCCTTCAGCCACGACGGTTCACCTCCGTCACGATGTCCAAATTCACTTTGCTGGGATGCCCGGAACGGGCACGACATTTTCCTGCGGCATCTCAACCGTCCCACGCTCAAAATCTTCGGGCGTGGGTTTCAATTGCAGGTTGTAGAGTGCTGGGTTTTTGTTGGGGTCAACCATGATTTCGTCCCAAGTGACCATTTGCCCAGTGTAAGCGGAAATCCGACCCATAATAGCGGTCGCTGTGGACTCGGCAAGCGCCTGCAATTGGTTGACAGGTTTTCCTTTGAGGACATGGTAAAGCAAGTCAACTTGTTCTTGGACATTGCTGCTCGGCGCCCTCGGCAAGTCCGGCGGGATGGGAGAGTTTTTGGGCTTCGGGTAATCGGCGCCATTGGTGTGTCCCTTCTCGTAAACGAAGTCGTGACCAACCCAATTCCAGCAACCGTCTATTTGTCGGCACATTGAGTGAATGTGAATCCCGTCGCCGTAGTCAAAGTCAACGCTGAAAAAGTCGTATTGGTCGCCGGCAGGTCGGCGAGCCCTAAAGCCGAACCCGACAGCGCTCACGGGAGGTCTGCCGACAAACCAGTTGGCGACATCAATGTTGTGAATGTGTTGCTCAACGATGTGGTCACCTGAGAGACAAACCCAGTTCTGCCATGTTCGGATGAGGTCATCGGGGGTTTTGGGGTTAATGGGCTTTGTGGCGAACATGTGACCGATGCAGAAAGCAATCCGACCGCCGTAAAGGCGTCCCAGCGCCCCTTCAACGGCAACCGCTTGATGGGTTAGTCGAAAGTTGAAATCGTGCCTCATCTCGGTTCCAGCAATCGCCACCAAACCTTTCTGCTCCGCTTCTTTGCCTGCAGCGATGACGCGGCGGCAACCTACTGGGTCAACTGCTACGGGCTTTTCAACGAAAAGGTGCTTGCCCGCTTTAATTGCAGCCTCAACGAAAACTGGGTGAAAGGCAGGTGCAGTTGCAATTAGGACAATTTCCGCTTCCGTTTCCAAAACCTCTCGGTAAGCGGTTGGACCTCCAAAGCACCTGTTCGGCTCGACGCCGAACTCCTTCCCTGCTCTCAGCGCTCGTTCCCGGAACCAATCACCGCAAGCGACCACTTTCACTTCAACGCCCAAGAGTTTTGCAGCCTCAAAAGCGTCCCTCACAGCACCCATCCCACGCCCACCGCAACCGATGAGGGCGATTCTGAAAGTCTTCGGTTGGCGGGCGACTAAGATGGTGGGAAATCCTGCCGCAAAGAGAGTCGTAGCCTTGACGAAATCCCTGCGACCCAGTTTTTCGCCCTTCATCCCTATCACCTCTTTTGGGAGCAAAGCAGAGCCGAAGATTTGTCACTTCGCTGGCAACCCCGGAATTGGCACGACCCCTTCCTGTGGCATTTCAACCGTGCCTTGCTCAAAGTCTTCGGGCGTTGGTCTCATCCGCCAGTTGTAAAGCGCAGGGTTTTTGTTGGGATCAACCATGATTTCGTCCTAAGTGACCATTTGCCCAGTGTAAGCGGAAAGTCGCCCCATGACGGCTGCGGCTGTTGACAACACAAGGTTGCGCAACTGGTTAAGTGGCTTGCCTTTGAGCAGGGAATAAAGCAAGTGAACTTGCTCCTGCACATATGGGCTTTTCGCTCTGGGGACATCGGGTGGGATAGGTGAATTTTGCGGGTTTGGAAAATCAGCGCCGTTAGTGCGACCCTTCTCGTAAACGAAGTCGTGTCCAACCCAGTTCCAGCAGCCGTCAATGTGCCGACACATCGCATGGATGTGAACTCCGTCGCCAAAGTCGTAGTCAATGCTGAAGAAGTCGTATTGGTCGCCAGCAGGGCGGCGAGCGCGGAATCCGAAAGCGACGGCGCTGACGGGTGGTCGCCCTACAAACCAGCAAGCGAAGTCAATCTGGTGGATGAGGTCACCCAAAAGTGCCCTCTCGCCGCAAAGGCAATTCCAGTCTTTCCATGTTCGGATAAGGTCGTCGGCTGTCTGAGGGTTAACAGGTTTGACCGAACCTTCATGACCTCCACAGTGCCCGACCCGACCGGCATAAAGTTTGCCCAAAGCGCCTTCAACGGCAACGGCTTGATGTGTGAGGATGCAATCCCAATGATGCCGAAGTTGTGTGCCGACAACAACTGTCAACCCCTTCCGCTCGGATTCCTCCGCTGCAGCGAGGGCGCGACGGCATCCGGGAGGGTCAATGGCGATGGGCTTTTCAATGAAAATGTGCTTGCCCGCTTTAACAGCAGCCTCAACGAAGATGGGATGGAAAGCGTGGGCAACTGCTATCATGACAATATCGGCATCAGTGTCAAGGACTTCCTTGTAAGCCGTTGGACCAGCGAAACAGCGTTCGGGTGGCACACCATACTCCTTTGCGGCGGCTAATGCTCTCTCCCGAAACCAATCCCCAAATGCTACCATCCGAATTTCAACGCCCAGTAATTTGGCTGCTTCGTGGATGTCCCTCACAGCCCCTCGCCCTCGCCCACCGCAGCCAATGAGGGCGACCCTAAAGGTCTTGGGCTGTGAGTTGACGAGAATTGTGGGAACGCTTAAAGCAGCCGCTGTCGCTGCCTTGACAAAGTTTCGGCGAGTCAATTTTCCGTCTCCCATCCTCTTTCACCTCCTGCCGTGTTTAATGACTACAGCCTCCAACTGGCTCTATACTCGCGGTGGAGGAACCGGTTGGCTTCGGCACAGTTGACGATTCGCCCTGTCAAGGGGTCGTATTCAATGGGATGACCGACCAACAAAGCGACATTGCCGAGCAAAATCATCTCGGTAAGCGGTCCGCCGATGTCAAAACTTGAGAAGGGCTTCGGTCCCTTGCCCTTGCAAGCGAGAATCCATTCAGCATGGTGTCCCGGCGAACGAGGCAAAATCGGGCTTGGTCCTTGGAAGCCCTCAAATTGCTTTCGCGGCAGCAAAGTGAACCGTGTGTTCCACGGGCAATCGGAAAAGATTGCTCCTTTAGTCCCGAGCAACAAGCAACCCGCATCGGTCATGGGTTGACCGAGGTCACGCAAAATTTCCTCTGGAGGTCTCGGTCCGCCGTTATACCAAGTCAACTTCACAGGTGGAAGGTTTCCGCGAGCGGGGAACTCATACCGGACGATGACCCAACGCGAGTAAGTTTCGGGGTGAATTTCCGACGCTTCCGCACTCACCCGAATAACTGCTCCTTTGGGACGCTTGACTTTTGGGTCCCAAAGCATGTCAAGCCTTAAGGCTCGGAACGCCAGATTGGCTGTGTGGCAGCCGAAGTCGCCGAGGACACCCGTGCCAAACGGACGCCAATTGCGCCAACCACCGCGAATGTAAGCGGGATGGAATGGTCGGTAAGGTGCAGGTCCAAGCCATAAGTCCCAGTTAAAACCTGCTGGCGGTTGTGGCTCTTCGCGAGGTCTGTCAACGGGATGGTTGCCTCCACCAAACCAGACATGGGCTTCACGGATTTCCCCAATAACGCCCGCCCAAGCCAACTCAACGGCTCGCCTCAATCCCTCCGTCGCGCTCCCCTGATTTCCCATCTGGGTCACAACTTTCTGCTTCGCCGCAGTCACCCTCATCACCCGAGCCTCGTAAACGGTTCTGGTCAAAGGCTTTTCGCAATAGACATGTTTGCCAAGTTTCATCGCTGCTACTGAGATGACGGCGTGAGTGTGGTCAGGAGTAGTTACCACAACGGCGTCAATTTGGTTGTGCATCTTGTCAAGCATCTCCCGAAAGTCGGCAAACTTGGGGACATCAGGGTAGCGATTGAAGGCTTGAGATGCGTGTTGCTCGTCCACATCGCATAGGGCGACGATGTTTTCGCTGCTGACAGCCATCAAGTTTGACCATCCATGCCCGCCAACACCAACGCAAGCGATGTTGAGTTTCTCGTTGGCTTGGTAACTGTAAGCGGATTTAGCGTTCCGCAGGATAAGCAATCCAGCCGCTCCCAAAGCCGCATTTTTAACGAATTCCCTTCGCCCTACCTTCTCCATCTTGCCTTCCCCCTTCGCCATAAATTGTCAAGCCGGGGCAGTTTGTTCCTGCCCCGGCAGTTTTTCGGTCAAAGTTCAAAGCCTCCAACCTTCTCGGTATGGGCGCGTGACCAACGGCTCAGCGTTAGGGTTGCCGATAACGCGACCTCGCTTTGAATCCCACACGACTTTTTGCCCAAGTCTGATTGCCAAATTGCCCAAGAGCACGATTTCGGTCAAATAAGCGGCGTAATCAACGAAGTTGGA
>Ga0080007_1079250_pt1 | contig 13028 bp, 10 predicted proteins | sample OctOCTMetagenome_FD_69210 | JGI IMG/M metagenome (GOLD analysis project Ga0080007, IMG submission 69210) | Hot spring and microbial mat streamer communities from Octopus Spring Streamers, Yellowstone National Park, USA - OCT_B (SPADES... | ecosystem: Environmental > Aquatic > Thermal springs >...
GGCAATCATGATAGTCAATACCTCTTTCAGTAGTATATCCACTTATTATATATCCATTCTTGTCATTTGTTTCAACTAAACCATAAGCATGTTGTGTCCAAGGTGCTCTATAAATAATCGCCGGCACTTCATATGGCTCTTTTTTCTTCTCCTTACAAGATATTAAAAATATAATAAGCATAATAAGAAACCTCATTTTACTAATAACTTTCCCTATTAGCTTCATAAAGCTCTATAATTATAAGGCATAAATTTTTTGCCTTGTTTAATTAAAATTTTTAACACTATTTATTAGACAACCTATAAATTTAAGGGGAAGAAAAGGCTTGATTTGAGGGTGAGTGGGTAATTTTAGATTTAAAATTTAAAGCTTGCTTACATTTCTAATATCATTTGTTAGAGTTGGTGGATTTTGTGAAGTTGAAAATTATATTTATTTTACAGATATAGGTGAAATAAATGTAAATGATGGAAAAATTTATAGATTCAGAAAAGGTACAAAAAAAATAGAACCAATTGATTTTTCAGGGCTTCTTGTAGATCCCAAAGGCATAAAAAAATTCAGAAATTATTTCATTATTGCTGATGTTAATGGAATTTGGAAGCTTTCATTAAATAATATGTCTTTAACAAAAATAATTGATTATAAAGATTTTGAAATTGAGCCAAAATTGTTATTAGATATAATTTTAAGTCCTGATGGTATTTTTTATATTTCTGATGTTTTTTCAGATGCTGTTTATAAATTTAATATATCAGGCAATATCAAACTTGCTTTTAATGTTAGAAGACCATCTGGATTAGCTATTGATAGTTTAGGAAGAATTTATGTTTTAACATTTACAAGTCCTTCAAGTATATATGTTTATGAAAATGATAGTTTGAAATTGTTAATTAGAAGCAGTTTAATAAGAGCAGGTTATGGACTAACAATAAATGGTAATAAATTATACGCAACAGGCTTATTATCAGATAATGTCGTAGAAATTGATTTAAATACTTTAAAAGAAAGAGAAATTTATAAAACAAAAGGACATCCAACATCAATTTTATTTTCTAATGGAAAGTTATATGTTGGATTATCAGATTATAATGATTTTGAAATTATTGAACTTCAATATTAGCACTTGTGATTTTATAAATATCGTAATCAGAAAATTTTTCAAATTCTATTCTAATTGTTTTGAATTTTTCACTATTTAAAATTGGGTTGCTTATTACAATAACACCTGAAACAACATAAGCATTATTAGAACTTGAAATTTTAGAACCTTTATCAATTATGCTATTTCTAATTTCTTCAAAATCAACATCTTTCCTCATAATAATATCAAGTTTTATTACACTTACAAGTTTATTATCAATTAAATCTTGTCCTATTTGATTTATTCCAAATCCAATAACTTTATCTTTTGAAATTGATTTTAAAATTTCTAAAATTTGGGAAGCTATTCTAACTGTTTTAAGCTCTGGTTTTTTTATTCTCAATTGAGCAATTAATGAATCATCTAAAAATTTAATATAGCTATCATAAACAATATATCCTTCAATTAATCCCGAAAATTTAACATAAACAAGTTTGCCAAGTTGATAGTCCATAGCATATATATTTTCTCTTAAAAGAAAATTTTTAATTTTTGTTATGTCATCTTGTGAAAATTTATTATTCTTTTTTGGTTTAAAAACAATTTTAAATTCATAAAAATCTGATTTTGTTTGAAGTTCTTTATTTATTAGTTTCTTTTCAATTTTAACATTAGTAGAATTTTCAATTGTATTTAAAAGAAAATTCAAAATTTTTTCTTCTTTGAAAACCAAGGCAGGTGGAATAATTTTTATTGTAAAACTAATAAAAATTGTATCTTTGTTTGAAGATAATTTTAGATCTTTTACTTCATTTGAAAGAATTTTTCCAAAATAAAGACTATCCCTTAATTCAAAATTTAGTTTCTTTAAACTTTCAGCTATTTTTGAAAGGTTTTGCTTCTTATCAGTAGTTCTTATTGAAAATTGATATAAATTTATACCAATAGTATCAACTTTATAAGTTGTTGTGTTAGGATTTAATTTCAACGATTTTACAAGAAAATTATATACACTATCTATATTACTTGCTACTAAAAGAAGCATCATTTAAATTTCAACTTTAATAAATAAGCTAAAACTAAAAAAGCTAAGCTTATTAGGATAACTCCAAAACTATATAAAATTATTCCTTTTATCATTTTCTTTCATAAGTTCCAAATATCTCTCCTTTTGCTATAATTTTTCCTTCAATAGCTTTTAAGACTTCCTTAGCACTTGCCCCTTCTTTAAGACCAATTTTTTCAACATTTAGAGCATAAATTGTAATATAATATCTATGCTTTCCATGACCCCTTGGAGGACAAGGACCACCATAACCAAGCTTTCCAAAATCATTTTTACCCTTCAATCCAACGCTTTCCCCTTCCTTTATTTCATTAACATTAGAAGGAATGTCATATAATATCCAATGATAGAAAGTTCCGATAGGAGCATCGGGGTCACTCATTATCAAAACGAAACTTTTCGTTTCTTTTGGAAATCCTTCCCATTTTACATGAGGAGAGACATTTTCACCTTCACAAGTGTATTTAGAAGGGATAGCTTCTGAGTTTTTGAATGAATTACTATAAACTTTCATACTTTGAATTTCCATAACTAAAAAAATCATAAGACTAAAATTTTAAAGCTTAACTTTAAAATTTTGATAATGAAGAGAGTTTTATCACCATTAGAAATGAAGGAAATTGATAATAGCTCAAAAGTTCCTCAAATTGTTTTAATGGAAAATGCAGGAAAAGGTGTTGCTGAAAGAATTAAAGATATTTCAAATAGTTTCTTAATTCTTTGTGGAAGTGGAAATAATGGAGGTGATGGTTTTGTAATAGCAAGATGGCTTAAAAAATTCAAAAAAAATGTAAAAGTTATTATATTTGATGATAATTTTAAAACAAATGAGGCAAAATTAAATTTTGAATTATTAAAAGTTTTTGAAGTTGATATTGAAAAGTTTGAAAAACAAAAATTTTTAGAAGATGTAAAAAATTATGAGGTTATAGTAGATGCGATATTTGGAACAGGATTTAAAGGCTCATTAAAAGATAATTATTATTATGCAGTTGATATTTCAAATAATTTAAATAAAATAAGAATAGCAATTGATATACCAAGTGGTGTAAATGGAGAAAATGGATTTGTTGAAAATATAGCATTTAAAAGTGATTTAACATTTACTTTCGCCTTTGAAAAACTTGGTCATTATTTATTTGAAGGTAAAATTCATAGTGGAAAAATTAAAGTAATTGATATTGGAATTGAGGAAAAATTAGCAGAAAATAAAGGATTTTTATATTTGGAGAATGAAGATATTTTAAATTTATTGCCAAAATATAAAGGTTATGAAAGTAAGAGAGATAAGGGAAGGGTTTTAATAATTGGTGGAAGTAGAGATTATGTTGGAGCAGTTATTTTAAATGTTATTGGTGCTTTAAGTAGTGGTGTGGGTTTAATTTATTGTGCTATTCCAAAAACGATTTATCCTTATATTGCAGGAAAAATTCCAGAAGCAATTTTAATTCCATTAGAAGATGAAGATGGATATTTAAGTAAAAGAAGTTTTTTAGATTTAATGTCAAAAAATTTAAATTTTGATAGTATTGTTGTAGGTAGTGGAATTTCAAGAAATGAAAAAGTTAAGGAATTCATAAGTGAATTGTTAAATTTACAAATTTATAAAATTATTGATGCTGATGGAATATGGGCTATTAGTGAAAAAATTGATTTATTAGATGAAAACGTTATTATAACTCCTCATGTAGGTGAAATGAGTTTTATTATAAAAAAAGAGCCAAAATTCATAGATAGAAATAGAATTGAAATTGCTCTTGATTTTTTAAAGAATTATAAATGTGTTTTATTACTTAAAGGCAGTCCGTCTGTTATTGTTCAGAAGAATTATAAATTTTTAAATATATGGGGTGATGAAAAATTAGCAAGAGGTGGAAGTGGTGATGTATTAAGTGGGTTAATAGGAGGATTTTTGGCTCAAAAAGTTAGTCCAATTTATAGTGCTGTTGTCTCTGCTTATTTACATTCAAGAAGTTGTGAATTTTTTGACAAATTAACATTTAAACCAACTGATATTCCAAAAGGTATTAGAAAGTTATTAAATAATTTAAAGAGGAGGTGAGAGTATTAACTTGAAATTTTAAGGCAATATTATTTTGCATTGTCTAAATAATTCTCAAATATAGATTATTTCTTATTTTTCCCATCTACCCTAAAAATAAGCTTATAGCTTATAAATACCCATTTTTGGATGGGCTAAATTTTATAGAGATTTAATTAATTACCTAAATTTTCTAAAATTCTTTCAAGCTCATCTTCAAACAAATTTTCTTTTATTCTTTTGATATAAATTTCTATAAGGTCATAGATTGAAATTTCTTTGATTAAAATGATTTTGCCACTCTCGTAAGAATACTCATTTATCTTTTGAGTTTTATTCCTCGTTATAATCCATACTTGCTTCCTCTTGTTTCTTATATTAAAAAGTTTCCCTTTACTTTTACAAGATAATCCCCCCTCCTCTTTCTCTAAACGCCAACAATAATTCTTTATTTGTTCTTCTTTATCTATCCTAAAATTAGGATTCAAAGTACAATCATAAATAACTACTAAATCTCCAAAAACAAAAAATCCATCTTCCCTACCAGCTTGTTCTTTTTTATCAATCTTACAAATATTATTTATTCCAATTAGTTTAAGCAATTGAAAAACCAAATCTTCAAATTCCAAATGATCTTTTGTTTTAATTAAATTATAAAAGAAGGGAGTATATAAAGCAAATTCTTCTGGTATTATTATAGAAGATTTAATTTGAGGTTTTTGGAATTTTGTTTGAGATACTAAATACCATCCAGGTTTAGGTTTTGATTTAGGTTGAGGAATAGCATCAATACCTTCAATGATATTTAAAGCTTCTTTTAAATCTAATGGATCTACTGTTTGAACATTAAAGGAAATTCTATCTCTATTAGTAACTGGATCAAAATTCCTAACATAGCCAAACCAAGCTTTTTCCATTTCATAAGTTTTTTCTTTAACTTTTTTAACTTTTATAAAGAGTGTAGGAGCATTTTCTACGAGTTGATGACTCTGTAAGTTAAATTTTATAAGTCTTTTGGTTTTGGGATAGTAAGTAGTATTTCCTGGTATGTTATCCCAGTGCTTATCCCAATGAGTTACCATAACATAAACAAGTTCTTTAACATCAACAAGTTTCTCTTTCATATTTTGATAATTTTAAAGCCATTAAATTTTTACCTAATTTTCAAAGTAGCTAATGCTAATATACTAAATAGTGTTGAAATAATGAGAAATCTTGATACGATTTTAGGTTCTTGCCAACCAATTTCCTCAAAATGGTGATGAAGGGGCGCCCTTTTGAAAATCCTCTTTCCTTGACCATACTTCCTTTTAGTCCATTTAAAATAACTCACTTGAATAATTACAGATAATGTTTCAATAACAAATAATCCTCCTGCTATTGCTAATAAAATTTCTTGTTTTATTAAAATTGCTATAATTCCAAATGCACCTCCAAGCATTTGAGAGCCTGTATCACCCATAAAAATTTCAGCGGGATAACTATTATACCAAAGAAAACCAAGTAATGCTCCAATTATAGAACTACAAATAATTGTAAGTTCTCCTGCTTGGGGAATATGTAATATATTAAGATATTTTGAAAGCACAATATGACTTGTAATATAAGCAACAATTAAAAATGTAATAAGTGGAGGAATTGAGCAAGAACCAGCAAGACCATCAAGACCATCTGTCAAATTTAAAGCATTAGCAGTTCCTACAAAAACAAAAAATATAAAAATTGGATAAAAAATTGAAAAATCAATATATATGTTTTTGAAAAATAAAAGTTGGGTTTTTGTAGCAATTTGGGGTGGATAATAAAAAATTATAAAAATAAAAATAACAATAGCAAGAATTGATTGTAATATGAGTTTTGGTAAGACTTTAAGTCCATCAACCTTACTTTTAGAGGTCATTTTTTTATAATCATCATAAAAACCTATTAGTGCCATATATGTTATAGTAAATAATGAAATCCAAACAAGAGGATTATCATATCTAACTAATAATAATGAGCTAATTAAAACGGAAAATAACATAACAATACCACCAGCTGTTGGTGTGCCTTCTTTTTTCTTGTGCCAAGAAGGAACATCTTCTTTTATTCTTTCCCTAAATTCTTTAAATTTCTTTATAAAAATTGGTGTTAATGTAAAAACAATCAAAAAGGAAATAATACCACTTAAAAATGCTCTAAATGTTATGTAATTGAAAAGATTAAATAAAATAAAATTTTCAGAAAGTGGTGTTAAGAGATGATAAAGCATATTATTCCCTTTGGAAAACCTTAATTATTGAATTAAAGATATGAGAAAATCCTCTTGTAATAACTAAAATTAAAACGCTTAAAATAATTAGAAAAATTGATATTTCAAAATGATAACTCTTAGCGAAAAATGTTATAATAAAAGCAGTTAAAATTAAAACTGCCTCAATTATATGAAATCTATCATTTAAAATAATCATAATAGCAAATAGTGATAGTGAAACAGTTAAAAGCACTTCAACAACTTGGTTATTGTCCAACAAGAAGACAGATATTGAGCCTGCACCTACCGAAAAAGCAATTGGAATAGTAGCGATTAAAAGTGTTAGTTGATTCACTTCCGATGAAATTAATGTTCCAATAGCCCAAGAGCCAAAGCCTCTTAGTGCTAAAATTAAAACAATTACAAACTCAGGACTTTCACTTGCAAAAGGTGCTACCCATTGAATTAAAAAAAACTCATCAATACCCAAATTTTTTCCTATTTCTATTAAACCTTCTGCGAATGGTTTAGCGGATAATAAAATTCCAATCCCTGCATAAATAAATAATAATACATAAGTTAAAATTCGCTTTGGTTTTTCAAGATTAGTAATAAACCTTTGAATATCCCCTTCAAATTCTGGCTCAATATGCTCTTGTTTGCTTGCCAAATAACTATAAATGAGAAAAATTAGAATAAGAGCAATAGCATCAAAAATTGTAATACTTGATTTAATAGCAATGAAAAACCCATAAATAGTAGCTATTAAAAGCAAAATTTTTTCTAAATGAATATCAAGCTCTATTTCATAAATTTTTTCCTTCAATTTTGATAAAACAAAAACAAGAACAACAATAGGCCAGAATGCTCCAACTAACAACCTATTAGCACCAGTCATATTAGCAAGTGCATAGTGAGCATATTGAGGGTCTTTACCTCCTTGATATGCTAAATATATATCAACAGCATATTCAGGTAAAATTGCTATTAATGCTAAAAAAACCGTAGCAAAACTTCTTGGAATATCCTTTTGAGCGGTTTCAGAAGCTATTGAAAGAATAAATCCAGATGAAATTATTGCTATTCCCGACAATAATGTTAATAAATAAACATTTAAGCTCAATCCTAAAATTTTAATAATAATTATCTGTAAGATGCCAAAAATGAAAACTATAAATATGGGAAAATTCACAAGCTCTAAAAGTTTAAATGATAAAAAATTTGCTTTGTCTAATAATTCTAAAATATAGATTATTTTTCCCACCCACCCTATATTTAAGCCTTCGGCTTATAAATGCCCATTTTTCGGCAGGGGGCTTTCGCCCCCTTAAATCCCCTCATTAAATCAATAGTTTTAGAAAATTTTTTATAGCTTACTGATTATAAAGAACTTAACATTATTTATTGAACAAAGCATAAAAAATTAAATATCTTTATTTCTTTATTTTCTAATAACATCCAAATGTTGATTTGTCTAATAATAAAGTAAGCAAAAATTACTCTTTCAATTCTTCAACAATTTCAATATCAAGACTTTGCTACATAAAACCTATAATTTTATTTAATATACTTCGTTTTTAATGCTTGGTATAGTGAATCCATAAACTTCTGTTGCTCTCTTAAAAGAAATATCTGAAATAATGCTTGTTTTATTTGAGGACTTTTTGGATTGTCATCTTTTATTTCAATCACTTTAATATAACTATAACCATTTGGTATTTTATAAGGACCTAAAACATCACCACTTTTTGATTTCTTTAAAATATCTATTACACTATCAGAAAAATCAAATTCAGCTATTCCTAAATTCATGGAAATGGGTTGGGCTATCAAAATTCCTTTCTTAACCATATCATCAAGTTTCTTTCCTGCAACAGGCGTTCTATTTAAATCTAATAATAAATCTCCAATTTCACCCTTTAATGTTGTATCAAAAAATTGAACAATAATTACATCTGCTTTTTTTGAAAATTTAGATATATTGGAATTTATATAATTTTCTATTTCAGTCTCGCTTGGCATCCTATTACCAAATTTATTCTTTAAAAACTCTTGTGCTATAATACTTCTTTTAATCCATTCAATTTTTAAATTTAAATTACTATTCGTATCAAATTTTTCATCCTTTGCTGCTAAATAAAAAACTGCAGTTTTTATAAGCTCATCTTTTAGAGTTTCTTTTTGCTCTTTTGTAAGCTCAATACCTGGAAAGTTTTCAAGTCCAATTTGTAAATCTTTATTTGTAATTTTTATATTACCCACAACCGCTATAACATTTCCATCCTGTTTTTCTTGATTTTCTACCTTCTTACATGCATAAATCAAAATGAAAGGCAAAATCAATAACCTTTTCATCTTATCCTCCTTTTTGGTTTTTAAAGCTAACGATAAACTTAATTTCCTTTGATTTGTAAAATTTTACTTCATTTGAGCCTAAAATTTCACTTATTTTTTCAATTGGATTTGGTGCATAATACTCAATAAAGAAAATTTCATTTGGAAATTTACTAATAAATGATTTTAATTCTTCTAAATTTTTAAATGTGAGAACTTGATTATAATCAAAAAGTTCTATATAAATTGTTGTGTCCCTAATTTCATTATTAGCATAATTTATTTCCATAGTTGGACAACTTTCACATTTTATTTTAAATTTATAATCTCCAATTGGCAGTTTTAAAAGTTTTGTAGAATCTTGAAAGGTATTTATTAGTTCTGTATCTCTATAAACTTCAACATCTGCCTTTTTATTAAATTTTAAATTTACATAGGAAATTTTTGGTTTTAAGTATATTTTTAAATCATAAGAAGTATCACCTTTAAATTCAAAGACTTCATAATAGTCTTCATATTCAATTGAAGACAACCTTAAAGCATAAATTCCTTCTGGCAAATTTAAACTTAAATTAGTTGTTTCTTTTTCAATTGTATCTATGGATATTTTAGCAAATGCTGGTCTTTTTCTTAAACTATCAAAAACTTCAATAGTGATATTTGATTTTAATTTTGGTATTAAATTGTAAGTGAGTTTTTTGACATTTTTCTTAAAAATAATTTTATCTTTAACACTATGATAATCTCTACTTGAAATGCTAATGTTATATATTCCATAAGGAACTTTTACAATAGCTTTGGAATTATTTGATTCAAATGCTCCAATTTTATTATTCCATGTTGTATCAAAAACTTCAACAATGAAATTATTTATTTTATTTCCATTAGTATCATAAGCTTCAACAACAAAAGACTTAAAAGTATCTGATTTTAATTCTTTCTTTGCTTCATAGCTTAATTGAAATCTAAAATTAGGCTTAGATTCACCTTCCTTATTAAATCTATAAATCATTCTATCATCTGAAATATCTACACTTAAATTTTGGAATTTTGCTCCAATTCCAAATGTCGGTCCTACTCTATCACCATATATATCATAAAAATAACCAAATCTTAAAAATATAAAATTTCCTATGCCTATTTCCGCACCAGCATGTTTAAATGCCTCATTTATCACCCAATTTAATCCACTATCCGCATAATCCTGAAAGATATTAACCAAAATTTTTACAACATCACCTGCTAATCTAAAACTTAAATTACCGAACTTATTATAATATCCAAGTCCTAATCTTAAGGCTAATGGCAGTGGCTCTGGAACATCATTTCCAGAATATCTTAAACTTGGTCCTATATTTTGTAAGGAAATCCCCAAATTTAAATTATAGTCAGAATGATATAAAATACCTAAATCCAAGGCTGGAACTTGGGCACTTCCCTTTCCTTCATATCCAGTTTTTCTTAAAATATCTTCTGGAATTAAAAAACTATAATAATATTTAATCGCTCCACCAACTTTTAAATTTTTCAATAGCTCACTACCAAAACCTAAACTCAAAACAACATCATAAGGAACAAATTTATAAGTATTTCCTTGTTCATCCTGTATTTCAACCTCACCAATTGTTAAATATGTTAAACTAAGACCTATTGTTCCTCTTGTGGTTGGATATATAAAAGAACCAAATTCATAATACGCATCAGGTATTAAACCAAGTAACCAATTTGAATGTTGCCATCCAAATAAATTAAAATTTCTTATGTTAGCTAAACCTGCTGGATTATAATATATTGCTGACATATCATCTGAAAATGCTGTGAATGCTCCACCTAATCCCGTAGCAACCGCCCCTGGATAAATTGTTAAAACAGGTGCTCCAGCGTCTCTTGCCGAACTTATAATTATATTTAAAAGGAAATTCATTCACATTTACTACTCGTCAATTTTGAAATTTTAAAGGATAAAAAAATTTGTTTGTTGCGTTGATTAATAACTCTGAAACCATCTATTTTATTATATTTCTCCCACTAACCCTAAAAATAAGGTTTCGCTTTATAAATTCCTATTTTTATGCCTTGGGGGCTTTGCCCCCTTAAATCCCCCCATAAATACTAAATTTTTTTAGAATTTTCATAACTTATCTATTTTCAATCACTTAAAACTATTTACTTGATAAAGGATTTATGTGTTAATCAAACTGGAAAAATCTTCACTTTATAAAAGAAGTTCTCTTGAAAAAATTTCAATAAAATCAATGATTTTATCAAAGATTTTATCAAAAATTTTAGTGGAGCAATTTATAAAAAATTATTCACTTCTAGAGCTAAAAATCCCTCTTATAAAATCAACTATTCTTTGATTAAGTGAAATTATAGTTCCTATAATCCTTCGTGGTAAATATTGATAATATTTTCTTTCTAAATCTTCATCACCTTTAATGTATTTTGAAATAGTTGATCTATACTCTTTGATGTGATATAATCTTAAACCAAGGTGTCTTAAATTTCCAAGAAATTCAATAGTTTTATATTTTAGTTCCCAATCACCTCTCTCCATATAACTTATTGCCGTTTCAAGTATTTTCTTTCTATGCTCCTTATTTTTAAAGTTTATTATGCTATGTTTGTGAAGGTCAAAGATAAATTTTTCAAGTTTGTTAATATCCATTTTTGATAACTCATTTTTACCTATCTTGTTGAAGAAATTTTTTAATTCATATTTAATTTTCTCAATATCAACTTCTCCTTTTGAAATTAAAGTATGTAAATTGTTTAGATCGCTTTCTGTAATTCTGTCTTTTTTTAGTATTTTATTAGCATAAAGTTCCATTGCATCTTTACCGTTTATTTTAACATTCTTTCTTCTACCCTGTCTAAGCCAAATTATGTCATTTTCTTCTGTATCATTCTTATCTAATATATTTCTTATTTTTTCTTCTATCTTTAGCTTTAACTCTTCTTCGCTGAAAATACCCTTTTTTGATAGGTTATCTAATATATCATACTCTCTTGTTTCCTCAAAGTAATTGGAGGTTAAACTCCATAAATGCTCCTTTAATTTCTCATTATCTCCTAAGAACAAACCAATTTTTCCAAAATCTTCATATTGTGCTAATTTCTTTAATGACTTAGCTATTTCTTCCGCTATCTCATCCCCACTTTTCTTTTCTAAAAACTTTTCATACTTCTTTTCGCTTCCTTCCTTTAAGGCATCATAAACATTTTCAGCAAAACTCTTATACCTTTTATCATTTCCTATTTTATTGTTAATCTCACATAAACTTTTATAAAAATCAAGTTTTAAACTCATTTTGAAAATTTTAAAGCTAAAAACAGCCTTAAACTTTTAAAAATTGATTTTAATCCTAACCTTACAAATTATTTTCAAAGGTGAAGAAAAGTTTTTAAGTAATGTAAAACAATTAACATTTTCAGGAGAAAATGCGGAGGCGTATTTTTCAAAAGATGGAAGATATATAACATTTCAATCAAAAGGAGAAGGTGGAATTTATTTAATAATAGAAAAAAACTATTTAAATAAACTTCAAATGAATTTGAATGAAATGAAAGCTTATGATTTTGTTTTAAGAAATTTAGGAAATGATAGACTTATGATATTTATAAAGGGCATTTACGATACTTTTGGAATTCTCAAAGATATAAAATATGAGAAAATTTTTATAAAGAACTATTATGAGTGCGACCAAATTTTTTTAATGGATACAAATGGATTTGTTTTTAAACAAATTTCAAAAGGTGGAGCAAATACTTGCTCTTGGTTTTTAAATGATAGTTTAATTTTATTTTCAAGCACAATAAAACAAGGGAAGGAATGTCCAAAGAATTTATATGCTGATGAATACATAAAAAGAGGGATTTATGTTTGGAAATTATTTAATTATGATTTATTTGTTTATAACTTAAAGAATGATAGCACTTATGAGCTTTATTCAAGTGATTATTATGATGCGGAAGGTGAAGGAAACTTTTCAGATAGCATAGTTTTCACATCTTCAAAAGATAATGATTTAGAATTATATCTTTTAAGTTTAAAGAATAAGAAAATTATTAAAAGAATTACGAAATTTTTGGGTTATGATGGTGGTGCTATGTTTAGCCCATCAGGCAGATATATTGTTTTTAGAGCAAAACATTTAAAAGATACATTAGAAATAAAGGAATATAAGGAATTATTAAGTAAAGGATTAGTTAAACCTAATGAAGTTGAATTATTTATTTATGACTTAGAAAAGGATAGTTTTTGGCAAA
>Ga0080007_1099676_pt1 | contig 13028 bp, 18 predicted proteins | sample OctOCTMetagenome_FD_69210 | JGI IMG/M metagenome (GOLD analysis project Ga0080007, IMG submission 69210) | Hot spring and microbial mat streamer communities from Octopus Spring Streamers, Yellowstone National Park, USA - OCT_B (SPADES... | ecosystem: Environmental > Aquatic > Thermal springs >...
TGTCGCTTGTTTTTTGATGATAGAAGCAGAAGCCCGCCCGCCCCACTTATTGCGTATCCACGCATCGTTTAGTGTGATGGTTCCAATTTGCACCGCCATTTCTATCTCTACCTCACCCTCAAAGCCTCACCCGTCTGAGAATTCACAACATCCGCATAAATCACTATCCTTCTACCGTTTAGACTTTCTATCTGTGCCTCCGCAACGGACAGGTCAAGTTCTATACGAGGTCTCAAGTTCTCAAGTTGCATAATCATTTGAGAAATCTTGCTTACCTGCTGTGCGTAGAAGTCTTCAAGCTGTCTTGCTTGTTGTATGAGGCTGTCGGATACGCTTGCTTGAATTTGCTGTAGTTGTCTCATCACGGAATCCACAAAAGTTGCACCAAACAGCCTGCCAAAATCCACACCCTCTGCGGTGGGCGTTCTCTGCAAAATTGCAGAAAGTTCAGAGACCATATTTTTAGCCTTCTCAAAGCTTCCTGTTATGTTTGCAAGCATTTCCGTGAGCGCTTGTTTGGGCATGGAGAGAAAGGTTTGAAATGCTTGTGTGAGTTCTTCTGGAGTTAGCTGTTTCAGCATTTCCCTCGCCTGCTGAATTAAGTCTTGATACCGCATCTTGAGGATTTCTATCTGCTGCGGCGCTAAGCCTTGTGCGATGCCCTGCTGTATTTGAGATGCCACATCTTTCGCTTGTTGAACGAGGTTCAAGATGTTTGCAATCTTTACGATTGGTTCCTGTTGTGTAGTAAATCCGAGTTGGACTTGCAGTTCTTTCGGAATAAACTTGCTGATTAGGTCTTGTCTTTCTTTCTCCAGCTGTGCGAGTAGATTGTTTCTTTCTCTTGTGAGTTCTACTACCTTGCGTGCGTAGTCTTGTTCTTTAGCCCAAGCGTCCCTGAGAAATTCCTCAAGTGCCTGCCTCCTTCTCCGGTAGCCTTCCGCAGACGCCTGTGCTATCTCAAGTTCAGTCTGCAAGATTTCTCTCAATACTTGCTTGCGTGCTTCATCTTCTAAGTTTTCTTTGAGTAAGCTTCGCAGTTCTTCAAGCTTTCTCTTTAGCGTGTCTATTCTATCTTCTACATCTGAAGTGTCTACAGACAGTTCAAGCTTTTGAGAAAAGGCTTTAGCCTCATCTTGCAGTGCGTTCATGATGTCCTGAAGGGACAGGCTGTCTTTCAGCTTTTGCTTCATCTCCTGCAATTTTGCAGTGGTTTGTTCCTGTTCTTTGAGAGACTTCAAAATCTCCTCTACTTGCTGTTTAGAGACTTTTCTGATCGCCTGTGCAGTTATCTGCCCTGCTTGGGTTATTTGTTGTGCGGCTTTTTGCTGGGCTTCTTTGTATCTCTTAGCGTCCTCTTCCGCCAACTCCCGCATCTTTGCGGTGATTTTTAAGCTTTCCTGAAGTTCCTCTTCCGAGATGCCAAGAAAGCGCCCGAGACCCGGGATTTTGCCAATCAAAGTCCTCAGTCTGTTAATGCCGTCAATTATGAATGTTTCTATTCTGATTAGCCATTTCGTGAATGCGCCTTTCGTCTGTTCATCAAGCCACTCCCGGAGCATCTCTCCCAAGTCCCAGCCTATCAGTGCAGTAGCCACTATCACGTTTAACCGTGAAAATAAAGCACTCAAGCCCGTTATAGCAGTTCCGCCCACCGTGCTGAGGGTTCTCAGACTACCGATTAAGGCTTCAACAGCAAACTTCAAAGCAGAAACAGCTTTTACTACGATGTATATCTCTAATGCTTTAGTGATGAACCCGCCGAACTCTGCTGTAAGTTTGCCTACTACTTTTAAGAGAGTGCTGATGATGTTATAGAGATTTGTTAGCGTTTCCGAGATTTTCTCTACGAGTTCTTGCCCTTCCACGGAGAGCTCTATCTTTCCGTCCTTGACTACTAAAAACCTTGCTACAAACTCGTCCAAGTCCTTCTTTACAGCCTCAAACACCTTTGCAGTAGCCATGCCTGCGAGGACTTGGAAGACTTCTTTAGCTTTAGCAAGCAGTCCCGTAAAGCTTCCTTCTATATCTTTAGATGCGAATTGGAAACCTTGAAGTCTTGCAGTCAGTTCCTGAAAGAGTGTTCCCTGCTCCCTCCATCTATTGACCATTTCATTTGTTATTCCAAGCGACCTTGCGAGCTGAGAGTTCATATCGATAGTGCCCATTAAGAGGTCCCGAGTTTCTTGGACGACCTGATTCATTGGTAAGCCTAAACCTGCCACGGCATTGGAAAGTAGCACTACGAACTGAGAAAACTCTTTGAGATTACCGCCCGCCGACAAAAATGGCGCCATTATGCCCTGCGATATTTGCACAAGGTCTTGGAAGGTTAAGACAGTCTGCAATCCTGCGATGCGTAGTTCATTGAGTAGCTGATTTGAAAGCTTAACTGCGTTTGCGTATTTCTCTGCACCCTCTACAAGTTTGCCTTGTTCGTCCCTTATCTGTGCGATTGATGTGAGAATACCTGCAAAGCCAATTCGTGCTTGTTCTATCTGTTTATTGAACTCTATGCCCTCTTTGATAAAGCCCAAGAAGGGCAGAGACAACGCTATTGTTCGTATAGTAGATACAATGTTTTCAAACTGACTTGCAAGTTCTTTAGCAGACTGTGCACTCTGTTGTACGCCTTCCTGCAATTTTGCAGTCCAGCTGACATCTATACCCTGCAGTCTGTTTCTGAGTTCCTCCAGCTGTGCCCTTAGCTGTCCGACCTCTGCCCTGATCTCAAGAACAAGCTGTTCACTTATCGCCATCGCCAAACTCCTTTAAAAGTTCTTCTATAGAGTTTTCTTCTTCTCCAAACACGCTGTCTATATCTTCCTTTGAGCCCCATACCGCCAGCTTGACGAGATAGACAAACTCTTTCCATTCACGCATTTTTCTTTTGTAGTAAGCAGATAACATCTCACGGAGGAAAGGAAGGGGGTATTCAAAGACTTGATGGTTTGCACTGATGAGTTCTTCTACGACTTCTGCGAGAGGAGTTCGTTTGCTTTCTGAAGCAGTGCCTTCAGTTCTGTAAAAAAATCCGTGTCCTCCTTCAGTACATCTATGCATGCGTTGAAAATCTTCAGTGCATCTGAGGGTTTGAGTTCTTCTATTTCCTTCTGTCCTAAACCCGTCATTGCACTCATAAAAGGGACTGCGGACTGCAAATATGCGGATGGTTTTAATTGCCCTTGCAAAATGTCGTTCAGGACTTGGGATATGAGTTCGGAAAATCTAATGAAGTCCTTGAAGGTTAGACTTCTCACTTGCACTTCTCTGCCATCCGAGAGTTTGACTGTCTTTATTGTTTCATACTTCATAGATTGACCTCCAGAATTGCATTAGTCGTGAGGATCCAGTCTTCCCAGATGGCTGGTGCCTGCTCGGGTTCAAATATGCGGAGCCAAAAGCTTACGGCGTTTGCTACACCTCCAAGCACTTCCGTGCCGATATCAATGGAGTTGTTTCTCGGGTTGGTGTCAAGCTCTGACCTATTCAACGCCAGAACCCAATAGGGTCCGTTGGTTGGGTCTGGCTGGTGGATGGTAGGATTGGTATCGTTTATTGTGATTGTGATTTGGTCCTCACCCGGATTGCTTGCGGCTTGGCACTTCTTCGTGCTGTCTGGAGAACCAAACCAAAGCTGAATATCCACATACGCCCCGCCCCCTGCGGTGTTTAGGACGATGTTGATTGGTGTATTCAGATTAACAGGCTGCGTGAGATTCTCATCAAGATAAAACCCAAAAGCCATTATCTTACTCCTCTGCTGATTATTTGCGGTTTTGTGGTAAATGTTCCTTCAAACTTTACAGACAGCCAATCATCACCTATCAGCTTTAATTCTCCCGAGGGAACTATGGACACATCTCCGATTACATCAAGAACTTGTCCTTTTGGTGGATCGCCTTTGAACCAAAGAGTTCCCACTATTTGATATTTCTGCCCGCTTTGAAGTGTAGTCTTAGTCATTGCATCGTAAGAGTAGTCAATTCTTAGATTTGTGCCGTTTGCGATGTTCCCGCCCGGGACTATGTATATTGCCCCTGCCTCGTAGTCAATGATGTAGTCTGTGCCTTCCGTGTATGTGGTAGGAGATGCTGCATCATCGGTGACTACGGGTGCGGGAGTTCTCTTGATTTTCTCATGGGCAAGCTTATACCAAAATCCCTGCTTAACTCCGTTTATAGCCTCATCCGCCACAGTGCCGGCGGTGATGCTTGTGTCTGTTCTGCTTGCGAGGGCAAACTTTTCAAGTGTTTCAATTCTCAACTCGTCAATCTCAAAGCTAACATTGAATTCTTGCGATTTGACTATCTCTGCATCTTTAACCTTTATACCGCTTGCAGTTGAGTAGTGTTCAAGCTTTTCAGTTTTGACTGTAAGACTGAAGTCTTTCACATTACCAAATTCCTCAAAGCCTGTTTCTCCCACAGGCCTAAATAGCAACATTCCTCTGCCAAGTGTATAGACCTTTGTGCTCATGCTTTGAGAAGATAAGGAAAAGAAGTTTTATTGTTTTCGCATTTTGCGAGGGTGGGCTGGAGGCTGTCCTTCCACCAATATGGGCTTCAGAGGAGAAAGGTCTCTTGGCAAGAAGAACTATCTGCTGCAGATGTAGTTGAAAAAGTAGCTATAGGACATTTTACTGTAGCCGTTGGGATCTCTTCTGCCTTCCTGACATGCAACCTCACACAGGTCTGCTATCTTCCACGAAACACTGTCAAAGAAAGACCCGAGTTCCTCCCTGCTTACGTTGAAGGTTAAATTACGCACACTGGTGCAAGAAATGTTCCTTCTGCCAGCGTCGTAGCATGCGGAGTATATATTGTAAAGGGGGGTGCAAAGTTTCAAAACCTCAGATCTTTTTTCCTTTGGTACAGAAGAGAATACATCAGGATAGGTCCTCACAATTACAGGCTCGTATCCAGCAGGGCAAACCGCTTCACCTTTTGTTTTCACTGTTATGATGTTTCCGTTCTTATCTCTACAGGTTAGCACTTCTGTAATTTCAACTCCGAAGGCTACAGAAAGCAATAATAAAAGTAGAAACATTTTCCCTACCCTACACTTCAATCTCTCGCACTATTTTAACCGCTACTCCCACAATCCGCAAGTCTTCAGTTTTAAACTGCTCTGGCGGAATGGGTGGGTATTTGGGATTATCCGAAACTAGCATCATAACAGCGTCTATTCTCACAAGCCTTCTGACTAATAGTTCTCCGTTTCTATCCCGCACTATTACTATCTTTCCGCTTGGAATATCAGACCCGTCGCCCTTGTAAAGCTTAAACACTACCAGATCACCATTCCGTAAGGATGGTTCCATGCTGTCGTCTTTCACTTGCACTGCAAGTTGTCCACCCTTTAGGATTGTTTCCTTGCTTACAAGTCCCCAGCCAGCAACTTCCATCGTAAAGCCAGTCCACGAACGTCGCACTACAGGGATTTGAGTAAACGATTCAAGGGTTTCTTCTGTTTTGTCCTTCAATTCTTTTACTAACACCTTCCTATCCCACATCTCCCCCTTACCTTCCTTGAGCCACTCATATGAGACACCAAACGTGGAAGAGATGAGCTTGAGAACTTTCTCGGATGGCTCATATTTACCTCTTTCATACAGTCCGAGCATTTTGTAGGAGAGACCTATTCTAGAGGCGAACTCCGTTTGCGTTAATCCCAAGATTTCTCTAAGCTGTTTAATTCTTTCTCCGACACTCATAGGAAATTTTCCCCATATTCTCTTGACAAGTGAGAAATTTTTCCTATAATATTTCCTATGGGTAATAACCCAACCATAAAGGAAATTGTAAGGGAAAAAAGTAGAGAGCTTGGACTTAGCTTGGCAAAGCTCGCCTTTGAGTTGGGTACCAATCAAGTGTATTTGCTTAACGTTCTACACGGGCGAAAGGTTTCCCGTCCTCTCATCCGCAAAATTGCACAGACCCTTCATCTTTCTGACCTCCCGTCTCAGTATGAAATGTTTTTAAGTCAACGACGTGTAGAAAACAAGGGCGTCAAGTCTACACAAAAGGGGAGCAAAAACAAATCCCATAAAGGAGGTGTAAAGCCATGAAAAATTTCAGTTGGCTCTTCAGGGAGTTCCTCCAGAAGAAGAGCCCTTATCCTCTGGCTTCCCGTTTGGGGAAGTCAGAGAAGCTTATTTATGCGTGGGCTCAAGATGAAAGTAGTCCATTTTACCGAAGGGATCCACTGAGCTATGCCTTAAGCGTGCTCAAGGTAATTAATGACCATTGCCCTGATTTAGCCTACAGGGCTCTGTCGGAGATTGCCCATGAACTGGGGTATAGGTTAGAGCCATACCCATTTTCCAGTGAGAAGGAGATCCCATTTAAAGAAATCCTCAAGGAACTCAACGACGCCGAGGAAGCCCTTGCAGATGACCAAAACAGCATAGAAGAAGACCTCAGGGAAGTGGAAGAAGCAATTTACACACTCCTACTCAAAAAAGCTGAGCTGAAAAAGAAACTCATAGAAAAAGCCGAGAGGGAAGGAAAAAATCCCTCTCGGAGGAGGTGAAGAGCAATGACGCACGTAGACAAGAAAAATAATATAGCGCTAAAACTTGTAAGTGGTGTAGTGTTCACTGTCCTTGATTTGAGCTTTTATAACTGGCGTTGGGTGAGGCCTCTGGAGGTAATAGAGGTAGAGTTCTCTAAAGGGAAGTGCCTTTTTGAGGTCCGCAAGCTGGAAATGGACGAGGAAAAGCTTATCGCTGTTGTCTCTCCTGTGGAGGCGAAAATATGAGATTGCCAGAGAAGGAAAGCACGTGGCAGTTGGTCATTAGTTTGGGGGTCGGCTTAGCTGGTGTTGTGCTACTGATTATTGCCGAAGTAAAACACCGTCAATCCTTAGAAATGTTAGAGGAGGCGAGAAAGATAGAAAAAACCAAGGAGGTGTGCAAATGAAGGATAAAGCCATTGTAAAGCAAGAACAACTTGTGGAGATGATAAAAGTCTTGTTCCCCCAATTGCGGGAGATAAGTGATTTGGAAATACTTAAAGCTTTAGCGTTAGCAAAAAAGCTCGGCTTAGATCCGCTGAAAAGGGAAGTATATTTTCTGCCATTCAAGTCAACAGTCCAGATTGTGATCTCCTATTTAGAATATGTCAAACGAGCGGAAAGAAGTGGCAAACTAGACGGGTGGACAGTTAAGCTGGGTAAGGATGAATTCGGCGAATTTGCCGAAGTAGAGATTTATAGGAAAGATTGGAGTAATCCCTTTAGGTGGAAGGTGTATTTAAACGAGGTCAGGAAAGATACTCCGAGTTGGAAGACAATGCCCTTGTTTATGCTTCGGAAGGTGGCGATATCACAGGCGTTTCGCCTTGCGTTCCCTGAGGAAACCAGTGAACTACCACTGGAGGAGGAAGAAGTAGTGGAATACAAGACTGTGGAAGAGGTTAAAACAACTTCAGAAACAATTTCGGAAGTACAGGCGAAAAGGCTTTGGGTTATTGCTAAGACAACTGGAGAGGAAGCGGGGATAGGGAAGGCGGAAGTAGAGAAAATTGTAAGGGAGATTTTGAACGAGTACGGACTGGAAAGCACAAGGGAGATACCCTCAACACTATATGACGAAGTAATAGAGAAAATCAAATCCCGTATACTGGAATTGGCAAAGATAGAAAAAGAAGAACAGGAAGGCTTAAAAATGCACCCATGGCACCCCTCCTCCCCCCTCTATCTCCTCCCTTGCGGGGCCCAAAGCCCCGCCTTTTTAAGGGTTCTCCTCCCATCAGTTGCCAAGTTTTGGGAAGGTGCAACACCTTCCCGCTTTTTATCAAAGCAAAAACCAAAAGGAGGTGTAAAGCATGAAGGTTAAAGGGGTTTTCCAGATACCAATTGAAAAAATTGAGGTTATTCAAGGGCTCTTGCCCAGAATTTACACCTTCACGGTAGAAGAGAAGATAGAGGAATACAAAGAAGCAATGTCCGAGGGGGAGCAATTCCCTCCAATAGTGGTATGGGATAGAGGGAATGGCATCTACTGGTTAATTGACGGTATGCACAGACTTCTGGCAACAAAGCGTATTGGTAAAGACACGATAAAGGCTGAGGTAGTGGAATTGGAAAACGAGGTGGAAGCGAGGATTCTGGCTATCGAGAAAAATATGCTGCATGGTATTCCTCTTGAAAGGGAGGAGAAAAAGGAATTGGCAAGATTGTTGTATGCAGACGGCATAGAGATAGAAAGGCTTAGAAAGCTGTTCAGGGTCTCAGAGCGGACGATATATAACTGGGTTCAGGGAATTACAAGGAGGAAGAAGGACGAGGAGCTGAAAAGACAGGCATTAGAGTTGAGGAAACAGGGGCTAACACAACAAGAGGTGGCAGAAAGGTTGGGAGTGGGGAGACAGACTATATCGGATTGGGAAAGGGAATCTTTGCCGAAACCTGCAAAAATTGCAGATTCCAGCATTGCAAACAATTCTCAATTAGTCCTCATAAACCCCGACGGCACCCCCACCGAAGAGGGCTTTAGGGCATTGTCTGAATTCATAGAAGAGCACGAGGAAGAACTCAGGCAGAAGCCATTTAGCGAGGTGGTGAGAGAGCCAGCGCTCCGAGATGTTTTCAAGTTTTTGAATGAAGCCCTTAGGAAAGACTTCAAACGGTTTATTGACAGCCCGAGCTACGAGAAAGTCAAAAACTACCTCATCACCATCTATCCATATAAAGAACTATCCCTGAAAGCCCGCAAAATCTTCTTTGACAAAGCCCAAGCACTTTGGGAAAAGATGAAAAAAGAACATGAGGAACAAATCAAGCTTGAAAAGGAGGTCTTAGAGCAAGCTAAGAGGATACTCGCAAACCCTGAGTATGTATTCCACACGTGGAGAACATTAAGGGAAGATCTGGCAAGACTTGGAGATATGAACCATACATTTGTGTATGAGCACAAAGAAAAAATCGAAGAAATACTCCATAGGCACGCAGACACATTAACAGAGATTTATAAGACAGTCTCTGAGGCAACGCCAGACGCACTTTCAGAAGACGAACTGAAGGAAATAAAAGAGAAAGTAAAGGATACAGACAAGTGGGGGAGGCTAACAAGGATAAGGGAAGAGGTGATGCGAAAGCTTATAGAGAAGAAGCTAAGACCAGTTAATACAGTGGTGGAGGAGTTTGTAAAAAGGGTTGAAGAACTTATAGAATGGGAAAAGTTAGAGAAAATAGCTAAAGAAATCGAAGAAACCACGCCCGAGGAGACATGGGAAGCTCTCAAAGAGGATTTTGAAAAGAAACTCGGTGAGAAAGCCCAAGAGCAAAAGAAAACAAAAGAAAAAGAAAAGAAAGAAACAACTCTCCCACCAAGCATAGAAGACTATTACAGGAATGCGTTAGAAGAGCTTCTTTTAAAGATGGGTTTGGCACTCGGGTGGCCACGGGCATTTGAAATCGCAGGAGAGGTTCTACAGAAAGTGAGGGAGGTTTCTAAGACCATGGTCCGAGGCTGGTAATTCTATTCTGGCAAGGAGGGCGGAGATGGACAAGAAAAAGATAATAGCCTTGCATCTATACGGATCGGGAGCGTCCATACGTCGGATTGCTGAAAATCTCAAGATTCCGAAGAGCACAGTTCACCGATGGATTCAGGAGATGCTCGCAAAACCCAAAACAAGGGAGAAAAGAAAGGAGGAGTTACTCCAAGACGAAATATGGGACAGGATAATCAATACCTTAATGCTCACTGTAAAGGAAAAAGGGAAAACGAGAACATTCTCAATCGCACAGGTCTTCAGGATCTATGAACAAGAGCTGATGGCTAAAGGGATAGAAAAAGAACGGACTTTTCGTAGGTATCTGGAAGGGGTGATAAAAGAAAGGTTTGGTAGTTGGGAAGCCTTTGAGTTAAAGCGGAGGGATAGGTCTGAGCTGGCACAATATAGGAAGCCAAAGGCAAAGCAGAGAAGGGAAAAGGGAGAATGGGAAATTGATGCAACAGGCTACGGCTGGAAAGGGAAAAGGTATTTCTTCTTATGTGTTAGGGAAAGATGGTCAGGAGCGTTTCTTGAATATTTGGTAGCAGAAGCGAAGGAAGACACCCTAGCACAGCACTATAACAAGGCTTTCAATGCACTTCAAGTGGCTGGTTTTCTAATCTCTTTATTCAGAAAGTATGGACTACCCGAACGTATCATAACAGACAATGAGACAGTCCTGAAGGCAGAAATAATCACAAGGGGGTTGGAATATCTCAACATCCCAGTGGTAAGAACCCGCCCTTATAGCCCAAACCAAAAATTGATTGAACGGGCTTTTAGAGACCTGAAAGATCTCCTGAGATATTACTCAAACACTCATCCGACATTTGAAGACGCCCTCAAAGCTGCGATAGATACATACAATCGCACAGAACACCGCTTTGAACATTTTCAAACGCCAGTGATTCCTGAACACCTACACGCCACGATTGAATATAGACAAGTAGAAGAGGACGAACTCAGGAAAGCCTTCAGAGAAAAATTCATAAGGGTAGTCCGCAATCACACAATAACAATAGATAACCTCAAATACGAGTTCATATACGACTTTGAGGAAAGGGCTGGGGAGATCGGTAGGTATAGAAAAGCTCCAACGGTGGTGTGTTATAGGGACATAGAAAACGCCACCGTTTTGGAAGTGTGGGATGAAAAAGAAACCCGCCCACTCGGAATAGCCCGCCTAATCTCTCAAGATGCCCCCAGCCTTGACCCGACGGAAATTATAGAAATCAAAAACAGAGAGCGGAGAATTGAAAGAAGAAAGAGAAAGCTAAAAGAAGAACTCATAGAGATAGAACAACAAGAACTACAACTACAGCAACAAAAAGAGACCGCCACTCTAACCTTTTTAGAGCTTTTAAGCGCCGAGCAAGGTTTACAACCCGCTCCTCAACCTCAGGAAGAGGAGTGGGATTCACTAAAACTCTTTTTAGGAGGTGAAGAGCCATGACGCACGCGACGCATACAGAGCAAGTCCTCATTGCAACCATCCAAGCTTTAAGAAAGCTCCGTATGGAGCAAGCTATGCCCTTGCACGCCATTGTGTGGGGTAAATGGGGAACGGGTAAGACCGTCTCCGCCCAGAAGATTGCAAGGTGTGAGCCTGACGTGTTTTATGTCAAAGCCCCCGATGGGGAGATAAAAAGGGGGCGGCTGTATCGGTTAATTGGATTTAGTTTGGGATGTGGGGCAAGGGTTAATAGTGAAGCTACTTTAGATTTAATCAAGCATCATATTTTATACTACAATCTGAAGCCTATATTGATTTTTGATGAAGCCCAAAGGTTATTGAGGAAAACAAACGTCCTTAATGAGTTAAAAGATTTAGCGGAGGATCAAGAACTTGCCTTTTCTTATGTCTTTCTGGGGGATCAAACAACCCCCAGATTGCTCGCAGCGTATGATCACTCTTTATTCAAAAGATTTGCTATAAGGAAGGAGCTCCAGCCCCTAACCGAAGACACGACCGCACACCTACTAAAAGAATATCAAATCCCAGCTGCCCCAGCTCCAATATTTAACTTCGCTAAGCAACGGGGGTGGACCACATTGGATCTGGCAATAGTACTGCAAGCTTTGAAAAACCAAAAATCCGAACCCACAACGGAAGTATTAGAAAAGCTTGCAAAAGCTTTAGGGAGGTGATAAAAATGACCGACGGGAAGATCTGGCAGGTTATGTTAAAGCTTAGGGCTTTCATGCCTTGGCAAATCCTCAAGGAGCTAAACCCACCGCCATATCTGAAACAGTATGCAAAAGAGAAAATCAGGAGTCTAATAGCATCTCAGGTGAGGGCGGGCATCCTCCAGGTCCTGAACGAAGACCCGCCCGTGTTTGGTTTTCCCGGTGAGTCTGTAGAAAAGGTGATGCGAAGGTGCCTTATTTGTGGAAAGCCTTTTATCCCTGTCCAAGACAGCGACCAGTACTGCAGTGATGAGTGCGAGAGAGAATACAGAAAAAGGCTTTTGGAAAGGATGCGGAGAGAGAAGGGAATGAAGGAACGGCGGAGGTATGAGAAGTGGGAAGAGGAACTCATCTGGGAAACGCTAAGCAAGTATGGGTGCAAAACTGAAATTTTGCAGAACCTTGCTAAAAGACTTAACCGCCATCCCGAGGCAATCAAAAGCAAGTTTAAGAAGATGAAGAGAAAGAGGAGGGCTGTAGCATGACGGAAAAACAAATCCTTAAAAGAGTAGAAAGAGCAATAGAGTTGCTTATGCAAAAGGATGTAAGGGGAGCGTTTAAAGTGTTGATGGAATTAAAAGTCCGGCTTGAGGCAGAGATTAGGGAAGAGGAAGAAGACAAGGATGAAGGTAAAAAACTTCAACACCTGATGGGATGGTATCTACGGCTCTGGGATAACAGACCGCCCGAAGCCCTCAGGTTTGTAGATTTCAAGCACATTATTGGCAAGCATCTCAAAGAGCTGATGGAAATATACGAACGAAACGGGGAAAGTATTGAAGACCTAAAGCGGGACTATGAAGCATTTAGAGTCAGTCGCCATCAGTGGAATGGGATACTGCAATTCAGGAAGGAGTTGCCAAATCTGAAGAATGCCAAAGGAAACGAGTGGAGTAGCCCTGAAAACCAGAGAGGAAAAGACTACTACCTGCGAGGGTGGGGTGATGAAGAAAAGCCGTTCTCCTCAGAGGATGACAACTTCTCTTGGTAGGAGGGAAGGGCTATGACAAAGGATGTATACATAAAGCTTATGGCCAGACCCGAACCAGTTAGAAACCTTCTCCGCAAAATTGCAGAAGAGGAACTGTTGGAAGGGGAAACGGAGCTTATAGATGTGAAGACTATAAGCAACAAAGACAGAATATACAGACTCACGGTCTTAAACGAAGAACTGGGCATGGTGTGGGCAACAGTACAACTCAAAGGCGTATTTGATGACGAGGGGTATGTGTGGAAGCTTTTAGACCTTGAATGGGAGGGCGAAAGATGAGGAAGGTGTATAAGAGTGTAGAAGAGATTAAAAAAGTCTACGGAGAGAACATAGAGGTGGTGGAGGGA
>Ga0080007_1077612_pt1 | contig 12997 bp, 15 predicted proteins | sample OctOCTMetagenome_FD_69210 | JGI IMG/M metagenome (GOLD analysis project Ga0080007, IMG submission 69210) | Hot spring and microbial mat streamer communities from Octopus Spring Streamers, Yellowstone National Park, USA - OCT_B (SPADES... | ecosystem: Environmental > Aquatic > Thermal springs >...
ACATGACCAACGGTTTCACAGGCGCAGATCTAGAGGCACTTGTTAGAGAAGCCGTCATGTTAGCCCTGAGAGAGAAGCTAGAAGCTAGAGAGGTTAGCATGAAATACTTCCTAGAAGCTCTCAAAGTTGTAAAGCCATCGCTAAGCGAGGATGTTATGGAGAAATACCAAAGCATTGAGAAGACTCTGAAGAGCTTGTTCATATGACAACAGGGCAAGCCTCGCTCTTTAGGGCAGGGTATGTTTTTATAAGGTTTTCATTGTGTTATTTAGTTGGGGTAAAGTCTCGGAGGGCAAATATGCTAGTAAGATGTCCGGCGGGGGGAATCTCCGAGGCGTGCCTCCATAGACCCGACCCATGGAAGCATTTAAAAAGTAGATAGAGAGGAGGAAGAGGAGCAATAAGAGAATAGTTAGGTTGAGGCTATTCCCAAACAGATATGAACAAGAAACGCTATTTGATATAGGCTTGGCATGTGCTAGGCTGTGGAATGAGCTTAGCTATGAGAAGAGGAATGCATTCTTCAATGGAGAGCTATCACCTGGGAAGAGGGATGAGATCAATAAGAAATGCTATCACAGATATAAGGTGGTTCTCGGTGTTAATGCTGGTCAGGTTGTTAATAAGAATGATGAGGCTTGGAATGCTTTCTTCGAGCTACTAGATCTAAGGAAAGAGGGTAGGCTACCTCCGCATATCAAGAAGATCTCTCCACCATGATATTGGAAGGATAGAGAGACTGGTGAGAAAGAGATACACATACTAATCAGAAATGGTAGAAGATATTATCTAGAGCCTATTAGCGAGGACGAGGGATACATAGTACTTGAAGACTTTGATCTGAGGATAAGATATGCTGGCAGGATCAGGTGGGAAAGAAAACAGGGTAGGCTTGAGATCATATATGTTAATGGCAGGTGGTTCGCACACATACCAATAGAGGTTGGTGTAGATCCACCTAAATCCAATAAGAGGGGCTATGTAAAGCCCATTTACAAGGATAAAAAGGATAGGATCGTGAACCCTAAGTCTATTAAGCAGAAGGATCCCATAGGGGATAGGGAGGCATTCATGGATATAGGTTTGAATAACCTATTCGCTGTGGTAACTACAGATGGATCAGTAATGCTGATTAAAGGCGGATCTATTAAGTCTGAGTATTATTGGTGGAAGAGAGAGATAGCTACATACCAGTCTATAAGGGATCTGCTTTGGAATGCTGGGCTCCCAACACGGAAAGAATATCATGAGAAGTACCTTAAGGCAATGTATAAGAGGGATGAGAGACTAAGACACCTATATATAACAGCTATTAGATTCCTAGCAGATAAACTCTGTGATAGAGGTGTGTTAGAAAGCTATATATAGGCTACCCCATAATGCTCTCACAAAACAATGGAAACGAGTATAACACTAACATATGGTGGTTCAGGAAGATAGTTCTTTGGATTGTGGATATATTCATGGAGTATGGCATAGAGGTTGAGATAGTTCCTGAGGACTACACAAGCAGAGAATGCTCGATATGTGGAAATAGGCATAAGAATGGGAGGATATATAGAGGGCTATATGAATGCAAGAAGACGCGGAAGAAGATCAACGCAGATATAAACGCTGCTCTGAACATAGCTCGTAGGCTGGGCTACATGATAAGGATAGCTAGGAAGATAGAGAGCTATTTGGTAACGCACAATGGTGTTAAGCCATTAATCCCTCTCCAGAGGGCTAACACCCGAGACCCCAGCATAGAAACCCCGCCCCTTAAGGGCGGGGAGGGTGTCATAGTGTCTCACCTACACGGTAACATTGATTCTTTAATATGTCATCAAGTTTTCTTATCTAAATACTAAGAGATCGATATCAGCCCAAGACATGTAAACTATTATAGCCTGAGATTATCTATTCTCCTAGGCTTGCTTTAAACCCCTCTTTTAATTATCATTCTCCTAGCTATTATTAGAAATAGCATCCCAATCATATATAGGATCGCTATACCAGCTATAGATATCATAAATGCCTCGCCGATCTGTACATCGATATATGAACTACCAGTAGCACCTCTCCTAAGGATCTCAACTGGATAGGAGAGCGGGTTTAGAGCTATTACCCCTCTTATCTCTGGTGGCACATAGCTCTGGGGTATTATACCTGAGATCAAAGGTAGTGTGAATTGGAAAAAAGTAGTGAATATCCATGGTCTCCTCAGCTTTATCACCGCTGGTGCATACAGCATTGCTATTCCAGCAGCCACTATATCCGAGAGTATATAGCCTATAGCTGTAAGAACCGGATCAATAGGAGCCGGATTTACCCCCAGTATTGGGAAGACAGTTATAAGTATGATTCCCAGCGATGCTAGGGACCACAACATGGAGACTACTATCGGTGATAGCGTGTGGATAGAAAGGGGTATGTTGCTCACTAATATATTCTCAAGGACACCGCTCCTCTTTTCTCTATCCAGCATATGCCCAACTATCCATAGCTTATCAGATATCATGGAGAATACCACTATGCTCCAACATATATCCTTAACCGTGATAGGGTCTCTAAGTATCGATGGGTTTTGAGATGCTATTGCTAGTACTAGCCCTAGAACCCATATTGGGCTTGATATCATCTCAACCCAAGGATCTACTCCTCTGAAGTTTACAAGAACCCCTCTCCAGAGATCTGCTGAAAAGCTCCTTAAAATAGTGCTACGCAGCAACACCACCTCTAATACTCCTTGAGAATCTTCTATATAGAATAGATCCTATGGATCCATATGCAAGGGTTACTATAAGAAGCCTGGGCACTCCACCCAAAGCTGGCAATTGGGATTCGCTGGATATCAATCCTCTAAGGGCCTCGGCTATATAGTATGTTGGAAGCGAAAGTGGTAGTAGTCTGAGCAACTCAGGTAGGATTATAAGTGGGTAGAGAGCCCCAGAGAATGTGAATATAAATGCCTGTGAGAGGTTCAGTATCACAGGCGATCCTAGTTTAGCGATTGCTATGGATAGGAGGAATCCTAATATGAATAGAGGGATCATACCAATAGCTATGATAGCTATGCTCTCTATAGCAGTAATCACACCATATTTAGAGAGAGCTATATATATAGCTGGGGCTGCTGTGGCCATAAAGATAGAGAGTCCGAAAATCATCATGGGGATAGCTGTTACTACGAGGACAGCTGATAGGCTTATAGGTGATGCTAGGAGGGCCTCGAGCCTTCCGCTGAGCATCGATGAATATATGTATTGCCCCATCGCTGATAAGATCATCATTGAAAGTACAACGATGGAAGATCCCACCGCTCTATATGCAAAGGGATCTATGTTAGAAGAGGTTGAGAGAGATCCAGACGATCCCCCAAAGGCCGAGCCCGCTATATATAGGAAGCCTGTGAAGACATAGGTGAGGATGATTATAGCAGTTATAGACCATAGATCCCTTACTATGAATTCCTTAACCTCAGCTTCTATCACTGCTAGAACAGGGCTTAACCTAGATCTTTGTGGGATTGCCTACCACCTCTACAAAGACATCCTCGAGACTCGGCTCCCTAACCCTTATAGAGGCTATCCTAAGGCCCAGAGATCTTGCCTCTAAGAGGGCTTTCTCAATTGAAGAGGCTATATCCTCCGAGGATCTTGTTCTAAGCACGACTATCTCTCCATCGTTCCTTACAACCTCAAAATCCCCTACTCTCAGATCGTCTGGAGGATCTAGAACCTCTATCTCGACATATCTTTGCCCGCCATATCTCTTCCTAAGATCCTCTGGGGATCCAGAGGCCACTATCCTCCCACTCATTATCACAGCTACATAGTTGCATAGAATCTCGGCTTCCCACATGTTATGGGTTGTGATCATTATACTTTTACCCTCTCTAGAGAGTTTCTTAAGGATCTCTCTGATCCTCCTAGAAGACACCGGGTCAAGACCTATGGTAGGCTCATCGAGAATAACCACGCTGGGATCGTGGATCAAGGCCTTTGCCAGCGCAAGCCTAGCCCTCATACCGAGGCTATACTCCTCATAAAGCCTGTGCCTTGAATCTCCTAGATCCACTAGGTCTAGAAGCTCCTCAGCCTTTCTCCTCGCATCAAACCTGCTGAGACCATAGAGCATACCATAGTATATAAGATTCTCCAACCCTGTAAGCCTAGCATAGAACCCCCGATCAGCTGAGAAGACAACCCCAAGGATCTCTCTAACCCTGTGAGCTTCCTTAGTGACGGAGAAGCCCTCTATATACGCATCGCCACCATCGGGCAGTAGGATCGTCGCTAGAATCTTGACTGTAGTAGTCTTACCAGCACCATTGGGGCCGAGGAGACCAAAGATCGAGCCCTTTTCAAAGGAGAAGCTGACGCCCTTAAGAGCCTCTATAACTACCTTTTCTCCCCCAAAAAGACCTCTCCTCCTCTTGGTAACATATCTCTTGATAAGATCTCTAGCGTCTACAGCTAACATCTCTAGCCCATACCTCCAGGATATCTACAAAATACCATAGATATTTATCTTAAGAAATTATTAAATAAAGATTTTCGAAGCTATAAAATTTCTCATTCAAATACTCTTGGAGCTGGGATTCAGATTTCTTCGTGTTCGATAACCCTTTGATCAAGAACTGTATTATCGGGCTCGCCCGTTTTGGATAACCCCCAATCCACAGCTTTACCCTTATAGAGATCTCCAGAATATAGATGTAGAGAAAACCTAATTCTATATTTCCTCTCCATCTCATATTCTAGGTAATGCTAAATTGAAGCCCAAGTCTTATATTGTTAATCCAACCATCTTTTTTACTTTATATTTTATTTCCTTCTCAGACCCGCATCGCCCCGCGCTAATTATTATAGTTTTTCTTAATTATTTCGGTTACCATGGTTTCTATTGGCACATATTTTTCTCTTAATGCCCATTTACTGATCGTGGATTCGTAGGGGCTTCACCAACGGACACTATTCAGCTTACTTCGCAGGCCACTGTCTACTCCCTCTCCCTGATGGAAACCATGCTTTCATTCGTGGTGGGAGATTTGATATCTACAGCAGCTAAGGGCTTATAAATTTTCAACTAAACTAACAGTCTATTAGGAAATCACAATGATCGTGAATAGAAAGATCTACAGTATGTTGACGAGGGCGGGATGGATGATTAATAATTGTCCAGGGGTCTGAAGGAGTGAGATACATGGGCCTGAAGATCCCAGTCTCTGTAGGGAGATGGTTATTTGAATATCACATGATGATTCTTCCCTTCTCCACCTTATATTCTATCGGTTCTATGCAGTGTGCTGTGAATCTCATCTTCTTTATATATAGATACCTCGATATCTTTTTCTTCATAACATCAACCTCTATATTAGCCACTACTATGCCGTCCAGCACGTTTTCAACTGTTTTCAGCCACTCTGCTATTTGCTCTGAATCTGTGTGGATCACGACTAGGGTTGTTATTCCATATCCCTTAGAAACCACTGCCCTTACCCTTTTCAAGAGCTCCGTTGCACTGCTTATCTCTCCAGAGGATAGGATCTCGTTATAAGAGTCTATAATCATCATCCCTTTACCTCCCTTTTCAGAAACATATGAGGCCTCGCTCCTCGATGCTGATAGTATCTGCTCTGGCGATAGCGATTGAAGAGATCTTGAGATAATATCTTGAGGGGGTTTGAGGGGAGACATTCTATAGGAAAAGCCATCGATTATCCTCAGCCTACCGCTAGCTATAGCTGATCTAATAGTCTCTTCTCCGATCAAGCTTGAGAGCAAGCTAACAATTTGCGGAGGATCATCATCCAATGCCATATATATAACATGATCTCCTCTGGATAGGTGGTACGAAGCTATGTTCCTCACAAGAAGACTCTTACCACCCCCTGAGGGACCTACAATAGCGATCATGGATCTGGAGTCCACATATTCTACACACCAATCAAGAGCTTTCACACCGAATATGAAACCCTGCTGACTAGACCCCAAGATATCCCTATATCTATGGGCTTAGAAGCCACATATATCTAGACCCCGGATCCCCTAGCTTGATCACTAGTCTCGAGAAATTTATTCCTAAAGTATTTGAGCTCTGACCTCCTCCCCGCCCTAAAGGGCGGGGGTTCCCCCGCCCCTTTGTGGGCGGCTCATAGGTTCCCCCCATCTATTCGGGTTTACATCTGTAAATAGATTGGTATTGCATTTTGCAGCCCCCGAATATCCCCATATATAGTCGCTTCCTTTGATCTCAACGGCTATATGTGTAAAGAAGAGGCACAATAATCTCCATAGCTAGAATTATTGTAACAAAAATATGTCTTTCCATATAGATGCCTGACTATAATAAGCAGCGGGATCGTTATAAGATGCTCGCTATGTAACCTTTAGAGTAGAGGCCCTGCTTATAAGCCTTGTGATCGTTTATCCTTTGGAGGTTCTAAATAAATTAAGGGTATCTCCTATGATGGTCGGGATCGTTGAGGGTTTCTATGGACAGCCTTGGGATCTGCTTGACAGGATATCCATAGTATCTTTTATGGGGAGGGTCAGACTTAATCTATATATCTACGCTCCTAAGGATGATCCATATCATAGGGTTTCGTGGAGGAGCCCGTATCCACAGCACCAGATGGAGGGCTTTTCAATACTTATAGATGCCTGTGCCAGGAATGGCGTTGCATTTGGCTATGCAATATCCCCTGGTCTCGACATTGATTATTCTTCTAAGAGTGATATAGATATCCTCATAAGGAAGCTTGACATGTTCATGGATCTTGGTGCAAGGGTTCTAGGGATTTTTCTAGACGATGTACCTCCTGAGCTGAGGGGCAGGGGGTTTAAGAGCCTGGCGGAGGCCCAGGCATCTATTGCGAATAAGGTATATAGGGAGCTATCTCCAGACAGGTTGTTCCTCGTGCCAACCTATTACTGGAGCTATGAGGAGGGCTATTTGAGGGAGCTCGGCTCTCTTCTAGACAGTGGTGTTGAGATTGTTTGGACTGGTAGATATGTTGTCTCACCAACAATAGATCTCGATGATCTTGAGAGGTTTAGAGAGATAACGGGTAGGTATCCAGCTATTTGGGATAACTATCCTGTCAATGACTTCTTTATTGTGAGGGGTGTTATGAGGTTACATATGGGGCCTATAAAGGGAAGAGATCCGAGGATATTCAGCGTCTCACCAGCATATATGTCGAACCCCATGAACCAGGCTGAGATCTCCAAAATACCGATCTACAGCGTTTCGAGGATAGCACGTGGATACGAGCTTGGAGGTGAGGTTCTAGAAAGAGCTGTCGAGCTCATAGCAAATGAAGAGGTATGGGACGCTCTAAAACTATTTGTAAGGCTAAACAGTTCAAGCTCCCTAGACCCTGAAGCAGATCTCGAGCCAGGTGGTGGAGATGCTAAATCGCTAATAGACATGGTAGACACTCTCAGGAGAAGTCTGGGTAATAGAAAGCTTCTCCAGGAGATAAGCCCCATACTATCTTTCATAGAGAGCCTTGCAAAAGCACTAGCCAGGGGTGAGAAGATGCCTAGTAAAGTCTATAGAATCCAGACCGCCGGGCTATATGATCCACCAATCGGCGATGAATCCATGGTAAGGATCTTCGGAAGGGTTGCTAGAAGGAAGCCTATGTGGATATCATGAGGAGGTTGAACCCATTGGTCTCATTAGGTGTAGATGTTTTCCTAGGCGAGGGGATTTGGAGAGCGTATAGAGGGAAGAGGATCTTGATCATGTGTAACTCTGCTAGCATAACATCCAACTACACATATACTGTAGATGAGATGCTGTCCAGAGGATTAAAGATCCAGGGTATTATTGTTCCGGAACATGGATTCTGGGGATATTTTCAGGCTGGGGAGGAGGTTCAGCACTATTACGACAGATACCTAGGATCTTGGGTATATAGCTTGTACAAGGCTTTCAGAGAGGAGGTGAAGAGGGCTCTCGAGGAGAGTGAGGCTCTCATAATAGATATCCAGGATCTCGGCCTCAGATTCTACACATATTTATCCTCAGTCCTCGATCTATTACATTTGGCCTCAAGACTGGGAGGAAAGGAGATTTTGATCCTAGACAGACCTAACCCCCTTGGAGGGATAATAGTTGAGGGACCTATCGCCAGAGAAGATATGATCTCGATAGTCTCCCCATATAAGATACCTATAAGATATGGAGCAACCATAGGCGAAATTGCAAGGCTTTACGAGAATGAGGAAAGCATCGGCATAGATCTCCGGGTAATACCTGTGAAGGGGTGGTCAAGAGAAATGGATATATTAGATATAGCCACGCCATGGGCACCACCGTCTCCAGCAATACCCACTCCCGACACTGTGTATCCATATGCCTTAACAGTATATTTCGAAGCAACAAATATAAGCGAGGGTAGAGGAACGTATACACCATTCAAGATATTTGGAGCACCATTCATAGACCCTAAGAGGCTTTCACAAGCCCTTGGAGACGTGATTAGCAGGGATATCGCGGTTTTCAGGCCAGCTATGTTCAGACCCTTATTTTCCAAATATAGCGGTGAGATATGCGGCGGCGTATATATACATGTTATAAACAGGAAGAGAATAAAGGTGTTTGAAACAAGCCTTAAGATCCTTAGCACAGTGTATAAGCTATATGGAGATTACATTGAAACGAAAAAATATGGCGATAAATTCTCGATCGATATGCTATATGGAGATCCAAGGGCCAGATATGCTATCACAGGCCAACTTGATCTAGACAGCTATATATCATCTGTGAATTATGAGATTTTAAACTATAGAGAGAGATTAGAACAGGTCAAGATATACAGCTAATCATCCAAAGACCTCTATTCAAGCAGACGCTCAGTAAGAAAATTCCTTATATCGCCTGCTGGCAAGTCTCTTCTAGAAAGGCCCAAGAATGGGGTGAGTATTATTAGCTAAGAACGGGATCAGGGTTTCGATGCCACATGCATCATACCTAGACATTCCACTCTTAATCATGGGTTGCTATGTTTTCTCGATCTTTGAGCTACAACTGAAAGCCTCGACCTTATAGAGTGGGGAGGAGACCAGAGCTATAGCATTCGTCTTAGTTGTTCTAACATAGACTCCTGTGAAAACACTCATTTGGCCTACTAAGGTCTCTCATGTTTTATATCTATAGCTTTAGAGATGCTTCACAAATCTCTTGTATTTCTCGAGTAACATTCTATTTAGATCCTTGCTGCCTGGGATATTCACGCTAACCCATATCTCTGGCTCATATCCCCTTTTAACGAGCTTCTCGATGGCTAGTATCTCGAGTGAGTGGGCTATGAAGGAATTCACTATAGTCGATACAGGGGCGATTCTCTTGCCACCAAGCTCCTTGATCTCCAGGGCAGCGTCGCCCTCGGGCACCTTGTTATCTATAACGATATCTGCAACCTCATATAGTCTCTTACCATATCTATTCTCAGGCTCGAGCTTCTTGGAATATTCAACAGATGTTATAGCTATCACACTCACACCCCTCTCCCTAGCAAGTACAGAGGCTTCAACTGGCACAGCATTCTTCCCAGAGTTCGAGATTACTATAAGCACGTCTCCCTCGCTAGGTGAGTAATACTCTATAAGGGCATCTGCATATCCACTTAGCCTTTCAATCATAGAGCTTTTAGCAGCCCCCGAGAACGGGCTTATAGCAATATCGAGCATCGGATATATCTTTGCAAGTCCTCCAGCCCTGTGGAACATCTCCGCAGCTACCAGCATAGAGTGGCCAGTTCCAAGCACATATATCGACTTATCATATATAACCCCCCTAGCGATCTCCTCAGAAGCTCTCTCCATGTTAGCCATCTCTTCACGCAAGATCTTATCAATCATGTCGCATATCAAATCCCTATACATCAACATATAACCCAGCCCCATACCCATCACCGCTTGTCCCTGATGGTTGTTGATTATCGCTGGCATTTATTTGTTTATGTTGCTTTGCTCCTTGACCCACAGGGTTTTGGATATCCCTGTGGTTTCATGTGTGGCTGTTGAGCCCAGTGGAAAGGGGCTCCCATCTAGACTTAAAACCCCGAAGCCCTTCTAGGCATAGCCCTCATATAGGGCTTCGGTCTCGGGTGCTTTGGGTATCATAGCGTCCCGAGGTTTCCCAAGATATAATAGAGATATCACATCATCATCAAAACAATTATGGATTAGACGCTCATAAGCTTAAGCTGGAGAACAAACAAATATAAAAGCATCCCCATTGCCATGAAAAAAGAGTACAGCTCAAGCCCCTCGATAGAGGGATAGGGGTAACGAGGCGGAAACCTCAGCAAAAAGATCTTATAGAATTTTATATAGAAATTGAAATATAGAATTGAAAGATATATTTAGGGATATTATGAGCCTTGCTGATAGACTGATCAGGAAGATCGGACTTGAGAGGAGAATTGTTGCAGGGCTCATCTCAGGCACTAGTGCCGATGGTGTTGATGTGGCTATAGTGGAGCTGGAGGGGCATGGAAAGGGTATTAGGCATAGAATGCTAGCCTCGGGGGTTGTTGCATATCCAGAAGACCTAAGAAACCTTGTGCTTAACTCTATTTCATCCGGTAGTGTGAAGGATATATGTGTCCTCAACTTCTTGGTAGCAAAGCTCTTCTCTAAAGCTTTTGAGGATGTGGTAGGCATCTCTAATCTTGGCCTTGATGATGTGGATCTCATAGGCTCTCATGGGCAGACTATATACCACTATCCCGAGCTAGTGAGATGTGGCGGGTTCGAGACTAGATGCTCTCTCCAAGTGGGTTCCCTGCAGGTTATTGCCGAACATACAGGGGTCATAACGGTGGGCAATTTCAGGGCTAGAGATATAGCGGCTGGGGGTCATGGAGCACCTATAATAGCTTATGTAGACTATGCCCTATTCTCACATCCATCAGTGGGTAGGGCTATCCAGAATATAGGGGGAATAGCCAACGTTACCATCCTACCTCCAAATGCATCGCTAGAAGATGTATATGCCTTCGATACAGGTCCTGGAAACACCTTGATAGACTACGCGGTCTCGATACTATATAAAGAGCTTAATTACGACCCCAACGGAGAAATAGCATCGAGAGGAGCTCCAGATGAGGAACTTCTAGAAGAGCTTATGAGTCATCCATATATCTCGGCCCCTCCACCTAAGACAACAGGTAGAGAGGTTTTCAGTAGGGAAATGACTATGAAGATAGTCGAGAAAGGCATTTCCAAGGGTCTCTCTAAAGAAGATATAGTCGCAACACTTACAATGTTTACAGTGAAGAGCATAGTATATAACTATAAACGTTACATTCTACCTTACAGTAATATAGGAGAGGTTATAGTAGGTGGAGGTGGGACTAGAAATAAAACTATGATGAGGTGGCTTGAGAAAGAGTTTAGAAGGCTCAGTCTGAAAATGCTGATGCATGAGGATCTTGGGGTAGACTCTAAGTTCAAAGAAGCTCTTGGAATGGCTATATTGGCACACGAAACTCTCAGCGGGATTCCAAATAACGTGCCCCGCGCCACAGGCGCCGTGAAAAGAGTTGTGATGGGAGAGATAGCCCTTTGATTCATGGTTGAATGTGTCTACGGTATTCTGATTACTTTGGTCGACTAGATATATATCATTCTCAAGATAAGATCTATAGCTATTATCTGTCTCTCTATCGCTTCTTAATATTTTCCATGATCCGATTAGTTCTTAGTTCTGATATCCACGATCTTTTTAACATATGCTGTGAGAGTAATCTCTATTAGATCCTCTACTGAGTTCACTATAGATATAACCTCGCCTAAGGCTGGCTGTATAGGTTGGGGAGAGAAGATCATCTTTTCTCCCAATATCCTCTTAACAATTCCAGCTTATCATAATAGTCTCTTATCTCATCACTATCACATGGATATCTTATACAGCTTGCTATATCTCTTGTGAGACGCTCTATATTAGATATGACTTCAACCAGCTCTTTAGAAGAGACTCTAGAATCGTGGATTCTCTTTACAAGTCTATCTATGGAATCTATGAGATCCTCGAGGGTTTTTACCAGGATTGCGTTGAGTATATGCCTTAGCTATATCTCTTGCATCAACACCCCTACTGAGGTTCTCAACCATGTTTTGTGCTGAGATCCTTATGAATGAGTAGAATAGGAGATCCATTTTATCCTTGATTTCGTGGACCTTTACAGCACTATTCTCGTCTAAATCTCTTACAAATCTATTAAGGATTTCTATAGCATCCTCGACATGATCCAGAGCCTTTATAATAAAGCTATCCATGTCTGTCTCATCTTTTTGGAAGGAGGTGGATACTAGTTTCCGGATTTTAAGGCCCAGCCCTGCTCTATAGCATCTAGATAATAACCCTAGAATGTATGCAGATAACATCTTCTTCACAGACATTCTTTCATTTGTGGGAAACCCTCCTATGTCAGGACATTTTATGTCTACTTTTTCTTTGCTCTTAGAATTGTCTAAATTGTCTATAGGATAGATCACTATAGATCTGTTTTATCCAGCTTGACAACGACCTTATTACCCTTCTTGAGCCCTAGAATCTCTACCCACCTTTTTGGAATGACAATAGCTAGCGACCTCCTGCCGACAGTTATTATATGCCTAACAGCTACTCTCATAAATGGTACCTCAGTAGTAGTGATTCGCAGCCTTAATATCCTATATAGATCTGCGAAGTCATCTAGCTAGCAGACTATTAGTGCTTTTGAACAGCTCGTAGTACTATTATATTGATGTTGTTGCGAAAGTCAGTGTATTCGTCGCTATATACCATAGCAGATAGAGCTCTGGCTCTCCTCATCCGCTTGTCCCCGATGATCATTGATTGTCATTGATATTAATTTGTTTGTGTTGCTTTGCTTCCTGATCCACAGGGATGTTATAACATCCCTGTGGTCATCGAGGGACTTCCACCTCCCCCATAGGGATATGGATATCCCTATAGGTTCATGGGTGGCTGTTGAGCCCAGCGGCACTGG
>Ga0080007_1051932_pt1 | contig 12993 bp, 8 predicted proteins | sample OctOCTMetagenome_FD_69210 | JGI IMG/M metagenome (GOLD analysis project Ga0080007, IMG submission 69210) | Hot spring and microbial mat streamer communities from Octopus Spring Streamers, Yellowstone National Park, USA - OCT_B (SPADES... | ecosystem: Environmental > Aquatic > Thermal springs >...
TGCGGGCACTAACCCTTCCACACGGGCAAAAAGGAGTGCCGCTTCAAAGACGGTCAGTTGCGGATAGGCGACCGCTTCAATGATGCCCGCATCGTAAAGCAAACTGACAAGCGGCGCCATCCCGTGATAACGCAAACCGCCTGCGTGGATTTTTGGCGGGACAAAAGTATGACCGAGGGTGTGCATTTTCAGAAGCGGCGTCATGCCTGCGGTGTCGCCGAAGTCGTAAGTGTAAACGCCCTCGGTCAAACTCGGTGCCGCCTTCGGTTCAACGGCGACGACGCGCAAGTTGGGCTTGTCACCTGCCAATTTGTCGGCGATGAAAGGGAAGGTAAATCCCGAAAAGTTGCTCCCGCCACCGACGCAGCCAATCAGGACATCAGGGTAGATGCCCAGTTGCTCAAATTGCTTTTTGGCTTCTAAACCGATAACAGTTTGGTGCAGCAGGACATGGTTGAGAACGCTGCCCAACGAGTATTTGGTGTCCTCGTGGTTGACAGCATCTTCCACAGCCTCGCTGATGGCAATTCCCAAACTGCCGGGCGAATCTGGGTCTTCGGCAAGGACTTGACGCCCTGCGTTTGTTCGGTCTGTTGGGCTTGGAAAAACTTCAGCGCCCCAAGTCTCCATCAACACGCGCCGATACGGCTTTTGCTGGTAACTGACTTTGACCATGTAAACGGTGCACTTAAGCCCGAACAGGCAAGTGGCGAAAGCGAGGGCACTGCCCCATTGCCCCGCCCCTGTCTCCGTCGTCAGTCGCTTGACGCCCGAAATCTTGTTGTAGTAAGCCTGAGCGACGGCGGTGTTGGGTTTGTGACTGCCAGCGGGCGAGAGGCTTTCGTTTTTGAACCAGATTTGGGCGGGCGTTCCCAAGTATTGCTCCAACCGCCTTGCCCGTTGCAACGGCGTCGGACGCCAAAGGGCGTAAATGTCCAGCACTTCTTCAGGGATGGAAATCCAACGCTGCGGCGACACTTCCTGCTCAATGAGGGGTTCGGGGAAAATCGGCAATAAGTCTTCAGGCGAAATGGGTTGCTTCGTCGCTGGGTGAATAACTGGCGGCAAAGGTTTGGGCAAGTCAGCCAGAATGTTATACCATTGACGCGGCAATTCCCTCGGCGACAGAAGCACTTTCTCCGCCATCAACAATCCCTCCTTGGCGTTGGATTTTTAACGGCGTGCAAGACGACGATAGACTTCGTCATGCTTGCCCAAGTCACAGACATGAATTTGACCCTGCGAGGGGTCAATGTGGTAAGCGATGCGATATTGACCGAGATGCAGGCTGAAATATGGCAACCCTTTCAACCGCTCGTGGCGAATAGCATGGACATTCTTCGCCAGCCATTCAAGTTTGTCCTCTATGGCTTCTTGGATGGCAGGCGGGAGTTTTTCTTTAGAACGCTCCGCTTGCTCTGACAGCAAGACCTCATACCGCTTTCTTCCTTGCCTTCCCTTCACGCGCCATTCTCCTTCGCCTTGACTCTTCCAAAGTCACGAATTTCCCTTCGGCGATTTGCTTCCTTCCTTCCTCAACTCGCCTCAACCCTTCCTCCGTCAACTCATAATCGCTATAGTAAGCCTTGACACCATTCTCGTCAATGAAGCATGCTTTCAACTCGCTCGGCATCTTATCGGGATGCTGAGAAAGGTAACGGGCGTAGGCTTCCTCACTGGTGAAAACCAGCCAACCTTCTTCGTCCAGAAAATACTCCCGCTGCTCGGCGACGACCTGCCGAAGGAGTTCCTTCAGTTCCTCAACGCTCATCTCAGCGACCGTCTTCATGCTCCATCACCAGCCATTTATTTTGCTGCGCGCTGATGGAAGTTTTAGCGGCGTTTCAGACGACGATAGGCTTCGTCGTGTTTACCAATAATTTGGATAATGATGCGGCGACTTGTTCGGTCAAGCAAATAGAGGATGCGGAATTGACCGACATGCAGGCTGTATTCTTTATGCCCAACCATCCGTTCGTGTTTGACAGCATCGGCGTTCTCGGCTAACCACTGGATTTTGCCGAAAATCGCTTGGCACTCTTTTTGCGAGAGTTTTTTGAGGTCTTTGAGGGCGCGGTCGGTGTAGATGACTTCGTAACCTTTTCCTCCATTCCCAATGCTCGCTTGACCTCCGCCCATGAGTGAAGCCTCCCTGCCTCCAAGTCTTTGCGCGCCTCCTCCAACCTCTTCAACCCTTCCTCGGTCAACTCGTAGTCGCTGTAGTATGCCTTGACGCCATTTTCGTCAATGAAGCACGCTTTCAACTCGCTCGGCATCTTGTCAGGATGACAGGCAAGGTAACGGGCATAGGCTTCCTCGCTGGTGAAAACCAGCCAACCCTCTTCGTCCAGAAAATACTCCCGCTGCTCGGCGACGACCTGCCGAAGGAGTTCCTTCAGTTCCTCAACGCTCATCTCAGCGACCGTCTTCATGGCTTGCATCACCCACCAACTATTTTGCTGCGCATCGGGGGTTGTGGAAGTTCAGTTACGCGCAATGGCTCGTCCGTCATCGGGAACGAGGCAATGCAAACTTGATTGTTAGGCGTTCGTTCGCCTTGCGTCACCATCGGGGGCGGAGACGGTCGGCAAAGAAATGGGCTTGGGCTTGCGCCAGTTGAACCTGCAATTGATAGAGGCGAAACACCTCTTCAAAGGAACGGAAGGCGAAGCGATGGCGCAAGGCATAAAAGGGTTCGTCCCGAAGGCGCTTCTCAAAAAGGGTTCGCTTGGCTTCGTCGGCGACGACATAAAGGGCGGTGTCAAAATCGCGCAACTGATACAGGCGTAGGAGGGCGCGTCGGAATTCGGGGGTCGTCTCCACTTCAAAGGCAAATTTGGGGAAGGGACGAGGTTTGCGTTCAAACCAAAGGACATCTATCTGGCGGGCTTGAGCCAAAAGGTCGGGGAAGGTGAAGGGGGGCAAGTCCTTGAGGGTGGCGATGGAGGCTAATGGCTTGCCATCAAAAACTTTTTGGGCGTCCGCCGTGTAAGTGTCGTAGCCGTAGAAGTTGCCCAGTTCTAAAAGCATCCCTTCCACTTCGGCGTGGCTCAGGCGTTGGGGGCGAACCGTTTCGCCTTCGGCGAGGCGTTGAAAGAGGGTGCGTTTGTGAAGGGTATCGCGCAGGGCGAAAACCCCTAAGCCGACGCGAACGATTTGTCCCTTCCGTTGCATCTCCCGATACAAAATGCCCCGCAAAGTCGCTTTCCACTCCCGATTCGTTGTCAAGTCACGATATTGGGCGATGTCCCTGTAAAGCACTTCCAGACTCGCCACGCCGCCGTTATCGCGCAGGACTTGTTCAATCGCTTCGTGCCAAGGCAATTGCTTCATTCTCGCCATCCCACCTTCACCGAACGCTCTCATCGCCCCATCATCAGTTGGGTGACGAATTGGCGGAATTGGTCAATTTCGGCTCGGTTGGTAAGGACGCCGATTTCCAAGTTGAAGACGCGCTGTTCGCCGGGTTGAAGCGTCGGCAAAAGACCTTGCTGGCGCATTTCGGTGCGGGTTAAATGCAGCGGGGCGTTGGTCGGCTCAATGCCAACGACATAAATCCCCTCGCCCATCATCTTCCACTGGACGAAGTGAGGCAGTTCGTTCAAGTTCCATCGGACATAAACGCCCAAGCCCTCTCCATGCATCAAAGTGCGGTTGATGACGGCGGCGCAGGTGCTACCGTCGCGGGTGCCGACGAGTTGGTGGAAGAAAACTTGTTCGCGGAAGTTGGGTTGGGGCGGGCTGAAGCGCATGTAGTCGTTCAAGCCCGACGCAGCGTCGGCGTCGCGAGGTTGCACTTGACGGCTCGGCAGGATCAATTCGGAATGTTCGCTGAGGATGGGAAAGCCGAGGTTGATGTGGTAGAGCAGGAGCAAAGGGGCGGGCTGAAAGCCGAGGTTGGTCACGGTGTCGCAAACGAAAAGGCGGTTCTCACCGAGGCGGACGGTGATGCGTCGGTGCAACTCAAGGACGGGGGCAAAGACGGCGGCTTCCCGCACTTTCCCTTCCACGATGACAAAGTAATCGTCGCCATCCCAATGGCTGTTCACTTGCAATTGCGAGGCGGGCGTGTAAGAGGCGCGACCGTGCAAGCCGTAGTGGACGCCTTCATCTTCAGCGGGATGACCAGCGTGCATTAACCCGCAAGTGGTCAGCAGCCCGCCGTGAAAGCCCCGAAGCCAACCGTAGCCTTCGGGTTCGTAGAAGGCGGGGTGAATTTCCGTTGTGGGGGAACGCCATGCTAAGGCGAAACCGCGATAGCGAGCCATTCCAATGTCCATCCCACGACTGGCGAGAACAGTGAAAGTCAAACCACCACCTGTCCAGACATCCACGCCGACGACCCCACGAGCGGGACCGTCCAAAAGTTCGTAAACCTTTGCCCCGCACAGTTGGCTGATGTCGCCGACGCGCCGCAGCAATTCGTCTTTTGTCCATTGCTGCCCATAAAGCAGTGCCATGACCCCCAACACCTCCTGGCAGCGAGTAGCGATTAGTGACTGGCGATTAGCGACTGGCGACTTTAACGGCAAAAACCAGTCGCTAATCGCTATTCGCCAGTCGCTTCTCTTTGAGGATTTTCTGCACCCAAGCCAAGTCATCAGGTGGCAGAGGCGGATCGGGTGGTTGGCGGTAATTTAGGCGCAAATGGTAACGAGCGCGGTCGTAAATGTCCGAAAGCAGCGGATTGAGATTTAACTTGGCTTCCTTCTCGCCCTGCCGCAAAGGGACAGGGATTTCGGGGATGGGATGGCGCAAACCGAAAGCGTAAAGCGTGCCCTTATTGCCTTCCCACCCACGCCGAACGAGGATGCGGTAGTAACTTTTAGGCACGGGCTTCATGGGCATCGGTTCACCTGCCCGCAGGAGGTCAATCTCCACGAGGCTTGTCAGCGTCATCAACACTTGTCGGCGCTTCGTTTCGTATTCAATTCGCCCTTGCCCTGGCACTTTGTTGGACGGTGAGAGGACTTCAAGGACGGTGACGACTTCGTGGGTTTCGGCGTCGCGAATTTCCAAGTAACTCTCCCGCACCCGCTCATAGAGGGGCAAAGCGACAGTAGTGATTTCCACAGCCGTTTCTGTCGTTACAGCCGTTTCGGTCGCCACGGCGACAGCGACGCCCCCTGACGGTTCGGGCTCGGGGGTCGTGGCGATGACGGCGACATCGGGGCGAATAATCTGCTCGCCGTCTTCTACGGGCAGGATGTAAGTCCGCTGTTCTACGGCGACATAGTAGCGGGGCTCCACTTGAGGAGCGAGCGCATCACGAATGGCGACGATAAGCGCTGCATGGACATCAGGCCAGATGTCCCGTCGCTCCAAGTAAGGGTTCATGCCAGGGAACGGGTTGGGCATGGCGATTCACCTTCCGAGAGTGCAGCGGGTGGCGAATAATGAAGGCGAATGGAACGATTGGCTATTCGCCACTCGCTATTCGCCCTTAGTAGGGCAACTGGGTGACGGCTTTGCTGACCATCGCCAAAGCGGCACAAAACATGCCGATAAGCCCCATGCCACAAGCGTAACCCGCCACCAAGACGGTAGCGTAGCGGCGCCACTCTGCTTTGTCGGCATAGTTTTTCTCAAAGTAGAAGCGAGAGACCAACGCTCCTGCTAAGGTCAGCAAGCCGCCGAAGGGCATGCCACTCAACCCTTGAACGAGCCCGTAATAGAGCAGGACGGGGAGTTTGGGGATGAGGGCGAAGGGGAGATAAGCCAAGATGGCGAGGGTGAAGAAGGTGAGGATGATGTTGGGCTTGAGCGGCATCAAGATGCGGCCTCGTTCGGTGGTCGTCGTCCAAAGGAGGGCTTGGCTGTAAGCGTTAAGCGGCCACATCTTTTGGGCGAAGGGATAGACATAGGACGGGATGGGGGCTAAGCGCCAAAGATATTGCCAGACGGCTAAGTTCGCCAGCAACCCGACGATGACGATGACGACTTCGGTCTTGAGGACACCCGTGAATTTCGTGCCCGTCAGTTCCACGACGCGGAAGTTTTGAGCGCCATCGCCGTAGTCGTAGATGGGCAAGGGGGCGAACCAGATGTCCAATCCCCGATAGCCCGTCAGTTTGCTGTAGATGATGTTGAAGCCTTCCCGAATGAAGGGGATGCCTGTCCAATAACCTGTCAAGCCCCGCATGCGAGCATCCACATAGGAGATGAGGGGCGTGTAGACGAAGGCGAAGAAAAGGGGGAACAGGATGGACAGGTGAGGCAGGAGCAATTTGCAAAGGGCGACGATCAAGGCTGTGGTGGCGAGGTAAACGCCGAACATCAATGGGACGGGAAAATCGCCCCGATGGGGCAGGACAGCCGTTAAGGGCAGGCGCTCGGGACGCTCCATCGGGCGTGCTCGGAGTTTTTGCTGCTCTCGGAGGGCTAACAGCACCGCTGAAGCGATGCCGATGACAGCGATGCCTAAGCCCTTCCCGATGCGGGCGCTCAGCCAAAAGTCGTATTGATTGAGCATCTCCGTTTGGATGGCATCTAAGCCGGGAAGCCAGTTGCGCAAGTAAATGCGTCCGAAAGTGCCGTAGTAAAGCATGGGGTTGAGGACGACGGGAATGAGGGAGCCGATAAAACCGCCAATGACCGTCCAGAAGGGCAAGATGAACCCCGCCAAGAAACCGCCGAGGTCAGTCCCGATGATGACAGGGGTAGCGGGAAGGACGCTTTCGGTGTTTTGGGTCAGGTCAATGAAGGGGATAGGGATCAGTTGCAAGGGGCGGTTCATTAAAGCGCCCGTGATGGTCGGGATGCCCGCGTAAAACAACCCGAAGGCTAAGCCCAACATTGCACCGATGCTGAAATAACGCCATCGCCATGTCTCTTCCTTGCGGGAAATTTCTGCCAACACCGTCGCGCCCTGCGCCCCGACAGGGGCTAACGGGAAAGGCAAGCGCTCATAGTCCGAGGTGATGCGGAAGAGGATGTAGCCAGCGGCGAAACCGCTGGCGCGGGTGAGGAGCAAAAGGGCGAGGCTGATGAAGATGGGGATGACCCAATCGGGATGGAAGAAGGTGCGGTTCAAAATGGCAGGGGAGTCGGCGCGGGGAACGAGCCAAGTGGGGATGTCCTGAGCGACGCCCAACCCTTTGGTGACTTCCGAGGTGCGCAGGAAAACATTCCAGATATAGCCTGAGTAGGGGTTCGTCCCCAAGATAGCGCCAGCGACGATGTAGAGCAAGTAAATCTCTTGGCGCTTGAGGGTGATGAAAGAACGGCGGGCGACTTCCATGAACAAGATGACCGTCACCCATTGAGGCGCCGAACCCAATCCCGTGCCAGTCACTAAACTCAGGTAAGCGGCGCCAGGCAACATGACGAAGGCGACGAAGAGGGCGCCCAAAATCGTGCGGATGCTGAAACCTTCTTCAAATTCTTCGGGGGGTGGCGGCTCCATCAACCGCCGATACTCTTCCAACTCCGCTTGCACTTTCAGCAACCCCACAGACCTTTCCCCCTTTCGGTCCGAGTTTTTGCCTTACGCGCTGGCGATGCGCTCTTCACCGACCCCGTGCACGGCTGCCAAGCCCGCCTGAATGTAGTGTTGCTTCGTTTCGGGTCTTAAGGTGCGCCAGAGCAAAAATTGCTTGCGGATGAGGTTGAGGAAGTTTCTAGTCACCCGAAGCCACGAGGATTCGTCGCCACTTTCCCTTCGGATGGTGATGTGGACGGTGTTGACGAAGATGTCTTCCGTCGGATGGGTCTCAATGGTGAAGTGTTCGCTGACACCCAAGTCGTAAGGCGCCAGCCAGACCATGCATTCCAGCCGATAACCTTCGCCATGTTCGGTCGGGAAGGCACTCATTTGCACGCGGTCGGTGGAGAAGTGACCGAGGCTATAGTCGGTGTGGGCTTCCAAGTATTCCCGCAGGAACATCATGATGCCGACGGCTTGGGCGGACGAGACGGTGAAGGGCAAAAGGATGTGCAGGTAATCGCCTTCGGGGGCGGGCAACCGCCAACGCCGTTCAATCCCTGGCACGGAAACTTGCGACGCTTTCCAAGCGGGGTAAAGCGTGGAACCCAAAACCGTCGCCATGACGACGAGGACAGTGAAGACGGCAGCGACCGACGAGTAGTTGAGGTTCAGCCCTGGAATGAGTTGGAAGTTCACCTGCAACATCGCCACGAATTGACCCAGCATGTAACCGAGGATGGCGCCCAAGACGGCGTAAACCGAGGACTCCGCCAAAAAGAGGGCGCCGATGTGGACGGGGGCTAAGCCTAAGGAAGTGTAGATGCCAATTTCGCGGATGCGTTCATAGACGGCGCTGAGCATCGTGTTGAGGACGATGAGGGCGGCGATGATGATGGGGATGAAGACCGTCTCCACGCCCGAAATGCCTGTCGTCCCGATGGAACTGCAAAGGATGACCCGCGTGCGCCCACTTCGGTCTCTCTCGGTGGCGAACAGGTTCAACTCGGTGCGGTCAATGAGGGTCGGCAGTTCCTTCTCCACCCTCGCCAGGCTGCCCATGTTGATGGCGACGGAGCGTAAGTTCCCGCCAGCACCCATGACGAGGTTAAAGGGCAAATAGAGGACGGCATCGGGGTTGAGGTGGATGTATTCTTCCAACTCCATCGCCGTTTGCTGCCCTGCCTGCTGCTGTTGGCGTTGGCGCTCCTGCATCAGCAAGTAGTCCACAGGTGTCAAGGGTTCACCGTCCAAGTCCACGATGTCTTTCATGATGTCGGAGTTGACGATGCCGATAACGGGCAGCGACATGCCCAACACTTGGATGCGGGGCAATTGACCCGTGCGCAAGCCGTCAAGGATTTCCCGCTCACTGATGCCGAACTGTTGCGCCATGCGGGTGGGGATGAGGGCGGCGCGCTCATATTCGTCTTTGAACCAACGACCGACGATGGCTTTGCCGATGCCTGTCACCCGCTGTTCATCGGGATGCATCCCGACGATAGCGGTCGCTGAATAGACCTTGCCCTGATAAAAGACATCCACGAAGGATTGATTGCCCACCATCGCCGAGAAATACCAAGCGCGAGGGGCGATGGGATAACGGTCGCCGTATTCATCCCGAAGGATGCGGGTCGTCGGTTCACCCAAAGCGTTCCAAGCGCGGTCACGGATGAGGACGCCCGCATAGACGGGTTTGCCACGCGGGACGGGGACTTTGTTCACCCGCACATAGGGCACGACAGAGGTGAAGGAGAGGACGGTGAAGGTGAGTAAGATGAGGGTGATGGCGGTGAGGACGGTGCGGACTTTTCGGCGGCGCATGTTGGAGACACCCAAGTTGAAGGCTGCCGTCGTCGCCGAGAGGCGTCCGACATCGGCGGTGTGCACGCCTGTCGTCTCAAATTGGATTTGGCGCATCTGCTCTTCAAACTTCTGGACGATGATGACGGAAACGATGACCGCCAGCGTCAGGATGATGAACGCCAAGACGACGATGAGGGGGTTGACGGTGACGATGGCGAAGGCGGGATGGATGTAGCGCATGACGGCAGTAATGAGGGCAAAGATGGCGATGGTGGCGGCGATTTGCCACTTTAGGTCGGTCAGGTAGAAGAAGAGGCGCTCGGCGAAGTAAGCGAAGGGGATCAGAAGCGCCAAGTAAAAGAGGATGCCTTTGACGACATCGTTGGCTGTCCCCTGGGCATCGGGGTAGGCTTTGGCTTCGTAACTCCAAGCGGCGCGGGCGTTGGTCATGAAGCGGTCATAACGGCGCTCCTTGAGGGCTTTTTCGGCAGCCAGCAAAAACTCGCGGGCGTTTTTGTGCATCTGGCTCATGCGGGGGTTTTCAATGCCGTAACGGCGAAGTTTCTGGATGCGGTATTCGTCCAGCACCCACATGTCTTTGGCGACTTTCAAGGGCGTGAAGTAGACGGCAGGTGTTTCGCCCACCAAAAAGCCTTCGCCCAGTTCCTCTTCGTTGCGCGCCTTCAAAATCTGACGGGGATCGTCAAAGAGGCGGTCAGGGGCGTTGATGAGGACAAATTGCAAGCCCAAGACGGATGCGCCCATCGTCACCTTGATGCGGCTCTTGGGTGGGGCATAGACGACGGCACAAGGTTCAAAGTAACTCGTCATCGGTTGTGGGACGGGAAGGGAGTAGCCGTAAAAGAAAGGCTCGGAACCTGTCGTCGTGTCATAGACATACATTTGCGACAGCAGGCTGAAGCGGCGCTGGTCTACCATGTCAAAAAGCATGACGGAGCGGCAACGGAAGAGGGCTAAGCGGCGCTCCTTCTCGTTCAAGTCCATCACAAATTCCAACGGGGTCGCTTGGGCTCCCATGTAACCCATGTCAGGGGCGCGGGTGATTTGCCCTGTTTGAGGGTGCAAGGTGTAACCTTCCAGCCGAACATTGCCGCCCCGAAAACGGCTCATGGGGATGCCGACAAATTCGTAAACGGCGGTCGTCTTCCCTTGCGGGTTTTTCGCGGGTTTGGCAAGGCTCATCAAAGTGGTGCGCACGCCCATATTCGTCTTGGCAGGCAAAGCGGTATGGCGCAAAGTGACGAGGGCGTTGAAAACGGGTTGATTGGGCACGGGCAAAGCGCTGCGGTTGGGGTCAAACTCCAAGACCTCGCCCCGCAGGACGCAGAAGTTTTGCTCCAGTTCCGTCTTAAGCGTCTCCGTCGGGGCGCGCAAGAGGTCGTAAAGGACGCAAGCGACCATCTGCGTTTGCGCCGTCAAGTTGGCAAAGTTCATCCGCTCAGGGACATCAAAGGGCGTGTCCACATAGGGGCGGGCATCGTTGACAGTTGCCAATGCGATGCCCGTCTTTCCCGCAATCGTCGCCATCTCGCTGCCCAAAGCCAAGCGTCCCAAGCAGTAAGTGCGCCAACTTTTGCCCTTGATGGGGTTGATGGCATCCACGAAGCGGGTTTCTGGCTCAAAGCCGTAAAGCAAGCCGACCCGTTCCGCCGATTCGCGACAAAGTTTGCCGATGTCGGAAAACTGCCATTGTCGGTCTTCGTTGTAATCCCAAAAGTAGCCCTTGTAGAAGATGCCGACGGTCGGCGTTTGCGTGGACAAGTCAAGGCTGAGGAAAGTCAGCAGTGTCGGCTTTTCGCCCTTCTCAAACCCCTCCTTGCTGGTTAGGTGGCGGAAGAGGAAGGCAGCCAACGAAGTTTCGCTGGCTTTCACCACATCATCCCACTTCGTCAACTTCTCCGTCTGAAGCCAATCGCGGATGAAGCGGGCTTCACCTTGAAGTCCCAAGCAATGGGCACTGGTCGCTAAAAAGACGACGGTTCGGTCGGGCGGATAACGCTTGAGCAAGCGCGCCACTTCCAGCAAGGCAGCGAGGCTGCTCGCTTGCTCAGCGCCTGACGCCAGTGAGGGGACGATGCTCATGCTGTCGTAATAAGCCTGCACGACGATGACTTCGTTTCGGCGCTTGGGGTCAACACCCCAAAGGATGCCGGCGATGTTGCGGGCGGTCACCCTTCGCCAAGGCATTTGACATCGGATGGTGGCGTTCAATTCGCCCTTGCGCTTCACCCACTCCAACAACTCCAACGCCTCTTTGCGGGGAAGCCAGTAGCGGGGGATGTCAATGGGGGTCGTCAAAAACTTCAGTTCCGCTTCCCCACGAGGCAGGGTTGGGTCTTCAGGCTCAATGAAGATGACAGCCTTGCCCCCCAGAAAGATGGCGTTGAGCCAATCGGTGCTGGACTCAAATTCCATCAAAGCGATGCTGCCTTGAACTTGTTTGCCGTTGAAGGCTTCCAAGCGTCCCGTCCCCGCATAGATGAGGTGACCGCGCAACCCGTCGGGAGGTGTTTGACTGGTGCGCACCAAGTTCGGCCAGAGGGGATAGAGGCGATAGCGTTTTTGCAGGGCAGGGATTTCTAAGGTAGCGCCTTCGTCCATCGGGACGGCAACTTCAAAAGTTTGCTCTTTGAGGGCGTCCAAGCCTAAGGCAAGGAATTGGTGGCGGACAAATTCGGCGGCGAAGCGTTCGCCCGGGTAACCGACGACGCGACTGCCGAAAGCCGTGAGGGTGGTGACCGTCTGGCGCAGGTTGGCTTCGCTCACTCCCTCGTAAAGTTCTCGGTAACTGGGCAGTTGCTGAGGAGCGCCCCACGACAGAAGCCCCGAAAGGATGCACAGCCAGCCGAAAAAGAACGACAATCTTTTGCGCATGGCAGACTTGCCTCCTTGCCATTGCCGCAGCATCTTTGCCCGATGGTCATCAGCATTGTAGCACAGTGGCAAGGAAAGGCAAGCAAAAGTGAGGTCAGCACATCTGCCATATTCCGCCATCTAATTTTCGCCCTCTTTCCCTTCGCCATTTTCTTTCCCTCCTTGAGCGGGAAGTTTTTGGCGTTGCGTTAACGCCCTTCCGTTTGATTGGCGTTGGCGGGCGTGCTGGCAAAGCGTGGCATTCCTAAAGAAGTCGCCGAAGCCATCTTGCGGGAATTGGCACGGGAAGCAGGCGACAACGAGGTCAAGGACCGCCTGCGAGCATTGATGGACACTTACGACCGCCCGACCCGCCTGAAGGCGACAACCCTGAAGGCAACGCGCCGACTGTAGAAGACCGAGGCGCAAATTTGCGCCTCGGAAAGGCGACCCGCCTGATAGCAGTGCGCCGACCCCTGCCGACTCGCCGCAACCCGACCCTGCCGACCCGACCAGTCCGACCAACCCCAACTCTACCGACTGACCGCCTCAACCTGACCAACCCGACGCCGACTTCGTGGACGCCGAGGCTCGGATTGACCAATGGGCGTCCGACCCGCCACCTGCCTATCCGACCGTTGATGACCTTGAGACTGGTGAAGCCATCTCTGTCGCCGACTGCCCCCCGCTTCCGACACAGGAAGCCGTTTGTCTTCGCTGCGGTCACCGCGAACACGCCATCCCGACAGGCTTGCTCCCACCTCTTTGTCCCGCCTGTCGGTCACCGATGCAGTGGGCGTCTGACCCGCCACCTACCGACCCCGACCCACTCTCTCTCGCTTTAGAGCGCCTTGCCGACCTCTCCGACCAACTCTCAGACGCCGAAAAGG
>Ga0080007_1062456_pt1 | contig 12975 bp, 12 predicted proteins | sample OctOCTMetagenome_FD_69210 | JGI IMG/M metagenome (GOLD analysis project Ga0080007, IMG submission 69210) | Hot spring and microbial mat streamer communities from Octopus Spring Streamers, Yellowstone National Park, USA - OCT_B (SPADES... | ecosystem: Environmental > Aquatic > Thermal springs >...
TAATAGGTAGCGTGACAGAAAGTGATGTGAGCAAGATGTTTGCGCTAATGAACGCCATGATACCTGTAAGTGTAATTCTTGTGGCATTTTACTTTATGAAAGCTTTCAGAAGAAACGGAAAGAACGGAAAAGAAAAAAGGGAGTAGAAAGTAATTGATTTTCATAGATTATTCAATTAATTAGTTTGCCCTATAAATAATCTTGTGGAAGGTAGTGAAATTGTTGAGAAGAAAAAATTATTTTGGGTAGCTTTTGCGTTTCTTTTTTTTTCTATTCTTTTTTTTCATTTGATTATTTTCCCGGAAGCTCCTAATTCGGAAGGTTTGATGATGATAAGTGATATAGGAGAAAGGATACTGGGGATAGATTTTTCAAAGAAGGAATTTATTTATCTACATCCTCGCGAGAAGAAAATTTTGCCTTTTTTATCTGTTGTGAAACAGGATTTTTTCCCTCAGCTTAAATTAAAGATTTTTGGAGCTGAAGTGCCAATTTCGTGGAAGGAGTATCATGGGGGTTTGCTCGCGTGGTTTTTTAAGATTTTAGATAAGCTTTTTTTCTTTTTGGGGGAATTTCTGAATTCTCAGATCAAAATATATCTTTTTCATTCTCTTTTCTCTTTCTTTTTCCTTTTTTTTCTTTTCAGGCTTTTGAAGGAATACTTTTTTATTGATAAGTTTGTAGTTTATTCCTTGCTTTTTTTTACCTTAACTTCTTCTATCTTCTATTATTTTAGGTCTGCTTTACACCATTCTCAGGCTGGTATTTTTATTTTGGGTATCATATATTTTTTGAAAAATAGAAGATATATTTTAGCTGGTTTGTTTGCTGGATTAGCAGTTTATTCTTATCTACCTATTATTTTTGCTGTTTTAGGAATTACATTAGCTTATTTTTTGTATCAGAGAGACTTTAGGTTTATTTTTTTTGTCGCTTTGTTCTCCATAATTTTTTCTGCACCTCATTTATATTATATTTATTCTTCACAGAACGAATCATTCTATGAGGTTTATAATTGTTCAAATTGTGTTGGATTATTTCCGCCAAATACCTTGAAGTATCATATTAGAGGCCATTTAGATCTTTACGAAACATTTAAAATTTTACTTGAAATCTTTATTTCGCTGTTTTTTTTACCTTTTAAAATCTTTGAAGTTTTGGGTCTTGCTTTTCGTGAGTTGAGGGAAAGTTTTTCGCTTTCTGATGTTATGCTGAAATATGGTATGTTAATTCATCCTCCTCCTTTGAAAAAAATTTCAGATGCAGCTAACCTCATTCATCTCATAATTTTGGCTTTTGGAATATTTTATATAAAAAGGAGATTTGAAATTGTAGTTTATCTTCTATCTTTAGTTTTTTATGCACTTCTTTCTAAACATTTTTTGCTTTTACCGAAGATGATATATTTTCTTTTCCCTATCTATGCATTGGTAGCTGTCCGAGTTTTTAATGAATTTATATTGCATAGGCAAAACATTATTGCTCTTATTTTTGTCGTGTCTTCTATTTTAAGGTTAGCTGAATTTATTCACTTGAATAAAAATCTTTGGCTCATAGACCTAAAAACCAATCTTGAAGTCATAGATTTTTTCAAAGATAAGGAAGTAAAAAGCGATGAAATATTACTTTACTGCTACCCTCCGCCTTTTAAGATTTTCACAAACGGAAGGCTCAACCCTCCAGTTTTTCTGCTAATATTTGAAAAATTTGATGATTTTATAACAAAAAGGTCAATAGAATTTGTGATAAATCAAACAAATTTCAAATACATCGTCTTTGATATTTCTTTTCTTCAACATGTTTTTCAAATTATTGAAAATGACGATAAAGGATTAGAATTAAAAATAGTTTTTCGTAATGCTGCGTTTTTTGTTGTTGAAATTGAGAGGAATAACAAAGGTAAATGAAAGACTCTTTGGTCTTATAATTATTTCTCTCTCATTTTTCATCTTGTATCCTAGAAATATAAACACTCTTTTTTACTACGATGATAACCCGATAAGATATATGGTAGCTAAAAAGTTAGCTTATGGAGATGTAAAGACACTAGATGAATTCGTCTCTTTTTTATCTTTCGGTTCAGCGGAAATATATATCCCTTTTTTTCTCGTTTCAAAGATTCTCAATATAAAAAATGATGAGATAATTTATAATTTTGCTTTACTTTTTTATTTTGTTTTGTCTTGCCTTCTTTTGATTTTTTACTTTGCAAATTCGCCTGGTTTTGCTTATATACTAGTAATTTTTTGTATTCTTGGTATTTCTGCCGTGGTTGGGGGGCATATACACTGGCTTTTGTCTTCTGTCTTATTTACTGTTATTGTTTCAAAAATCTATGTTTCCGGAAAGCTTACCATTTCAGATTACATTATTCTTGGAATTATTCATTTTATATCTCCTCCTCTCATAGTATTTTCAGCTATTTTTTCTCTTGTAGAGAGGAGGTTAGATATATTTTTCTTTCCTTTTTTGATATACTTTTTTAAAGCTTTTGTTGTGCATATTGTTTTGGTCAAATATATAAGGGAATTTCTATCCCCGGAAGTCACACATGAAAATTTCATGGTAGAAGATAAGATGTTTTTGCCAGTAGATTTCGGAATTGCTTTGCGACTTTTGAGTTTTGATTACTTTAAATTATCTTTCATTTTTGCTCCTCTAATTTACATCGCAGCTTTTAGATCAATCACTACAACTAAAAAAATATTTATTATTCTTGCCTTTATTTATTACCTACTCGTTTTTTTCAACGGTGTTGTTTTGAAACTTTGGGAAAGGGAAGGTATGGTCCCAAAATTTCTACTTATATTTTCTACTTTTATTTTCAGTCCAAACCCTGTAAGATTTGCTCCTCTTTTCCTTACTTTTTCTCTCCTACAAATTAGAAAGGTAAAATTTGATGATTATTTTAAAATTATTGCTTTGATTTTCTTTTTGCTTAGGGCTTCTATTTCTCTCTTCGGTTTTGGACCTTTACCAGAAAAATTGCCGGAAAGCGTAAATTATGTAATTGAATATTTAATCAAAAATACAAAAAAGGAAGACAAAATTCTCGTTGAAGGTGATAAACATATATTTGAAAAGGGAAAATTAATCCACCCTCTCTATGGTTCACATATTTTACCTTACATAATAGCTAATGTTGAAGGTAGAAATTTTATAGGTTTGGGAGTCCCGTGGGGACCTTTCTTTTCTCCATTTATAGCCGGCAGGTTCAAAGAAAGACCCATAGATAACTCTGATATTCTTTCTTTTATATCAAAAAACGATGTAAAATATATACTTTGTTGGACTCAGGAATGCGAGAGCTTTTTTAGAGAATTGGGAAAGAAAATTGTTGTGATAGATAAATTCAAAATAGTACATATTCAGGAATAATGAATTCTTTATGTTTTCAATCTTTGTAGTATATTGGGCAACCCTTACATATATCCGGAATTTTCTTCCTGAAATTTTTCAAAAACTCATATCTTCTTTTCATCACACCTTCCAAATCATCAAAAACATTCCCAAAAGTTCTTTCTGGTCTTACAAAAAGAAAACAACATGGGAATGCATTTCCATATATATCTATTGCGAGAGAAAAAAAGGCAAAGTGACAGAAACCTGAAAAGAAATCTCCTCTCTCAAAACTGCAAAAAGGTGAAAATCTTATTTTTAGCCCTTGACTTTTGTATCTTTGGAGCAAGTTTTTAAGATTGTTTATCTCTTCTTTTGTAGGAGTTCCGACATCAAATTGAGCGAATTCAGCTACAAAAACCGTTTCAATATAAAATTTTTCTACTCCTAAACTCGCACAGAAATTTATAACTTCTTCAACATCATCTAAATTTTCTCTCATAACCACCATTTTCAGCGAGATAGTTGGTTTTTTGTAATTTTTCTTTCTTTTCAAATCAATAAGCTTTTTCAGGTTCTTCACGACCAGATTTATGTCTCCATTTACTCTTATTTTTCTGAATTTTTCTGGATTTAGTGAATCTATTGACACTGCGATTTCATCTATTTGAGTTTCTATAAATTTTTCTACATCTATTACAGAAAAGTTTGATGTAACGAAAGTATAGAAATTTTTTGATGAAGCATATTTTAGCATATTGTAGAATTCTCTGTTCAAAAAAGGTTCTCCCGCTGCATAAGGGAATAAAAAGAATGAGTCAGAAAATAAATCAGCTGTTTTTCTGAATTTATCAAAACTCAGGTATTCTTTTGGGAAATCTCCAGCTCTACACATTACGCAATTGAAGTTGCACCCTCTCATAGTTTCAATAAATAAAGTTGTTGGACGGATATTTTGCGATACAATCCCAAAGTTTTTTGCAAGGTAAGATTTTATGAAATTTTTTAGTCTCTTTGGAGTAAATTTTCCGATTGAATTTGAGGAAAAGCTTTTTGCTCTGAAAGTTTTAATATCGTGTATTATATCTTTTATGAACATTCCCTCTTTTATCATTATTTTCTTTTGTTTAAATTACTACTTTATTTTATGCTTTCCCATTTTTGTTGCACATTCTACAATAGGTTTCACAATTTTTACAGAAATCTGGGGGATCGCTTCTGAACTTTTTGAGGAACATTAGTCTATTTTTCAACGCCCTTTGAGGGTCTTTGAGAATATTACCTAAACTTGCCTCTTTATTACCAAAGTGTCTGCAACAAGTGTAGAGTTCCCCGTCATAACCTATTGTTCCCATAAAGAATGCATTAAAACAATAGCCTTTTGGTATAGAGCCTTGCGCTTTGCTATCCCATAAGTAGATATATATTTTTGCCTTGTTCTTGAACTTTTCTTTTAATTGAATCACTCTATTTATATCTTCTGATGAAAATTGTGTTATCTTCCTGAGTAAATAACCGTCCGCTGAATCTTGAAAATAAAATTTCTTTACTCCAATAGAAAGTCCAAACCTTACTATATTTTCTAATTCATCTATGTTTTCGTTAGAAATTAGCGTTCTGATAGATATTATTGGAAATTTTTGACTGTTTTTTTGCTTTAATGAAAGAATAGCTTTTAGGTTCTCAATTACACGGTCAAGATTACCTTTACGTAGCAGAAAAAATTTTTCCGGGTCAAGGGAATCGATGGAAGCCATGATTTCGTTGGCTCCCATATTAATGGCTTTTTGTGGGTCAATAACAGAAAAATTTGATGTAATACCTACTATGAACTTTAAACTAAAAGATGCATATTTTACTATATCGTAAATATCTCTGTTTAAAAACGGCTCTCCGATACCATAGGGAGTGAGAAAAATTGAATTGCTAAACTGATTTAATATTTTTTTTGATTCTTCAAAAGATAAGAAAGAAATTCTTTTGACTTTCCATGCATCACACATTATACATCTGAAGTTACATCCTCTCACTGTTTCAACTTGTATATCAATAGGCTGAATCTCCCCTATAAAAATACCAAATCTTTGAGCAATAGCTGACGAGATTATGTTTAAAATTTTTTTCGCGTTGACTTTCTTATACACAAAGTTAAATCTCTCTTTTTTATCTTCAAATTTAAATATATCAGTAATAGACATAGCTACCGTTTCCAGAGACAAAATTTTCTTGCTTTATCTGTAAATTTTTTTTCTCTTTGAAATTTCTGAAATATAGCTCGCATTTTTTGCAGAATTCAGGAGGGGAAGATCTGAATTTTTTGAGGAAAAGATTTCTGTTTTTGAGAACTTTTTGAGGTTCATAAAAGATGTTCCCAAAACTTGCGCTTTTATCCTCCATAACCTTGCAGCAGGGATAAACTTCTCCCCTGAAATCTATTATGGTTGAGTAAAAAGCCATAAAGCAGTAGCCTGATGGTTTGAACCCCTTTACATCTCCTCTGTAAGATAGTAATATAAAGCGAGCCTGTTTTTTATATTTCCTTGTTAATTCATTAATTTTCAGAATATCCTCTGTTGTTAGATCGTTGGGTTTTGATATTAAATTACCATCAAATAGTGTCTGAATATAGAAGTTTCTGATGCCTATTGATATTCCAAACTGAAATATATCTTCAATTTCGTTGAGGTTAAGCTTTGATACAACTGTTCTTATAGAAATGATGGGATATTTTCTATCTCCTTTTAGTTTGACAAGTGTTATAAGGTTTTTTTTGATTATATCAATATTACCATGTCTTAGCATGAAAAATTTTTCTTTGTTGAGTGAGTCAATAGATGCCGTGATTTCATTAGTACCCATTTCCAGAACCTTTTTTGGATCAATAACAGAAAAGTTTGATGATACTGATGTTAAAAGTTTTAGTTCTTCCGATGCATATTTTACTATCTTATATATTTCTTTGTTTAAGAATGGCTCGCCAACTCCGTATGATTGAAGAAAAATAGATTTCCTAAAATGAGGTAAAATTTTTTTTACATCTTCGTAAGATAAAAAGTATTTTGGAAATTTCCAAGCGTTGCACATTATACATTTGAAATTACATCCTCTCACAACTTCAAGATATAACTCAGGAGGATAAAGTTCAGATAAAAATAGACCAAACCTTTGAGCTATTGCAGAATTTATTAGGTTGAGAATTCTTTCAGGCGAGATTTTATCTAAATTTCTTAAAGTTTCAGGGTGTATAATTGAATAGTTATTCCTGAATAATTTCTTTCTCAAAATATTTTGTATTCTTAATAGCATACGATATTCTCCTCATTTGTATCTTCTTTATTTATAGTTTTTGGCTTACTACTTTTCAATCCTCCGAAACTTTTAAAACTTCTGAAATATAGCTCGCATTTTTTGCAGAATTCAGGAGGAGAGGATCTGAATTTTTTAAGGAAAAGATTTCTGTTTTTGAGAACTTTTTGAGGTTCATAAAAGATGTTCCCAAAACTTGCATTAACATCATCTACAACCCTATAACAGGGATACACATTTCCCCTGTAATCAATTGAGGATAACGAAAAAGCTACGGGGCAATATCCTTCCGGGACATCCCCTTTAAAATCACTCCTATATGATGTAATTATTAATTTGGCTTCTTTTTTATATTTATTTACAACCTTATAGATTTCGGATATATCGTTTGTATCTATATCATCTTTTTTTGAGCACAAATTTCCATCTACCAAAGTTTGAAAGTAAAATTTTCTGATGTTAAGTGATGTACCAAATTTTATAATATTTTCGAGTTCGTGGATATTATGTTTAGATATGACCGTTCTGATAGATATTATAGGATATTTTTTTTCTCCCTTCAATTGTGTTAAGATTTTTAAATTCCTTTCTACTAATTCAAATCTGCCTTGCCGTATTGCATAGAAGTTTTCTGGGTCAGTTGAATCAATAGAAACCATAATTTCATTAGCTCCCATTTCCAAAACTTTTTGTGGGTCAATAACAGAGAAGTTTGAAGTAATATAAGTTATAAATTTTAGCTCATAAGATGCATACTTTACTATATCATAAATATCTCTGTTAAGAAATGGCTCCCCGATCCCATAAGCATGGAACATCAATGACTTTCTAAAATAAGGAAGAATTCTTTTTGCCTGTTCGTATGTAATTGATGATTTTGGAAATTTCCACGCACTACACATTATACACTTGAAATTGCATCCTCTCACGACTTCAAGGAAAAATCCAACTGGGTGGAGTTCAGATATAAAAATTCCAAATTTTCTGGCAAGGTTAGAAAAAATTAGGTTTAATATCCTCTCTGTCGAAATTTTTTTCAATTTGTTCAAAAAAATATCTATCTTCTCTCCATTTATCTTAAAGACATCCATCTTATTTATAGACATCCATCTTATCTCCCTTTATTTTCTAAAATATAGGGGACATTCAAGACAAAAATTCGGCGGAGAGCTTCTGAAGTTTTTTATGAACTCTTGCCTTTTCTCAACTGCAACTTTAATGTCCTCTTCCGATGAAGCCAATCCAAATGACGGATCATTCATATCCATATATGGATATGGCATACAGCATGGGATGATTTTTTTATCTACATCTATTGTTGCCATAAAGTGCGCAAGGTAGCAATAACCTCTTGGATAATCTCCTCCCAACTCAAAATTTACAATTGACATCTCAATTTGATTTTTGTATTTTTGTTTGAGTTTTTGTAGGAAGAAAAAGTCATCGGGATCGGGAGTATGAAATACTCCGGGAACATCAAAGGCAAGTTTTTGGAATTTAACTCTATCAACGCCTAAATCAATAGCGTTTTTTATAATATCTTCTGCATCCTCTTTTGTCTCCTTTGCAAAAACAGCACTTATACTTATTATCGGTAGCTTCTTTTTAAGTTTCCTTCTTGTATCAACTAAATTTTTCAGGTTCTTAACAACTATGTCTAATGTGTTATCGTTTCCGTTCTGATGTTCTCTTTTGTTTTTTATGACTTGATTTTTTATAGCTTCTTGATATAGACTTTCAAGTTTTGCTCTCATTTTTTCTCTTTTGGTTATTTCAAGTTTCTCTATATCTACTCTTATTTTATCAATAATTTTGTCGAGTTCTCCTCCTTTTCTGACGAAGTTATATTTTTGTTTGTCAAATGAGTCAATAGAAGCATTTATTTCAAATAGTCCGGAGTTTATGATGTCTTCGGGAGAGGGTAGAACTGTGAAGTTAGAGAAGATTATAATTATGGCTTTTCTTTGAGCATAATTTATCATTTTGAGAGTATCCTTTGATAAAAATGGTTCCCCGCCATAGTTCAAGGTAATGAAAATAGCTTCTGGGAAGTTATCGATGATTTTTTTAAAGTTGTCAAAAGGAAGTTTTTGGATTCTGAGCTGCCCAGCACCACACATAACACAGTTCAAATTACAACCCTTTACTGGTTCAACTTGCAAAATAACAGGTTTAGATTTGAGTCCGAGTCCGAATTTCCAGTTGAGATAGGATGAGATGAAGTTTTTGATTCTTAAAGCTGTAAGTTTTGGTTCAGAAGGGGGGAACATTCGTGGTAGAGCAAACATTAATTTTTCTGTGTCAAGAAGCATCCTTTTTAAGATGAACCTTCCGAGATTCAGCATCTAAATAATTATAAGCATTTTTTTAGGTGATTTGTTTTTTGTATATGAGGAAAAAAATTACCCTTATCTTTGATAACTTTCTGAAATTTTGTTTTTTTTGTGCAACTTAAATTGAAATTGTAAGAAATCAAAAATGAGGTGAATGAAAATGATGGGGTTTAACTTTAAAAGTAAAGGAAAAGCATTTATTTTTTGGGCGGTAGTTATATCGCTTTCATCTCTTTTTATTTTCAGGTGCGAACAATCTCCACAGGATCAAACTCAACCTCTTCGGTAGATAAACAGAGTAGCATCACACCAGACCATAATCGTAGGCTATTTTTTAAGTCTTCTCACGGGGAGATAAAGTTTGGATATGCAGTTCAATCTTGCTTTATAAAGCTCGGAGGTAATTTTTTAGTTGATGGATATAACTCTTTTTGTGGTGAATACAACCAAAATCAAAACATATCAGGGGGCAGCGTAGCTTATGTAAATGATATAAAAATAAATGGAAGAAATGTTAGGATTACAGGTCAGGTTGTTCAAGTTCTAAGCTGTGATATTGATGTATCACAAATTATTGATAGAGTAAGACAAAGCAACAATAACTCAGTTATTCCTTCGCAGTTTATAAAAGATGGGAAACTCAAACTTGAAAATAATGATAGCCTCACTTTACCATCTGGTGTTTATTATTTTAAAGAAATAAAAGTTTCTGGGAGAGCTGTTTTGGAGTTTTTGGGACCCGCAACAGTTGTGGTAGAGGGAGATGTAAGTGTAGAGGGACAAGGACAAATAAAAACAAATCCAGTTTTTCTGAGAATAATTTCAACTGGAAGAGTTAAAGTAGAAGGGCAAGGAGCAATTTATGCTGGTGTGATAGGGAACGAGGTAAAAGTAGATGGTAAAGGACAAATTTTTGGAGGAGTAATTTCACGAGAGTTCAAAGGAGAAGGTCAAGGGGCAGTTCATTTTGACAAAGGTTTGGGTCTTGACAGAATAGAAGTTTATCCATCAGAGGTGACGATAAAAGTAGGAGAAACAGTTCAGCTGACAGCGGTAGCGAAGGATATTTTTGGTAATGAGATAAGCTGTGTAGGATTTGAATGGAATTCATCTGACCAAAGTGTAGCGGTAGTAGATCAAAACGGATTAGTTCAAGGAGTTGGAGAAGGAAGGGCAATAGTTTCGGCAACTGCAAAGAAAGAAGGGTATAGTTTGGATTTCAAGGGAGAAGCGATAGTTAATGTTTTTGCAGGAATCCAAATTTGTTCAACTTATTTCCCCTCTGGTCCTCGGCAGTATATTGAAGAAAATTTATTCTTTGACTCACTTCAAAATTGTCTTGAAGGATTTGATTGGGTTGCGATTTCCAATTGCGCTTTACAACAATTTCTTCAAGGTTATGAGGATATATCTTCTGTTATTTTCAACTGTATTTTGGATGTCCATGGTTGGGAATGGGCACAAAAATTTAATAGGATCAGAATAGATGAACCTGGAACATATTATTTGGTATACGAAGGTGGGGCTTTTAGCTGGGGAATATGCGGAGGTCCGAGGCTTGATTGGACATGGTGTCAGCAAACAATTTTTGTAACAGATGATGGGGAAGGGATGTATTTTAGGTTACCATGTTATTCTCCTACTTTTTTCTCTAATTCTACGGAAGTATACGATTTCTTTGGAGGATATACTATTACTCTGACCGCTCCTAAATCTGGATATTTATATGTTGGTGTAGGAGATTCATATTGTCCAGATAATTTTGGAATAGTTTATAATAAAATTATCCCTGCTGAACCATATCCTAGTTTTATTACTGTAGATTCGAGACATGCTTGTTCATATGTAAGGGGTGCCAAAGAATACAAATTAGGTATCATCTTCCCTTTTACTCCCGGGAAATATAAGCTAATAATAGAGAATGGTGGATATAAAAACTCTGGGCTTTCACCGTGAGATTTATACCTTGAGCTTATAAACTCTGGTTGTCTGGACTGGTACTTAGTGATGTCAGATTATATGTTATCTCATGGTGAGTGGAGATGGCATGTAAAAATAGTTGTTGATGGGACGGGAGAATCTTTTGATTTAGGCGGGGAAGCAGATTTTAATAGCTATGACGAGCTAATATCGTATTGGGGCGGTAAACATATTACAATAGATGTTCCTCCAGGATGCAACGGAGTTTGGTTCTACGTACCGGACGATATATGTGAAGATAATATTGGAAATATGCTCATAAGAGTTGAGAAATTGGATTAGTTTAACAATTGATAATATTTGAAATTGGATTTATTTTATAGTATTGGAACAATTTTAGTTATTAGAGCCTATATCAAATTATACTATATACAAATGAGAGGCAAAGAAACAAAAGAAATCAGAAAGATGTTAAGAGAAGGAAAGTCTAAGTTGGACATTGCAAAACATATAGGAATTATAAAAAGCGTTACAATATTGCTATCTGAATTATTACAAAAACCTCTTGGTTGGCTTTCCTCATATATTAGAGCTAAAAAGGTAATTTATCACCTGCCTAAAAATGTACATAGAGTTCTTGATATAGGTTGTGGTTATAAACCGTGGTTTTTTTATCTTAATCAGGAAGCTTTTCAAAAATTAGAAATAATAGGAGTTGATATTGTTCAGTATAGCTACTCCGAGAAAGTTCAGTTTAAATTTGTAGTAGCAGATGTTGATCACAGTAATTATCTTCCTTTTTCCGATAATTGTTTTGATCTTGTAACATCTTTGGCTGTTATAGAACATTTGCAAGACTATCAAAGTTTTGTAAAAGAAGTTTATAGAGTTTTGAAGCCGGGTGGTTATTTTATTCTCACTACTCCTCATATTTCTGCCAAACCTATAATTAGAGTTTTTAGCTTTTAAGTTTCGTATAATAAGTAGGGAAGCGGTGGCAGATCATAAGCAATACTTTGACGAAAAGAAAATTGTACAAAATTTGGAGGGTGCTGGATTTAGTATTGTTGAATTAGAAAAATTTGAACTCGGGTTAAATATTTTTGTAAAGGCTAAAAAGTAAGTGTGAAGAGCAAATGTGAATAAAAACTTCCCTTTGTTCATTATTAATTACTAATATGCTATTTTTTTCTGAAAATTCTTTTGTATTAAAATCAATATAGTGATGTCTTCGGGGGAAAATTTTGATTTTGATGGAATAAAAAAGAGCATTTTTCAAGCTTTATTTTTGAGCGGTATCCCATTTTTTGCGTATGTGAATTTTATAGATAGTGTAAAATTTAGTATAATCCCATTTTTAATATCATCTTTCCTGTGCGCGTTCTCTGTGTCTAACCTAAATGTTTTCTTTGAAAGAAAAAATTTATTTTACCTTGTTTTAAGTGTGTCTTTTTTCATATTGGGTTTACTCTTTACATTTAGTGAAAGTAATCTTGCAATTTCTTTTGTCTATGCTATTATATACCTCACCTGGGGGATGTACTATATCATAAGAAAAATTATGTTTTTCCCTGATGTTCTTCTACATATTGCAGGTGGAATTTTGATTTTCTCTTTTGGTTTAGTTTGGGGAATTTATGAAAAAAAACCAGAAAAGCTTTTTGATTTTCTTTTCCTTGATAATCAAAAAGTTTTGCTTTCTCTTTTCGTTTCATTTGCCTTTACAGCGGGATATCTTATTGATCTTGTTGATGATATGGAAGAGGATAAAAAGATAGGACAAAAAAACTTAGCCGAAAAAATCGGTGTAAAATTAACTTTTTTGCTTTCGGCTCTTCTTTTCATTTTGTCTTACATAAACGGCTTTTTTGTTATAAAGCAAAATATATCAAAAATAATTTTCATCTCTTTATTTTTAGCTCATCTCTTCACTGCAACAATTTTATTTTTGAGCAGCTCAATGCTCAAATTCATCCCAAATTATAGAAATTTTTATAGGGCTCTTTTCGTTTTATACTGCCTACTTATAACTTATGAAAATAAAAATCACCTTTTATTTTTCTTGTGAGGGAAGTAG
>Ga0080007_1068223_pt1 | contig 12885 bp, 16 predicted proteins | sample OctOCTMetagenome_FD_69210 | JGI IMG/M metagenome (GOLD analysis project Ga0080007, IMG submission 69210) | Hot spring and microbial mat streamer communities from Octopus Spring Streamers, Yellowstone National Park, USA - OCT_B (SPADES... | ecosystem: Environmental > Aquatic > Thermal springs >...
GAACCAACACAGCACCGCTGACTGACAGGTTGAACAACCCGGCGTTGAAAAACTCCCCCAGCAGACACCCCAGACACTCATAAAAACGACGAGGCAAATAAACCACGATCTCGTCGTCGACACGGAACTCCACGCAGTCGTTGCACTCACCCCCCTCCCCACACTTCATAGCATACACAGCCCCGTTTTCCACAACCGCCACGTGGTAATCCCCAATAGACGACCTACACGTCACGTCCCCCCACCTCACCACAAACACCGACGACAAAACATCTAACACAGACACAACAACGTATCTAGACCGCTTAATAAAGAAACAAGCCTGGTGGGCCCGCCGGGATTTCTAGGCGGATTCCCCTGAACCCGGGATCACCCGCGCGTCAGGCGGGCATCCTACCGCTAGACTACGGGCCCGTTGCCGTATCTCATGCATATTTTTAAGTTTTTGCCTACGTGGTGATAGGGAGGTTTTGTTGCGTCTTGTCGTCCGCCCGCCGGACCTGCGGCGACACCGAGCCCGCGGCTTAACCGTCACCAGCGGTTCCACCTCTCCACAGCCCTTCGTACCGCGCCAATCTGCCGGCGCCAGCAATCACGCCGAGTGCGAATGCGCCGGGCCGACTGCCCCTTGGTTAGACAAAAACTTTAAATAACGTGATGTACACACAATCTAAAAGGGGGCCCGTAGCTCAGCCTGGTAGAGCGGCGGAGGAGCGGGTCCGCGGAGCACAGCTTTTTTATTGTGTTTATCATCTCATCATTTATCTTATCCTTCGCCGCTGTGGGTATAGTCTCTTGAGTTCGTATAGTTGCCTCTCCACTGTTCTGTGCCCATATAGAAAATATGTAACACGCAGACAGAGTAGCGGCCTAAGTCGATGGGGAAAAATCTTACAAAAGCCCTACACGAGACGCGAAAACAGGCGGCTTAAAGGGGCTAGAGCATCCTCACGTACTCCCTCGCCGCCGTGGTGTATGCCAGCAGGCCCTTTGGTCTGTACACCTCTCTCATACTCTTCGTATCGTTTAAACTCTAGTTCCAACTTGACCTCCCCAACCGAGCCGTTTTGGGCGCTAAAAGCCCTCGGCGGGTTTAGAAAGAGGCAAGCCTCCGACCTGAGAGAAATGCTGGGAGACGAGTATGAGCAGTGGAGAGACCACGTAAAAACCACCGAGGAGGGAAGACGCCTAATAATAACACGACACCTACTCCAAAGACTCGTGCAAAACCCCAACACCATCAAACTAAACGAAAAAACTTAAAAACACACAAAAACAAAGACACGCTCCGCGGACCGCTGCGTCTAGGCTCTTAACCCGTAGGTCGTGGGTTCACGGCGTGTGTGCCGGCCTACGAATCCCACCGGGCCCGCCAGTTTAGTTTTCTCTTACCTTGACCGAGTTAGCGTCTAATGTTAATGGATTCAACGTGTCAATTCAATACCTGCCTTAGTTTTGCTCAAAGGTACAGACTCACAGGTATAATTATACCTGTGAGCCAATTCCTGTGAAGAAGTACCTGCAGACGTGGTTCATCGTTTTTTGTAGTTCCGTAAGCGCTCGCCTATTGATGGTGAGGCCCAACAAGACGAAGCCGGAGGGCTACATGCGGTCTCTGACCGTCCCCGGCGGCTATCCCCATGCCTTACACTGCTCAAGAACCCGGAGGTCGTGGGTTCGAATCCCGCCTGGCCCGCCAGGTCTTTTGCTTGGGTTTGTGGGTGCGGATCCCCTTTTCTCCTCAGACTATTTAGCTGGGTTGTGGAAAGGTTTATATAGTGGGTCTCATTGTAGCAGATGGAACGAGGAACGAGAAGGGGGCCGCCGCATGGGCGGCGTGGCCCGTCTGGGCCTAAACCGGTAAAGGAGGGGGACGTGGTTGAGGTTGAGGTTGTGGAGAAGTCGAGGAGGGGAGATGGCGTTGCGAGGGTTGAGGGGTTTGTGGTGTTTGTGCCCGGCGCGGAGCCTGGGCAGAGGGTTAAGGTGCAGATTGAGAAGGTGGGCGGCACCTACGCGGTTGGTAGGGTTGTTACTTGAGTTTGACGCTTATACGGTATTGATCCACGCTTCCGCGGGCTTTTTCTCTCCTCTCTTTGTGCTCCTTTAGGAATTTTGTTATTTTGTCGTAGAGCTTGAGCTTGCATTCGCCGCACAGCATCGCCCCGCTTCTGCAGTCCTGCCGGATCTTCTCCACCGATGCGTCGTCGGGGTCGAAGAGCATGTGGTAGTGGTAGACTGGGCATATGTCTGGGTCTCCGCCGTATTTGCGTTGCTCCTCTGCGGTGGGCTTTCCGCCGGTGAAGGCGTTCATTATCTTTCTCTTGACGGCCTTCTCGTCGTCTTGTGTGTATATGGCGGAGTCGGGGTTGGAGGCGGACATCTTGCTTTCGCCCGTCAGCGCCATGATGAACTTGGAGTACAGAGTGGCGGGCTTGGGGTAGCCGAGCGTGTCGGCTATGTCTCTCGCCAAGCGGAAGTAGGGGTCTTGGTCTATGGCGCAGGGTATGAGGACCGGCGTCGCTTCGCGGCGTAGTTCGGTGGGGAGGAAGGCCACAGCTATCTGGAGGGATGGGTAGAATATGAGGCCAATGTTTGTGGAGTCGGTGAAGCCGAAGGTGGCCTTCACGGTGTTCCACGTGAGCTTCTTGGCCACCTTAACCGCTATGGGGTACAGCGGTCTTATGTCCTTGGTGTCGACGATTAGGTGGAGCTTGTCCGGCGTGAAGCCGAGGGCTATCACGTCGAGGGCGTTTTCGTAGGCCCAGTTGGTGGCCTCCTCCAGCTTCATCTCGGGGTCGTCGAAGAACTTCTCGTCGTCGGTGAGCTGGAAGTAGACCTCCAAGTTGAACTTGTCTGAGAACCACTTGAGGAGGATCCACGGCACCATGTGGCCTATGTGCACGGGGCCGCTGGGGCCTCTGCCCGTGTAGAGGGCCCACGGCTTCCCATCGCCGTGCCACCTCATTACGGCGTCGAAATCTCTGTGTGCGTAGAAGAAGCCGCGCAGAATTAGGGGGTGCACCTCCCCTGCGTACTTCTCGAGGAGGGCTATCTCGTCCGCGGCAAGGGGCTTGGCCCCGAAGTGCCGGAGAAGCTTGTCGTAGTCGACCCTCCCCCGCACCTCCCAAGGCGTGACTACAAACTCCTCCGCTACGTCAACTATGTCTGCCGCTTCTACTTTTTTTACCCTGTCTTCCACCCCATGGGTGCTTGAAGCTGTGGTTTATTTAAATGCTGAGGACGCCCTTGTCGGCTAGGTACGCCAGCGTCTGGGCCCAGCCGGCGAGCCGGCCTAGCTTCTCGGCGGCTTGTGCTCTTAGGCAACGGGGGGCTAGGGGGCATGTGCCGCATGTGTATCTCCTGCAGTGGGCGGGGTTGGGGGGCCTCCCGTCGAGCCCCAGCTTAGGCGCCGTCCTCATGAAGTGTTTGTCCACGGGCGCCGCAGTTGCGTCGCCGGTGAAGAGGAGGAACAAGTCAGCCACCTTGGGGCCGACTCCTGGGATGCGGAGGAGCTCCCTCCTCTCGCGGGGTCTGCCGAGCTCTATGTACGCCTTGAGTGCCTGCGGCAGTTTGTGGAGCTGGTAGCTCCTGCCGACTGACGGGGCTGTCTCCGCTATTTCGGCGAGGTCCTCCGTCTTTGAGAAGATGGCTCGTGTCCACCTCAATACGTTGGTGTGGTAGTCTGTGTTCTGGGTGAGAAAGGCCACCGCGAAGAGGAGGTCCTCGTCGCCTGGGGAGATGGAGATGCCGATGCACCGGCTGAACCTCTCAGCCAGCGCGTGTGTCTTGTCGCGGAGACGCCCCGCGACGTCGTTTATATATCTCCAGGGGTCGTACCACCGGCCTGATATATACAGGTCGTCGCCTGCCCACACGCCCTTCTTCACGCCGAAGATCTTGATGAGCCTCTCGTCGAGAAGCGCCAGCGTTATGCTTGGGTAGAGAGTGAGCTGGAGGCAGTTCATATCATGAAGGCGGGCACTCCGTCCGGCCTCACTGCGCGTATAGGCGTGAGGCCGCGCGTCTTCATCAGCTTCACTACGTGGGGGTATAGGATTACGTATTCCACGTCTATGCACTGGGGGAGGACGGGGTGTATGTCGGCTAGGGCCTTTTCCAGCTTCTTTATGTTCTCGTCAGTGGAGAAGCCCAACATGGCGGCTGGATACACGTCGCGGCAGGGCTTCATGCCGCTTTCCACCAAGTGGCGGATGGCGTCTAGTTGCCTGTGGAAGTAGGCGCTGGGCGACATTGTAATTTTTTCAAACTCCTCAGCCGCGGCGCCCTTTAGGGAAACCCTCACCACCGCGTTGGGCCTCGCGGCTAGCTCCTTGGCGAGTTGCCGGTTTATCAAGATGCCGTTTGTCTCCACGACGAAGGTGTATTCCGCCGAGAGGTCTATGGCCTTGAGCAGATGCGCCGGGGCTATTAAGGGCTCGCCGCCGGACACCCTCACCTGATCAAACCCCCTCCTCCTCGCTATGTCCCTTAGCCTGTCGGCGACCTCGCCCGGCGGAAGCCACTCGCCCGCCGTAAAGACGAAGGAGGTGTTTCTCCAAGCCCAGCACATGCCGCACCGTAGGTTGCAGCCAACCACGTCTGCGGTGGCGATGCCGCCGTACCACCTGTCCGCCCGGAACCTTGTGTAGCGCCTATACACCTCCCCGCCCTCTGTCTTTACTGCGTATCTCAGCACAAGCTCAAGTAGCCTCTCGGGGTCTATCACAAGTAGAAGCGTATATTTATCTCTTTTACTTTGCTTGGAAAATTTACATGGAAACGTATATCTACAAGTCTACAGATAGATACATGCTCAAGATGCGGTCTCCTAAGAGGCCCGTCCAAGGCGGCGTAGCGGAGAGGCCGGGCGAGAAGAAGAAGCCGGAGCTTTGCTGGGGCTAAATTTTATAACTTGACCTTTTTATGCGGTCGTGTCTGAGGAGAAGAAGGTGGTGCTCACGCGGGAGTATGTAATAAACCTGAGGAGGGCCTACGAAGTTTCGAGAAGCAAGAGGGCTAAATACGCCGTGGGGCTTATCAGGAGGTTTGTGGCTAGGCATCTCAAGGTGGAGCCCAGGTCGGTGAAGTTGGGCCAGAGGCTCAACATGGCGTTGTGGTCCCGCAGTATTGAGAAGCCGCCGAGGCGGGTGCGCGTCGCTGTGGAGAAATACAGCGACGGGTCGGTGGTTGTGGAGCTGAAGGAGTGATGTTTGACGTAGCCCCCGTCAAGGTTTTCGGCACATCTTCTGTCGGCGTCTTCATAGCGTCTAACAACACCGTAACTTTCCTCCCGCCCGATGCCCCCGAGAAAATCGACGACGTGGTGCGGAGCACCCTCCGCACCTCTGTAGCCAGGTTCACCATTGCGAAGTCCCCCCTGCTGGGGGTGTTCACGGTGGTTAACGACAACGGCGTTCTTCTGTCGCCGCTGGCGCTAGAGGATGAGGTCAAGCTCTTCAAGTCGCTGGGGCTCAACGTGCAAGTGCTACAGACCAAATACACCGCCGTCTCGAACCTCGTGCTTGCCAACAACAGAGTCGCGCTGGTCTCGCCCCTCTTGGAGCCGCAGTTGCGGAAGGTCGTGGCTGACGTGCTCGGCGTCGAGGTGGTTGTGGACACCGTAGCCAACAACCCGCTCGTGGGGGCGCTGGCCGTGATAAACTCGAGGGGCCTCCTGGCGGCCCCCGAGGCCACCGACGAGGACCTCAAGAAGCTCGCCGACTACTTCAAGGTGAAGGTGGATGTGGGCACCGTCAACAAGGGGAAAAGCTTCCTCAGGGGCGGCATGGTGGTGAACGACCACGGCGCCCTCGTCGGCGACGAGACAGCGGGCCCTGAGCTGATGCGCATAGCGGAAGTACTGGGTTAGCCGGCGACTTTACCCCTATTAAATCTCCTCCGTCTTAGCCCCAGGGCGCTATCGACAAGTGGTGTTTGTTAAAAACCTCTTGTCGACTGGAGTCGCGCCAGTTGGGAGTTGGGTCTTACATAAGATGTAGAAATCGTCAAGTGCTGGTAGCTTCAGAGGGGCTAGAGCAACCTCACGTATTCTTTCGCCGCCGTGGTGTATGCCAGCAACCCCCTCGGCCTGTACACTTCTCTAATCTTCATTCTCGTATGTTTCCTATCTGTTGAAGACAAGTTCTAACCTGACCTCCTTTACGGCTCCGTTTTGGGCGCAGAAAGCCTTGGGTGGGTTTAGGGAGAGGCAAGCCTCCGACCCGTCCCTCGCCACATACACCTCTATCATGTAGGGGTGGAGAATGCTCATGGGCCTTTGCTTCACTACATCAACCATCCACGGGAATCTACGCATAACCTTGGCGACCTCGATTAGCCTATCCCTAAGGACAAGCCGCTTCCTAACCCACTCCGTGCCAAACCGCCGAGATAGGCGCCGCGGAGGTGGTGAAAGGCGTCGTCGCACCCTCGACGCCGGGCACAGAAACGTGGCGGGTCGCCGTCAGAGAAGCCGTATACGCCCTCCGCCAGAGAGGACTTGTCCAATACGTAGGCAAGGGGAGACCGTCAACTGGACAGGCCTGTTAATAAACTCCACATACGCCCCACAAAGCCCAACTGCGAAGAATGGCGCACTTTCTCCGCCTTTTCTCTCTCTTTCGTTTTCGCGGGGTGCCGAAGAACGGCGTCTCGATTTCACCCAACGCCGAATGAAATGAATGTAAAGCGTTGGTCCAAGCCGACCGCCGAACTTACAAAAAAACCAAAGAAAAACTTAAAAACCCACAACAACCAATTACACGAGCCCTAGAATCTCAAGAAGGGTTGAAATGCGGCTAGCGGGCACAGTGACCACCAGTGGCCGCACGTCTCCCTAGAATCTCAAGAAGGGTTGAAATATCTTATGGACAATAAAATAGAAAATAAAACGGAGGCCCAGAGTTGAATCTCAAGAAGGGTTGAAATTGTTTCAGCTCCTTGGCCCTAATCTGGGCCTTGAGAGCGGTTGAATCTCAAGAAGGGTTGAAATTCGCCGTTTAGAAACGGCGAAAAAGAAACGACGGAAAGTTGAATCTCAAGAAGGGTTGAAATCAACCTGCGGCAGTGTATCACCTTCTCTACTATTGGCTCGTCCATGTTGAATCTCAAGAAGGGTTGAAATGGATTCCCAAGCATTGACATTGCGAACGCGTTCACTATTATGTTGAATCTCAAGAAGGGTTGAAACAGCGCGCGTCTAACTGCATCAGCACCAGCCTAACCCACGGCGCGTTGAATCTCAAGAAGGGTTGAAACATGCCGAGAGTATACACAGTAATCACTCTGTCCGACTCCAAGGTTGAATCTCAAGAAGGGTTGAAACCTCTGCATATGGCGCAACAAGACCCGGGCATGGAGCCTGGCCCTCCGTAGAATCTCAAGAAGAGTTGAAACGGATCAGCACCGCGCTGGAGCAGTATCCGTGTTGCTTCGGTAGAATCTCAAGAAGAGTTGAAACATAGCCCGCCGTGTCGCGCAGAGACGCGGCTGGGGCTGTGCGGGTCGTTTACACGTTTTTGTGTTTGTAAAGGGGCTGTGTGTTTTCCGGCGTCCGCTCCGGCGCGGGGGAAGCCCATGTTCCAGACTCCCGCTTTACATTTATCTATACGTAACTTTTTATTGTCGCGTAGTTCGGGAGCCGTGTCTAGGAGGCGGAAGCTCGGGGTGGTGCAGACAGAAAAGAAGCTGAAGGCGGCGCAACGGCGCGAGAAGGGGCTGGAGGCGGTGCGACCTGCGGCAGGAAGCATAGAGGGGCGGCCGCGGTGAGGACAACATGTACCTCTACGTAGGGAAGGTCCGGGTTGGGCTGCTTTCTGGCTATCTCTGGCTTCTTGGCAATAGGCTCTACCTTAAGCTTGGCTGGCGGCCTCGCGACACGTACTTCCTGGGCAACCTATCCGACCCGCTGTCCCTAGCCGCCAAGCTTAGGCGGCTGATGCCGCGTCCCGTGGACATCAGAAGAGCCGCCGTTCAGTTGGCCAAGGCGTTGGTAGCTGCGTTGTATGTGGCTAGGAGTTGCAGGGACAGCCCCAAATGGAAGGTACGCACGTGGGAGGCCGAAGCGATGATACTAGACGCCGCGTCTGCACTGGCGTGGATATGGCCAACGGCCCATAAAGCGCTAAGGAGAGAACTCAAGAAGCTGGGCGAGGAGGCGCCGGTGTAGAAAAGCCCACTGCACGGAAACGCGCGGTTCAGCCCTACTTGAGACTTTACCTGCATGAAACTGAGTGGCGAATTCAGGGTCGCGCTGGAGCCCCTATTTCAACCCTTCTTGAGATTCTAGCTTGTGGTGCTTTGTCCCGACTTCACCTTTGAGGAGTACGTCACGTTTCAACCCTTCTTGAGATTCTAGAACGCCGGCTTCGTCCTCCAGCTGGGCGGCACCACCAGGGTGCTGTTTCAACCCTTCTTGAGATTCTGGCACCACATACTGAACAACATGTACTACAATGCCTACGTAGACGGCCTGTTTCAACCCTTCTTGAGATTCTAGGCAACTGAACGCAGGTTGCGGTGTATACGTATACGGAGGCAACGGTTTCAACCCTTCTTGAGATTCTAGATGCGTATCGCCAGTGGACGCGGCGCGGAAGAAGCATTTGTACGTTTCAACCCTTCTTGAGATTCTGGGCAACATGAAGTCGATAGAAATAGAGCCGATAGATTACAAGTTTCAACCCTTCTTGAGATTCTAGGGAAGATGGCGATTGGAGAATCGAGTACTATCGTAACGATGGGTTTCAACCCTTCTTGAGATTCTAGTGTTTTAAAAGGAAAACCGTTGCGCCGAAAGCGTGTGTTTATGTTTCAACCCTTCTTGAGATTCTAGAGCAGTGTCGGCGCTGGCGCGGGCCGAACAGCTGATCAAGGGTTTCAACCCTTCTTGAGATTCTAGGCACCTTGGCGCCGAAGCGCTCGACCATGTATGCAATTGGGTTTCAACCCTTCTTGAGATTCTAGACATCAACAAAAACCCGCCCACCGTGAAGTACTATAGCTGTGTTTCAACCCTTCTTGAGATTCTAGGGCGACGCGCCCATCTGCGAAGTAGATCACCGCCTGGACGTCGTTTCAACCCTTCTTGAGATTCTAGCCACCGCCGCCACGCGTAATCCAGCCGCCACCAGTGAGACCTGTTTCAACCCTTCTTGAGATTCTAGGCTGCGCTGACCGTAGCGTTCCTCCTCGCAGCTGCCTTCTTCGTTTCAACCCTTCTTGAGATTCTAGAAACGAGGCCAAGAGGTCCAAGGGGAAGGTCTGGGCTATTGTGTTTCAACCCTTCTTGAGATTCTAGAGGTTTCTTGAATTGAACCCAACGTGTATGAGATGCGGCGTTTCAACCCTTCTTGAGATTCTAGGGCTCGTGTAATTGGTTGTTGTGGGTTTTTAAGTTTTTCTTTGGTTTTTTTGTAAGTTCGGCGGTCGGCTTGGACCAACGCTTTACATTCATTTCATTCGGCGTTGGGTGAAATCGAGACGCCGTTCTTCGGCACCCCGAAGAAAGAAAAGAGGGGGGAGAGGCGGAAAGGTACGTCATTCTTCGCAGTGCCGAGCGCCGGGCTTGTGGGGTGGTGGGTGGGGTGCACCGCGTCGGGCTTCGCCTCAGCTGTCTCTCGTCTGCACTACGTCGGCTAGGCGCCGCTGGAGGGAGAATTACGTTGCGCTACTATTGCAGAATTACAAATGCGCGTCTTTTGAGACGTGGGCGTCGGCGCGGAGGTGAAGAAGATGGGTAGCAGAGACATATGGTACGTCGAGACCACCGCTGACATGCTTGCGGCTGGGCGCGGGGAGCTCAGAAAAGCCCTCGCCGAGATAGTTAAGGAGGCCCTCGCGAGGGGCTGGGTGGATGCGGACAAGGCGAAGCGCTGGCTAGAGAAGCTGGAAAGCGGACGCGTGTCGATGGAGGGCTGGCCTAAGTACGAAGTGGGGCTGTCCAGTAGCGGCTCGCTTGAGGTCAGATTTGCCTACATCAGCCCCGACAGCATAGAGCGGGAGGCACAACGGCTTAGGGAGATGGGGCTTGAGGAGGGCGAGCACTACACGGTCAAAATGCCGGAGGGCGGCGGGAGGGGCTACGTATCGATCTTAAAAGAGGGTTTGGCGTACGCCGCATGGCTTTCCGTCTACGGCTCCGGCGAACAGCAGAAGCTGGCGGCTGAGTTCGTGAAATACATACTCCAGAGGGCCAAGGAGAAGGGCGAGAAGGTATACGAAAAAGCCAGAGAGATCGTAGAGGAGGGCAAGGCTAGGGGTTCTCTGAAGCTGGAGGGCTTCGAGAAGAGAGTTGAGGTAGAGGGTAGGGAGCACGTGGTGAAAGTAACAGGCGGAAGGGCCGAGCTTGAGGAGAGGCAAGACGGCAGGAAGTTGCTGAGACTTACCATAACGGCGGAGGTGGACGGCGTAAGACATGAGTACGAAATGACATACGGCAGATACGGCAGAAACAACACAGCCGTGGGCTTCGCCGTGGCGAGAGCAAACGCCCCCGGCGGGAGGGAGGCTGATGCGGAGAGGTTCTCAGCGCTTGTGAAGGCCCTTACGGGGAGGGAGCCAGGCGTGTACCGCATGAAGAACGGCAAGATAAAGTGCTATAGAGAACATTTGGACGGCTTCATGCGCTTTACCGAGCTGGCGGACGCCATCGCGAGGTGGCTAGAGGAGACGAGCCTGTGAACGCGCCGCCTGCGGCGCCGAAATCCCCATCAGAGGTGGCGTTAAACTTTTAAGGCTTGAGTTGAGAGCCCGACATGCCTAAGATTTACCGCGTAGTTGGAGACACCACCACCGGGATGAAGTTCAGGTTGGAGGTGACCGCCGAGAAGCCGCACGATGCCATTGAGAAGGCTTTTTCGCTTATTGGGAGTAGGCACAGGCTTAGGAGGGTGCAGATAAGGATAAGAGAGGTGTCGGTGGTGCCGCCCGAGGAGGCGCGGTCGGAGGAGGTCAAGCTCTTGATGGCGGTGGATAAGGTGATTAAGTATTGACATGTCTCGACAAGACGTCCAGAGGCTCCTGGAGGAGTACCAGCTGATTGGGGAGTTGCTGTCCAGTCTGCAGGCCCAGCACACGACCGTCGCCGAGCTTCTCGACGAGCTGACCACGGCACTAGACGGCGTGAGGCTTCTGAAAGGCGGCGGGGATGGGCGGCTTGTCCACATCGGCGCTGGGCTTTTCGTAAGCGGCGCCTTTGATACAAGGGAGGTCCTCACGCCCATCGGCGCGGGCTACCACGCGTTCCTAGACCTCGACAACGCTGAGAGGATCCTCCAGGAGAGGATCGAGGAGTACTCCAGGCTGAAGACTTCGCTTGAGGAGAACCTCCAGAAGCTCGCCGAGAGGGCTGAGCAGATCCGCCAGGTCCTAGAGCGGCTGGGCGCCAGAAATGTTCGATAGGCTCAAGAAGACTTTTTCGAAGTTTGTAGAGACCGTAGTCAGCGCGGTAAAGGAGGATACGCTAAACGAGAAGGAGGTTGAAGGTTTGGTCTCAGACCTCTACCTAGACCTTGTGGAGAGCGACGTCGCCGTGGACGTTGCCGACGCCGTTGTTGAGGAGCTCAAGAGGAGGCTGGTGGGGGTTAAGGTGCCCAGGTTCGGGGAGCGGGAGACCGTCATAAAGAAGTCGGTTTTCGACTCCCTCCTTGCCGTTCTCAGCGACGTGCCTGATGTGGATTTCTACGAAGAGGGGAGGAAGACGCTTGAGAAGACGAGGCCCGTAACCGTCATGTTTCTGGGGCCTAACGGCTACGGCAAGACCACGACCTTGGCAAAGCTGGCGTTTCAGCTACAGGAGATGGGGTTCAGGGTGGTCGCCGCCGCGGCGGACACCTTCAGGGCCGGGGCTAGGGAGCAGCTGGAGGAACACGGGAGGCGGGTGGGGTTTAGGGTTATAGGCGGCCCCTACGGCTCAGACCCAGCCGCCGTTGCGTACGACGCAACGCAACACGCCAAGTCTAGGGGGTACCACTTCGTGCTTATAGACACGGCGGGCCGCATGCACACAGACGCCAACTTGATGGACGAGCTCCGGAAGATCCAGCGCGTAGTCGAGCCCCAGTATTCCGTCTTCGTCTTCGACGCGCAACTGGGAAACGAGGCCCTGGAGATCGCCAAGTACTACTCCAAATACGTGAAGATAGACGGCATGATAGCCACCAAGGTCGACGCCTACCCCAAGGGCGGCTCCATACTGACTTTTATGTATACGTTGAAGCGCCCAGTGTACTTCCTGGGGGTCGGCCAGACCTACCGCGACCTCGTGAAGTTCTCCAAGTCTGAATACATCAGCCAGCTTCTGGCCTAACTTACGAGGAGGAGCTGAGGAGTTTCGTGGAGGAGGCGAAGAGGACGGCGCCAGTCGCAGACGCCGTAGTGAGATGGCTGGAGGAGACGGGTTGGTGAACGTGCCGCCTGCGGCGCCAAGATCCCTTAAGGCGCCCGGGTTCGGGGAGCGGGAGGCTGTAAGCCGCTTCACGACTCTTTCCTCGGCGTGTCGAGCGAAGTGCCGCACGTCGACATCTACGAGGAGAGCAGGTTAAAAAGACGAGGCCTGTGTCTGTCATACGTCAAGCAACTTTTGACCTGAGTCCACGGCGCGCGGTTCATCCGCATTGGCATGACGGGGGTTCTTACCCGCCTCTCTATAGCGGCTAAGACAGTATTAAACTTTATAATACACTCACAACTCTTGTCGCGTGGTATCCCTACAGGGGAGGCTGGCTAACATGTGGCGGGACATCAAGTGGGTGGTGTCCACGGCGACGAGGCCGGACGAGGAGGAGTTTAACCTAACGGCCAAGTTCCTCGTGCTTCTAGCGTTCATCGCGGGGGCGTTCCAGGTAGTTTTCCACCTAACTGGCGTGTATATCAACCACCTAGTAT